>Ga0315338_1002947_pt1 | contig 15685 bp, 13 predicted proteins | sample ASW8metaG_FD_204518 | JGI IMG/M metagenome (GOLD analysis project Ga0315338, IMG submission 204518) | Ammonia-oxidizing marine archaeal communities from Monterey Bay, California, United States - ASW #8 | ecosystem: Environmental > Aquatic > Marine > Coastal | place: USA: California | collected... | reverse complement strand
CGCCAAAAACAGCACTAATCGCTCTGGCCAGAAAAATCCTGGTAACAATCAATGCCATGAGCAAACAAAACTGCGACTTCAAACAGATCCAAGTATGAACACAGTTGCCGCATCAAGTGCGGGGCACGGTAGCTCTGTTTGATCCTCAGCGCCCCGTCCATTGCGGCTCGCGCTTTTCGGCGAATGCCTTCGGGCCTTCCATGAAGTCGTCGGACTGAACCATTTTCTCGTAGATCTCAAGGCCGCTCTGGCCGGGTTTGGTGAGGGCGAGCGCATCTTCGATGCTGAGCGTCTGGATCTCGCGCAGCACGCCTTTGAGCGCTTGCATGGCAAGCGGAGCGCCCTTGGAAACTTCTTTGGCCATCTCCAGCGCACGGGCTGCCAACTGGTTCTGGGGCACCACGTCATGGGCAAGTCCCCAGCCTTTAGCCTCGTTCGCATCCATGGGCCGGCCGGTCAGCATCATTTCGACGGCGACATTATAGGGGATGCGCCGGGGCAGCCGTTGTATGGCGCCTGCATCGGCGAGAAAGCCGCGCTGCATTTCGGGCAGGGCGTAATAGGCATTGTCCGCCATCACCACCACGTCACACGACAAGACGATCTCAAAGCCGCCGCCGATGGCTGCCCCGTTGACCGCTGCGATCACCGGCTTGTAGAGATCATAGAACTCGGTGATGCCGGCAAAACCGCCTGGGCCGTTGCCATGCACCGGATCGGCATCAAGGGCTGGATCATAGCCATCGCTTGCCAGTTCCTTCAGGTCCCAGCCCGCTGAAAAGATCCGCTCGCCGGTGCCGGTGATCACGCCGACGCTCAGATCGACGTCGTCCTGCAGCTCCCTCAACGCTGCATAGATCGCCCGGCTCATGGCTCGGTTGACCGCATTGGCGGGCGGCCGGTTCATGACGATTTCAAGCACCCGGCCATGCCGTCTGGTTTCAACAATGCGGTCTTCGCTCATTTAATTCTCCTACTGCGGTCGATTTTATGTTGCATTTTCCCCATCCTGAGGAAGCCCCGTGAGGGGCTGTCTCGAAGGAGGGCGTATCGCTTGTGCCGTGGTGCCCATGGTTCGAGACGCTCCCTTGTGGGCGCTCCTCACCATGAGGTTTGGTGGGGATGCAGCGGTTGCTGGCTGTTCCTCTGTGCTGGGGCCGTTGAACATAGGATCAGTTGGCCGTCCATTGGTCTTGCACATAGCGTTGCCGGTGCCAGGCGGCATCGCCAAAGCTGAGGCCGATGGCGGTCAGTCTCTTGAAGTAGTGCCCGATCGGCACTTCCATGGTCATGCCGATGCCGCCATGGAGCTGAATGCCCTCTTGGCCGACCCGGCGGCAGGCGCGGCCCACATGGGCCTTGGCGGCCGACACCGCCTGGCGGATATCCTGGCGCACACCCCGGTCAAGGGCTGCAACCGCGTCCATGGTGAGCGACTGCGCCAACTGGCAGGCCATATACATGTCGACCATGCGGTGTTGAAGCGCCTGAAACTCACTGAGCTTCTGGCCGAATTGTTCGCGGGTCTTGAGGTAATCGAGGGTCCGTTCATGGATCGCCCACATGGCGCCGACCGCCTCGGCGCAGACCGCAGCACAGCCGGCATCGAGCACCGCTTCGATGAGCGAAAGCCCCTGCCCCTCAGCCCCAAGCAAGGCATCCGCATCCACCTTGACACGCGACAGCGCGACCTCCCCCGCGCGGCCGCCGTCCTGTGTGCGGTAGGGCGTGACCGACAATCCGTCCGCATCGCGCGGTACAACGAACACGGAGATACCCTCGCTCTCCAGGGCCTCGCCCGCAGACCGCGCAGTGACGATGATGTGATCGGCGGTCTCGGCGAAGGCCACATTGGCCTTGGTGCCGTCCAGGATATAGCCGCCGTTAGAAACCTGCGCACGGGCGGTCACATAGGCCGGGTTCTGCCAGGAGCCGGGTTCTTCATGGGCAAAGGCCAGTCTGGTCTCGCCCCCAACGATCGGCGGCAACAGCCGGTCCTTTTGCGCCGGAGATCCACCCTGCAGGAGTGCCGTGCCGCCGAGCACCACGGTTGACAAATAAGGGCCCGTCACCAGGAACCGCCCGAAGTGCTCCATGATCAACGCAGTCTCAACCGCGCCGCCGCCAAGCCCGCCATGGTCTTCGGGAAAGGATGCCGCAAGCCAGCCGAGATCCGCGAATTGGCGCCAGTGGTCATCCCTAAAGCCGTTGCCGCCCGCGACGATCCTCTGCCGCTGGTCGAAGGGATACTCGTCGCCTAAGAACCGCGCCACGCTGTCCCGGAAAATCGATTGTTCTTCAGTTAGTCCGAAATCCATAACACCCGCTCAAAGTCCACTTCAGTACGGTTTAACGCCGGGATTGTTTTCGTTCATTTGCCGCTCCCAAAAACCGTCTTCCCACGGCTTGACCGGGGGAACCAGTATCCGTCGGCTTTTCAATTGTATATGGCCACGCTCCCACACATTGTGCAGTGGTTACTGGATCGTCCGGTCAAGCCGGACGAAGACAAATGGTATGATTCTGGTATCTCCTATTGATGCAAAATCCATCGCCGCCCCCTCACAACCCGAGAACAATCTTGGCGATGATGTTCTTCTGGATTTCATTCGATCCGGAATAGATCGCTGTCTTGCGGTAGTTGAAATAGGCCCGCGCAGCGTGCCGCACTTCCATAGGCCCCGCCGGCACCCGCTCACAAGTCTCGGGGTCGCCCACATCCACAGATCCATAAGGCCCAAGCGCCTCCATGGTCAATTCAAGCAGCGCCTGCTGCACCTCTGTACCGCGGACCTTGAGCATGGAAGCTTCCGCCCCCAGGGCATCCGCCCCGCCGGGCCCAAACAAAAAGCGCATTTCAGTGAGTTCCAGCGCCTTCAGCTCGATTTCCACATCCGCCAGGCGCTCCGCATAGTCCACCTGTTCGATCAGCGGGCGGCCTTCCACCTCCAGCCGGCGGGCAAGCTTTTTGAGCCGGGCAAGGGATGCCATCGAGCGCGACACCTCAGCGGTGCCGAACCGCTCAAGCCCGAGCAGATATTTGGCGATGCCCCAGCCGCCATGTTCCTCGCCCAGCCGCTGGTCGACCGGCACGCGCACATCTTCGAAGAACACCTGATTGACCTCATGGCCGCCATCATAGGTGTGGATCGGCCGCACCGTCACCCCGGGCGAGGCCATGTCGAACATCAGGAAGGTGATGCCGTGCTGCTTCTTGCCCGAGGTGTCAGTGCGGAACAGGCCGAACATCCAGTCCGCCAGATGGCCCTCGCTGGTCCAGATCTTGGAACCGTTGACCACGTAGTGATCGCCGTCACGGGCAGCGCTGGTTTTCAATGAGGCCAAGTCCGAGCCGGCATTGGGCTCGGAAAAGCCCTGGCACCAGAACACGTCGCCTGAGGCAATGCCGGGCAGGAAGCGCTCTTTCTGCGCCTCCGTGCCGAATTCGATAATGCACGGCGCCAGCATGCCGACCCCATAGATCATCGGCCGCGGCGCATCGGCGAGCGCTATCTCGCGCTCGAAGATAAACGCCTGTTCGTCCGACCAGCCGGTGCCGCCATGGTCTTTCGGCCAGGATGGACACGCCCAGCCCTTGTCATGCAGGATCTTGTGCCAGCCCACCTGGTCCTGCTTCGGCAGGTCCATGCGCTCATCGGCGGCTTTTGCACGGATCTCATCCGGCAGGTTTTCCCGGATGAAGCTCCGCACTTGCCCGCGAAACGCCACGAGGTCAGGTGTCTCGAGATGTTGCCTTAGATCAAATCCGCTGGCTGCCATGTGTCCGTGCCCTTATTGCTCGCGCGCCAGCATAACCGATGGGCGATGACGCAGGAATGCCGTAATTTGTTTGCAGACAAATACCTCTGGATGGGCCAGGTAAATGGCTGGAGGAATGTGAAATGACCGCACGCGAACAACCTGCGACGCCCCTTGCCGGAAACATCCCTGCACGTCTCACTTGGTGCACCCTTTGCCTGGTGCTGTTTGCGGTCATCGCGCTGACGGCAATCGCTAGTCCGGGCCATGCAGCCCAGGTCGCCTCTGCGGAGGACACTCGTGCGGCCATCGAGAAATCCTTGCGTGGTGCGGAACGCCTTCCGCTGCCGGTTGAGCGGGTGCGCAATATCCTGACCATCCATTATCTCGAACAGAACGGCGCCCTGTTCTGGGTCGGCACGCCACGGCTGCAGCAATTGATCGACCGGCTCGCCAACGCTAAAGCGGATGGCCTGAAGCCCAAGGACTATCCAGCAGACTATCTGGTGAAACTGCATGACGCCGCCAATCTCAGTCTGCCGGACCATGCAGCCTTCACGGAACTGATGTTCACCTCGTTCTTTCTGGTTTATGCCGCAGACATAAAGGTCGGCCGCTTTGTGCCGGCCAAGATCGACCCTGAGCTTTATCTCGACCGGCGCACCGTTAACGGCCCGGAGACCCTGGCGAAACTTGCACAATTTGGCGATCTGACAGGTTTCTTTGCCGATTGGGAACCGCAACGCGCGGAGTACCGCGCATTGAAAGTGATGCTCGCGCAATATCGCGCGCTTGAACACGCCGGCGGCTGGCCGCGTATCGATCCAAGCGACGCCCTGAAACCGGGTATGGATGATCTACGCGTTGCACAGGTGCGGGCAAGATTGCAGGCTTCCGGCGACTACACGGCGGGCGGCACGGAAACAAGTGTTTACGACGATACGCTCGTTGCGGCGGTGCGGCGGTTTCAAAAACGCCACGGCCTTGATGCAGATGGTGTGATCGGCAAGCAGAGCCTGCTCGCCCTCAACATCAAGGTCCAGGACCGGATCCTCCAGATCATTGCCAATATGGAACGCTGGCGGTGGATGCCCGAACAGCTCGGCGACGATTATATCATGGTCAACATCGCCGGTTTCGAACTGACCCGGGTGCAGCGCAAAAAGATCGTGCGCCGCATGAAGGTGGTGGTCGGCAAGACCTACCACCGCACGCCGGTGTTCAGCGGCAAGATCCGCTATCTGGAGTTCAATCCCACCTGGACCGTGCCCATGTCGATCGCCACCAAGGAGATGCTGCCACAGCTCCAGAAGGACCCTGACAGATATGCCAGCAAGGGCTTCGACCTGCTGCAGGGCGGCACGCCGGTGTCATGGTACGGCGTCGACTGGTCGCAATATTCGCGAAGCCGGTTTCCCTATGTGTTCCGCCAGCAGCCAGGCGACAATAATGCGCTCGGGCGGGTCAAGTTCATTTTCCCCAACAAACACAATGTCTATCTGCATGACACCCCCTCGCGCGGCGGCTTTGCCAGGAGCAACAGGGCGCTCAGCCATGGCTGTGTGCGGCTGAGCGAACCGGTCAAATTCGCCGAAGAAGTGCTTGCCTCCAAGCCCGGCTGGTCGCGCAGCAAGATCGATGCATTGCTCGCCTCAAGGGAAACCACACGGGTCAATCTCGACAAGCCCCTGTCGGTCCATCTGGTCTACGCCACCGCCTGGCTGGAAGACGACGGCACGGTCCATTTCCGCCCCGACATCTACGGCCGCGACCAGCGGCTCTACCGCGCGCTGTTTGCCAAGCACACGCCTTGAGGGGTTGCTGGTTGCTGTCCCGATGGACCTATGCCTCGTATTTTCATCCTAACTACAGACCTCGTACTGAGGATACTGATTAACCGGAAGGCCTTTATCCATCTTGTCCGGCTCGATCTGATTGAGTTCCACTATTAGGGCCCCTGCTTACAACCCTCACCGCAGACCTCATACTGAGGAGGCGCATAGCGCCGTCTCGAAGTATGGCGATAGGCCAGTGCACGCCGCATCACCCTTCGAGACGGCCCTTGCAGGGCCTCCTCAGGGTGAGGTCACCGATTAACCGGCAGGCCTTTATCCATCTTGTCCGGCTCGATCTGGGCGAGTTCCACTATTAGGCCCCGTGCTTACACCCCTCACCGCAGACCTCATACTGAGGAGGCGCATAGCGCCGTCTCGAAGTATGGCGATAGGCCAGTGCACGCCGCATCACCCTTCGAGACGGCCCTTGCAGGGCCTCCTCAGAGTGAGGTCACCGATTAACCGGTAGGCCTTTATCCATCTTGTCCGGCTCGATCTGGGCGAGTTCCACTATTAGGCCCCGTGCTTACACCCCTCACCCCAGACCTCATACTGAGGAGGCGCATAGCGCCGTCTCGAAGTATGGCGATGGGCCAGTGCACGCCGCGTCACCCTTCGAGACGGCCCTTGCAGGGCCTCCTCAGGGTGAGGCTACTGATTGACCGGAAGGCCGAAATCCATCGTGTCCGGCTCGATCTGTTTGAAATCCACGACAAAATCCCGCGCTTACACCCCTCACCGCAGACCTCATACTGAGGAGGCGCGTAGCGCCGTCTCGAAGTATGACGATAGGCCAGTGCACACCGCGACACCCTTCGAGACGGCCCTTGCAGGGCCTCCTCAGGGTGAGGCTACTGATTGACCGGAAGGCCTGCGCTGATAACGCGTTTCGCTTTCGCGTTACTCTCTGGCTTTCCGCGTTCGGCGTGACAGATCTTTCAACTGCGCCATATCCCCGGCAATCAACGCCTCCTTCTTCGCCCGCGACCAACCCTTGATCCGCCGCTCCGCCGCAATCGCATCTTCAATCCGGTCGAACTGCGCCGAATAGGCCAAAACCACCGGCCGTCGAGACGCAGTGTAACCGCCAAACGAACCCTCATTGTGCTGGGCAATACGCAGTTCCAACGAAACGCGCGTCGAGCCGGTGTAATAGCTGTTGTCGGAACATTTGAGGATGTAAACGGCCGCGTTCATGGGACAAGCATATCACGGGATACTTATGCTTATGGAAGTTTGAAGCGGTATTGGTAGAGCATCTGGCTCACACGTCGAGCCCGGCTCATACTTCGAGACGGCGCTTCGCGCCTCCTCAGCATGAGGCTTCGAGACGCACGCTTGAGGGTGCTCGGAATATGGTTTCGTGCGGGTCGCCGCTGAACAAGCATTACCCCATCCCCACATTAGGCCCGCTGCGCCGATGCCGCGAGGGGGGTGCGCCGAAACGGGCCTTGTAGCTGCGGGTGAAGTGTTCAAGGGCCGGGAAACCGCAGGCTACGCCTACATCGGTGACGCTCATATGGCTGTAATTGAGCAGGCGCTCGGCGCGCTCGAGCCTGAGCTGCTGGTAGAACCGCTTGGGCGGCATGGCCAGTTCTGTGGCAAACAGGCGCTCCATCTGCCGCACCGACAGGCCGGCTAAGTGCGCTAGTGCTGCAACATCCAGTGGTTCCTCGATGTTCTGTTCCATGGCATCGATCACGCTCAGCACTTTTGGATGGGAGATCTGATAGCGCACCTGAGCCGGCAGCCGCGCCTCGCCTGCCCCGTCTGAAAAGCGGAAATGCACAAGTTGGTCGGCAACCATGATCGCCAGCTTCCGGTCATGGGTCCGGGCGACATATTCAAGCATCATGTCGATCGATGCAGCACCCCCCTCGCAGGTCATGCGGTCGCGGTCGATTTCATAGAGCGCGGTGGTGACATCGACGGATGGGTAGGACTCCCGGAAGCCCGGCAGGCTTTCCCAGTGGACGGTCGCCCGGTAGCCGTCAAGCAGCCCGGCACTGGCCAGCACGAACGGTCCGGTATCGACACCGCCCAGCGACACGCCTTGGCGGGCCAACTGGCGGAGTTTCGCCAGCATTTTACGGTCGAAGTGCTTTTCCGGCTCATAGCTTGCGCAAAAAATGACAAGCGCTGGGCGGCCGACCGAGGTGAGATCACCGCTCACCGACACCGGGATTTCGTTGCTGGCGCTGACCGGCTTGCCGTCGAGCGACACAAACCGCCAGGAAAACACCCGACCGGCAAAGCGGTTGGCAACCCGCAGGGGCTCGAGCGCGCCGTAGAGCGCGATCATCGAGAATTTGGGCAGGAGGACAAACACCACCTCCTGGACGGGTATGGCTTGGGTCATGATCGCGGCCCTGTCCTGTCGCCCCTCCCCCTTTTGTCTTCGCCCGGCTTGACCGGGCGATCCAGTAACCACTGAGCGCATTCATATGGCACGTCGGTACCCCACAGATATAACGGAGGATACTGGATTACCCGGTCAAGCCGGGTAATGACAGGTGTGGGGCGGGTCGTCGGCACCAAGATGGTGGTCTGGGCGAACAGGGTTGTTATCATGGCTTAAGTTTCGGCATTATCATTTCGTCCATGTCGGATTACCTCAATTTTCCGGCGAAAACCATCAAACCGTGCATTTGGTTTCAGCTATGGTGCCTTTTGGAAACGCCGCACGCCAAACGGCTCACCACCAAAAACGATGTGAGGACAACGCCATGACACCCAATGTGATCATCACCTGTGCCATCACCGGGGCCGGAGACACGGTCGGCAAGCATCCGGAAATTCCGGTGACGCCGGAACAGATTGCAAATTCGGCCCTTGAAGCGGCTGCCGCCGGAGCGGCCATCGTCCATTGCCATGTGCGCAATGTGGAGACCGGCAAGGGCACCCGCGATGTTTCGCTCTATGCTGAAGTGGTGGAACGCATCCGCGCCAAAAACACCGACGTGGTGATCAACCTCACCGCCGGCATGGGCGGCGATGTCGAGGTTGGCAAGGGCGAAGACCCGATGGCCTTCGGCGAAGAGACCGATCTGGTGGGTCCGGTGGAACGGCTGCTCCATGTGGCGGAACTGCGCCCGGAAATCTGCACGCTTGATTGCGGTACACTCAATTTCGGCGATGGCGACACGATCGTGGTCCAGACCCCCAATCAGCTGCGCAAGCAGGCCGCCCTGATCAAGGAATACGGCGTCAAGCCGGAGATGGAGATCTTCGACAGCGGCAATCTCTGGTTTGCCAAGCAGTTGTGCGAGGAAGGACTGATCGAGGCCCCGCCCATGTTCCAGCTGTGCCTGGGCATTCCCTGGGGGGCACCGGTCAATCCCCAGACCATGAGTTATCTGGTCAGCCAGTTGCCGGAAGGTGCGGTATGGGCGGGCTTTGGCATCGGCCGCAACCAGTTCCCCATGGTGGCGCAGGCAGCCCTGCTCGGTGGCCATGTGCGGGTCGGCCTTGAAGACAATCTTTATCTTGAAAGGGGCGTCTTCGCCTCCAACGGCACGCTCACGGAAAAAGCCGTCAAGATGATCGAAATCCTCGGCACCAAGGTGGCAAGCCCGGATGAGGCGCGCGACATTCTCGGCCTGAAGAAACCTTAAGGGCGCACACACAGATGTCTGACATCAAGACCGTCGCCATTGTCGGCACCGGCGTGATCGGTGCCGGCTGGGCTGCACGCTGCCTCGCCCGCGGGCTCGACGTCATCGCCACAGACCCAGGTGCGGGTGCCGAGCAGAAACTGCGCGATGCCATCAACACCGCCTGGCCGGCGGTCGCCAAACTGTCCATGGCGCCCGGTGCCGAGCCGGGACGCCTGAGCTTCGTTGGAACCGTCGCGGAGGCCGTGACAAAGGCGGACTTCATTCAGGAAAACGCGCCCGAACGCGAAGACCTCAAGCGCGCACTCCATGCCGAGATCGATGCCGCAGCGCGGCCCGACGTGATTATAGCTTCCAGTTCATCAGGTCTGTTGCCAAGCGCAATCCAGGCCGATTGCCAACACCCGGAACGGGTGGTCATCGGCCATCCATTCAATCCGGTCTATCTGCTGCCCTTGGTCGAAGTGGTGCCGGGCAAAAAGACAGCGCCTGACAGCATCGACCGGGCGGCCGACTTCTATGAAAGCATCGGCATGAAGGTCCTGCGGGTGCGCAAGGAGATCGAAGGCTATCTCTCCGACCGCCTGCAGGAAGCGCTGTGGCGTGAAGTGCTGCATCTGGTCAATGACGGCATTGCCACCACCGAGGACCTGGACGACGCCGTCATCTACGGCCCGGGCCTCAGATGGGCATTGATGGGCACATGTCTGACCTTTCATCTGGCCGGCGGCGAAAACGGCATGCGTCATATGCTGGAGCAGTTCGGCCCGGCCCTGAAGCTGCCCTGGACCAAACTGGTGGCACCTGAACTGAACGACACCCTGATTGACCGCATGGTCGAGGGCACTCTGGAACAGGCCGCAGGCCGCTCGATCACCGAGCTTGAACAACTGCGCAATGACTGTCTGGTGGACATCATGCGTGCGCTGCGCCAGCACGATGTCGGCGCCGGCCAGGTGCTGGCCCGCGACGAGGCCCGCCACTATGCCGCCCGCAACTATGCAAGCTGGCACGAAGGTGATGAGATCGCAGCACCGCTCAGGCTTTATCGCGGCACCGTACAGCCGCAATGGGTCGATTATAACGGTCATATGTCGGAGAGCTTTTATCTCTATGCCTTCGGCGATGCCACCGATGCCCTGTTCCGCTACATCGGCATAGACGAAGCCTATCGCGAGGCCGGTCATTCCTTCTATACGGTGGAGAGCCACATCAACTATCTCGGCGAGGTGGCCGGCGGCGAGTCACTGGAATTCACCACACAGCTCTTAGGCGTTGATGACAAGCGCCTGCATCTGTTTCATGAAATGTATAACGGACGCACCGGCAAGCTTATCTGCACCACCGAACAGATGCTCTTGCATGTGGACAAGGCGGCACAGAAGGCGGCACCCGCAAAGCCCGGGGTTCACAAAGCGCTTCAGGCAATTATGGCGGCCCACCACGACATGCCAAAACCTGACCGGGTCAGCCGGGTGATGGACGTACCGAACAAGGGAGACGGCACATGAGCCACGAAGGTCAAAGGGTCATGGTGACAGCAGCTGCCGCTGGTATTGGCCGGCGCATCGCCGAGCGTTTCGCCGAGGCCGGCGCAAAGGTACATGCCAGCGATATCGACGAAGAACAGGTTAAATCCTTTGCCGAAGACAATCGCCACATCACCACAAGCGTACTCGATGTCACGAGCGAAGACGCGGTCAACGGCTGGTTTGACACGAGCTTTGCCGATCTGGGCGGCCTCGACGTCATGGTCAACTGTGCCGGCACCGCTGGTCCTACCGCGTCTCTTGAAGACATGGATTTCGGCGACTGGAAGCGCTGCCTTGACGTCAATCTGGATGGCCAGTTCCTGTGCGCAAAGCGCGCCATCCCGCCCATGAAGCAACAGGGCTCGGGACTGATCGTCAATTTTTCCTCGACCGCCGGCCTCCAGGGCTTTGCCAGACGCTCGCCTTACGCCACCGCCAAATGGGGTGTCATCGGCTTCACCAAGACCCTTGCCTTGGAGCTTGGCCCCTATGGCGTGCGCGCCAATGCGATCTGCCCCGGCGCCGTCGAGGGCGACCGCATGGACCGGGTGATTGCGGCGGAAGCGGAAAAGACCGGCCGCAGCGAACGAGAGGTGCGCGACGAGGTGACCAACGCGGTTTCCATGAAGTGCTTCGTGACCGCTGACGACATGGCCGACATGGTGCTGTTCCTGGCCTCCCCCGGCGGCTCCAAGGTGTCCGGCCAGGCGCTTCCCGTCGATGGGCATAACAAGGGGCTTTAGCGGCAGATGGATTTCGCCCTCACAGAAGAACAGCGCATGCTGGTCGACATGGCCCGCAGCTTTGTCGAAAACGAGCTCTACCCCCACGAAGACGAGGTCGAGCGCACCGGTCATCTGCGCCGCGACCTGATCGACGAGATCAAGGGCAAGGCGCTCGATGCAGGCCTCTATGCCGCCAATATGCCGGAGGAAGCCGGCGGCGGCGGCCTCGACACCGTGTCATGGGTGTTGCTTGAGAAGGAACTGGGCCGCGCCAATTACGCACTGCACTTCACCTGCGTCGCACGGCCCTCCAACATCCTCATGGCCTGCACTCCGGAACAAGCGGACCGCTATCTTTATCCAACCGTCAAGGGCGATAAGATCGACTGCTTGGCCATGACCGAACCGGGTGCGGGCTCGGATGTGCGGTCCATGAAGACAACGGCGATGCGCGATGGCGACGACTGGGTGATCAACGGTACCAAGCATTTCATCAGCCATGCGGATCTGGCCGACTTCGTCATCCTGTTTGCCGCCTCCGGCACCGAGGATACGCCGCGTGGCCCCAAGAAAAAGATCACCGCCTTTCTGATCGACATGGGCACGCCCGGCTTCACCGTGCGCGAGGGCTACAAGAACGTGTCGCACCGCGGTTATCTCAACTGCATTCTGGAATTTGACGATTGCCGCATCCCCTCCTCCCAGGTGCTGGGCGAACCGGACAAGGGCTTTGAGGTCGCCAATGAGTGGCTGGGCGCCACCCGCCTGCAGGTTGCGGGAACATGCCTTGGCCGGGCCGAACGCGCGCTCGATATCACACTCGACTGGGCCACTAACCGCCAGCAGTTCGGCCAGCAGATCTCCAAATTCCAGGGCGTCTCCTTTAAGCTTGCGGATATGGCCATGCAACTGCGGGCTGCCGAACTTCTGACCCTGAATGCGGCTTGGAAATGCGACCAGGGCATCATGGAAGACATGGATGCCGCCATGGCCAAACTGCACGCCACTGAAATGCTGGCCAAGGTGGCCGACGAAGCAATCCAGATACATGGCGGCATGGGGCTCATGGACGAGCTTCCGCTGGAGCGCATATGGCGCGATCACCGGGTTGAGCGGATCTGGGAAGGCACCAGCGAAATCCAGCGCCATATCATTTCCCGCGCGCTGCTGCGCCCGCTTGGCGGCTGACGGAAGGGCGCCCGTGAAACCGAAGGCCACAGTCACCAGAGCCGGGCTTGGCCGTCTTCTGGCGCCGAAATCCATCGCCGTGATGGGCGGCAAGGAAGCTGGCCGGGTGATCCAGCAATGCGACCGGCTTGGCTTCAGGGGCGAAATCTGGGCGGTCAATCCAAACCGTAAGAGCCTTGAAGGCCGAACCTGTTTTGCCAGCCTCGGTGACCTGCCGGGTGTGCCCGATGCAGCCTTCATCGCGGTGCCCCGCGAGGCCACCATTGAAGCCGTCACGCGCCTTGCAGCCATGGGGGTTGGAGGCGCGGTCTGCTATGCCTCCGGTTTCGCCGAAGTCGGTGCTGAGGGCGCAGGCCACCAGGTATCCCTTGTGGAGGCCGCCGGCGGCATGCCGATCATCGGCCCAAACTGTTATGGCTGCGTCAACGCGCTGGAGCGGCTTGCCCTGTGGCCTGACAATCACGGGCTTGAGCCCTGCGACAGCGGTGCGGCCATCATCACCCAAAGCGGTAATATGGGTATCAATTTCACCATGTCGCGCCGCGGCCTGCCGCTCGCCTGCCTGCTCTCGCTTGGCAACCAGGCGGCAATCGGCGTCACCGACTGTCTCGAAGCCCTGCTGGAAGATGAGCGTATCCGGGCCATTGGTTTGCATATCGAGGGCATCGACGACCTTCCGCGCTTCTCCCGCGCCACCATCCGCGCTCATGAAAAAGGCGTGCCGATCGTTGCCTTCAAAACCGGCCGGTCGGCGAAAGGCGCCCGCGCCACGGTCAGTCACACCTCGACCCTGGCTGGTTCCGACGCGCTCTATGACGCCCTGTTCGAACGCTATGGCATTGCCCGCGTGCACTCGATCACGGCGTTTCTGGAAACCTTGAAGCTGCTTTGCGTTTTTGGCCCTCTCAAGGGCAACCGCATCGCCTCGCTCAGCTGTTCCGGCGGCGAAGCCTCGCTCATGGCCGACCGGGCCGAGGGCACGGGACTGGTGTTTCCTGACCTGTCACCCGACCACGCCGCCCGCCTGCGCGCCACCCTCAACAACTATGTGGATATCGCCAACCCGCTCGATTATCACACCTTCATCTGGGGGGACCGTGAGGGCACCGAAGCAACATTCAACGCCATGGCAACCGGCTGCTTCGATGTCACCATGCTGGTGCTCGATTTTCCCACCAATGAAGGCGCCATTGTCGAGGAATGGCACATGACCCTCGATGTCTTCGCCAGGGCAACCGTTGGCAACAACGCCCATGGTGCGGTCGTTGCCACGCTGCCTGAATGCATGAGTGAGGAAACCGCCAAAGGCTTGGTGGCGCGCGGCGTCGTACCCCTGATCGGCGTTGATGACGCCTTCAGCGCCATTGCCGCCGCGGCAATGATTGGCGCCAAGCACCGCAGGAAACCGCCCGCACCGCTCAAGCCTGTTGCCTCTTCGCCGAATAATGCCGTGACACTCGATGAATGGCGGAGCAAGCAAATGCTGTCCGATGCGGGGCTCACCGTACCGAATGGCAAACGGGTTTTAGCCCGCGATGCTGTGAAGGCTGCCCGCGCCATTGGTTTTCCTGTCGTCGTCAAGGCGGTCGGTACGGACCTTGCGCACAAGACCGAAATCGGCGCCGTCCGTCTCAACTTGAAGACTGCAAAAGACGTCAAGCAGGCAGCTCTCGATCTCGCCTGCCATGCGCCTGAACTTCTGGTCGAGGAAATGGCCGGCAACGCAGTCGCGGAACTGATCATCGGTATTGCCCGCGATGCACAATTCGGCCCCCATCTGATAATCGGTGCGGGTGGTGTGTTCGTCGAGATGATCAAGGATGCAACGGTGCTGCTTCTGCCGGCCACCAAAACGGAGATCCGCCAGGCCATTCTCGGCCTCAAGATCGCCCCTCTGCTGCAGGGTTTCCGGGGCGGACCCAAGGCCGACATCACAGCTGCAGTCGATGCCGCATGGAAGCTGTCGAAATTCGCATCCGCCCATTGGGACACCCTCCAGGAGCTGGACATCAATCCGCTGATCGTGTGCCAGGCCGGCAAAGGCGCTATTGTCGCCGACGCATTGATCGCCATTTCGCAAGGAACCAGAAAATGAGTGAAGCCGTCAGAACCGTAACCCGGGGCCGCGTGCTCGAAGTTACCCTCGACCGGCCCAAGGCAAACGCCATCGACGCCGCCACCAGCCGGGAGATGGGCCGCATCTTCTGCGACTTCCGCGACGATCCGGAAATGCGGGTGGCCATCGTCACCGGCGGCGGCGAGCGGTTTTTCTCCGCCGGCTGGGACCTGAAGGCAGCCGCCGAAGGCGAAGGTTATGAAGACGACAACGGCCCCGGCGGCTTTGCCGGCCTGACCGACCTGCACGATCTCAACAAGCCTTTGATCGCTGCCGTCAACGGCATGGCGATCGGCGGCGGTTTCGAGCTGGCTTTGTCCTGCGATATGATCCTGGCAGCCGATCACGCGGAGTTCTTCCTGCCCGAGATTCACGTCGGCGTGCTGGCCGATGCCGCAACCTACCGTCTTGCCCGCCGCATCCCCTATCATATCGCCATGGAGCTCCTGTTCACCGGCAGGCGGATGCCGGCTCTCGAGGCACACAACCGCGGCCTCGTAAACGAGGTGGTGCCGGCCGACCAGCTCATGACCCGCGCCCGCGAGATCGCCGACGCCCTGGCCGCAGGCCCGCCCCTCGTCTTCGCCGCTATCAAGGACATCGTCCGCGCAACCGCCGGCATGACCGTCCCGGAAATCTACGGCTGGGTAAAGTCCGGCCAATGCGAAAGCTACACCGCCATGCTGAACTCAGAAGACGCCCAAGAGGGCCCGAAGGCGTTTGCGGAAAAACGCGATCCTGTATGGACGGGGCGGTGATTTTGAAACACTGACGTGTCCCGCGCCCGACGCGGCAACTGTGTTCATACTTGGATCTGTTTGAAGTCGCAGTTTTGTTTGCTCATGGCATTGATTGTTACCAGGATTTTTCTGGCCAGAGCGATTAGTGCTGTTTTTGGCGCCTTTCCGTTTTGGAT
>Ga0315338_1002946_pt1 | contig 15686 bp, 11 predicted proteins | sample ASW8metaG_FD_204518 | JGI IMG/M metagenome (GOLD analysis project Ga0315338, IMG submission 204518) | Ammonia-oxidizing marine archaeal communities from Monterey Bay, California, United States - ASW #8 | ecosystem: Environmental > Aquatic > Marine > Coastal | place: USA: California | collected... | reverse complement strand
AAACGACCGCAGAGACCGTTGTCATGGCATTGACGAAGAGATAAATCGCGATATCCAGAATGGAGGGCAGGCAGACAGGGACCGTTACCCTTGTGAACAATTTATAAAAGGGTTGCTTCAGCGAGGCCGCAACAGATTCAAACTCACCATCCATCTGTTTCAATGCCGTCACTGCGGTCAAATGCGATACTGTATAGAAATGGGTCACAGTAACGATCACCAGTATCGCCATAGTCCCATATATGCCGTTTAGCGGATTGTCGGGGTCATTGAAGAAAAAGATATAGGCAAGGCCAAGCACCATACCAGGAATGGCCATGGGCAGCATGGCGAGGAACTGGAACAATCCCCGGCCAAATGCAAATCCCCGTGTCTTGTCCACCATATAGGCGCCAGTAAAGATCACAATCGTGCCAAAAATAGCCGTCAATATACCAAGCTGGATGGAATTGGTATACGCCGCCCATCCACCGCCATCGGTGAGATCAAAATTATAATTCTTCAGACTAAGACTAAGGTCATAGGGCCAGAATTTTATCAGTGCCGCATATTGGCAGACACCCAAGATACCAAGAATAAAGATCGCGACCAATGTGCAATAAAGAAAGCAAAGCCGGTCAAACTTGCGGTCGGGTTTGGGCGCATATACTACGGAACGCGATGATAACAGGGCCACCTGTTTCTTCTGCACTTGCCGATCTACGAAAAAAGCGACAAAGGCCGGCATTAGCAGGACGACGGACACTACGGCGCCCATTTCAAAATTCTGCTGGCCTATGACCTGCTTATAAATATCAACGGCCAGCATATTGTACTGACCCCCAATCACTTTCGGTAAGCCGAAGTCCGTAATTACCAGATTAAAGACCACAAAGGCCGCAGAGATAAGGCCGTAGCGAGCTCCGGGAATTGTTACCGTCCAGAACGTCTTCCACGCACTTGCCCGAAGCGATATCGCTGCCTCATACAGACGCGCATCCGAGATCGCAAGAGCAGTCGTGATGATAATCATGGCATGGGGAAATGTGAAAAACACCGACCCCAAAACGATACCATAGGGTCCATAAATAGATTCCCCCATCATCACCGATTTCAGCATGCCCTGATTACCGAATAAATACACAAGCGCGATGCCGGGGAGCAAAGACGGCACCAGAATGGGCGCCATGGCGATCAAACGGAAAGCACCCTTAAACCGCATGCAGCTTCTGTTGAGACAATAAGAGAAGGCAAAGGCCAAACTTACTGTAACAACGGTGCTAATGATGGAAATCAGGAGTGAATTCTGGATTGATCGAAACAGGGATGGTGTGGAGAAGTATGTCACAAAATTCGACAGACCCGTTGACTGAACCGGGCGCAGGACAACTTTTCGAAAAGTGTTGGAATCGACTTCGTTCCAGTCCGTTCCGACCTTTCGTTCCGACCCTATGAGATAGACCGCATCGGACGTCGCGCCCCGCACTTTATACATGACCGGGCTTCGGAAACTGAAATCCGGAAACAATGGCACCAGAGAAAGCCGACCATCTGAACTGGTAGAAAGCTGATCTGGTTTTATGGCATCGAGCTTTTCGTTCAAAGTCTGGGCAGACAAAATGTCGCCGTTAAATTTACCGTTCTCGTCACTCACTTGAAATTCGATTTGCGACAAGTCGAAACTGAATGTCGAGAAGGCTTTGGACAACATGGCGTATAATGGAAAAGCCAAGGTCACAATGAGATAAAGAGCAATAATCAGGATAAAGCTCCGCATTACCAAATCATCGCGACCTAGCTTGGCAGCTAAAGGCCGGCCAGCAGGCATGGTATTGTCAGACGCGACGGACATCAATCTGCGACCATTTGATTAGGAAATACTTTAAGGCGCTCACTTGGAATTTCGATAACAAGATCACTCCCTTCGCTCATTTCCATTCGTCGGATCGCATTGATTGAGAAATCTGCCGTAAGTTCGGCATCCCCCAATTCTTCTCCCCTAAGTCTTGTGCGCCAGAAAGATCCCAAAAATTCCATTTCCGTTATTCTCACTGAGACGGCATTCTCTGGCTCAGAAATGACATCCGTTGCACCCGGAGAACGCGCTCCAGAACCATGGGGAATTATATCTTCGGGGCGAATGGCGGCGATCACGGGATCAGCCACATCATATCCCCCATCGCTACAGCAGCAGCTTTTCTCTCCAATTTTTACACGCGGTCTCTCGTTTGTGCCAGAGCTATCAACAACCGCATTGATCTGGTTCATTTCACCGATAAAATCGGCTACGAAAAGTGTTTCAGGCTCCCGATATATTTCAGTAGGGGTGCCAATCTGCTCAATCACGCCGTGGTTCATCACCACAATCCGATCGGCCATGGACAACGCCTCTTCCTGATCATGGGTAACCATAACCGTTGTAATGCCGAGTTTGCGCTGAAGTTCTTTCACCTCATGACGAAGATGTACACGGACTTTTGCATCCAATGCCGACAGAGGTTCATCCAGTAACAATAACCCCGGCGACATGGCTATGGCGCGGGCCAGCGCAATTCTTTGTTGCTGACCGCCAGAAAGTTGAGCAGGATATTTCGGCCCCTGATCCGGCAACCCGACCAAATCCAAAAGCTCCGTTACCCGAGCTGTGATAGCTGATTTTGCAAGCCCTGCATTCTCAAGCCCAAAGGCAATATTTTTCTCAATTGTTAGATTAGGAAACAACGCATAGGACTGGAAAACAATGCCAAAATCCCGTTCAGCAGGCGGTAGGTTCGAAATGTCTTTCTGGCCCTGCTCGATCATCCCCTTCGTCTGAAGGTCAAGACCGGCAATAGCCCGCAGAAGCGTTGTCTTCCCGCAACCCGATGGCCCCAGAAAGCAGACAAATTCACCTTCGGCAATGCTCAATGAAATATCCCTAAGGGCTATAAATTCTCCGAACGCTTTCCATAGGCCTTCAATGCGAAGATAAGCATCTTGTTGTTTATCCAGAGCCTGTTCCACCCAGAATCCCCCTGACAGGTTTATACGGTACTTAAAATAGGAAAGGCACCGTCGAAACGATGCCTTTCTTTATTTTTCAAAGACTATGATTTGGGTTCCGATTTGGAATCATAACGCTTCTGCCATTCCGCAAGGATAGCTTTACGGTTGTTGGCCGCAAATTCGAAGTCATTGTCGATCATTTTCTCTGTCAGGTTGGTCGGGAAGTGTTCAACCGGTTTCGCAACGCCAGGATATGCAACAACCGCATAGCCAGTGTTATACATCTTGTTGGCATCCTTGGTGACAGTCCAGTCAACAAGCTTCTTTGCAGCATCCATGTTTTCCGTACCTGCAATGATGGCTGTCGCTTCCATATCCCAGCCGACACCTTCTTCGGGCACGATGATTTCAATTGGTGCGCCGTCCGCTTTGGATTTCGCGCCACGGAATGCAAAGGAAACACCGATGGGGATTTCACCTGCTGCGGCCAGTTTACAAGGCTTGGATCCGGAATGAGTATAGCGGGCAATGTTTTCATGCAGCCCATCCATATATTCCCAGCCACCTTCTTCGCCAAACATCTGCAGCCAACTGGAGACGTCCAGGAAGCCTGTGCCCGAAGAATTGGGGTTCGGCATAATTACATGGCCTTTATATTCAGCCTTTGTAAGGTCTTTCCAGCTTTTAGGCGCCGTCAGACCAAGCTTTTCGCCTTCGACCGTATTAAAGCAGACGGAAGCAACCCAGGCATCCATTCCCGTCCATGTCGGCGGTGTGCTTTTGTCAACAAATTTTCCATCCAAATCGGCAACACCAACCGGTGCATATGGTTCCAGCATTCCTTCTGATTTCATGAGAAGAAGCGACGTCGCCGCCAGCCCCCAAACAACATCGGCTTGCGGATTGTTCTTTTCAGCCAATAATTTGGCCGTCACAATTCCTGTAGAATCCCGCACCCAGTTTATTTTTATGTCTGGGTGAACTTTATTAAATTCTTCAGCGTAGCGCTTCAGATCTTCGGCTTCCACTGCAGTATAGACTGTCAGTTCTGCGGCCATTGCGGAGGTTGTCGCAAACACCCCTGCCGCTGCAGCCAACGTAATCTTGCTAAGTATTTTCATTTTATTATTCTCCCTGTTTCGAGTTCATGTCTCTATTTTGATAAATTCAGCGCGACAAATATTCGAATGCGTAGAATTTACCGGATAAGGTTAATCACAACTCAAAAATGATAGTGCCGTAATATGACAAATAGACGAAATCTATTATACTTATAAATACATCATAAAAATCTATACGAATAATGCCAGAACAATTACACCGCACGCAACGATTACAGCGGACATTATGCGAATTTTCCACGGTCTTTCGCCCAGAAAAACAATTCCAATCAAGGCAGCCATCACAACACTGGATTCGCGAACTGCCGATACAGCCCCCAAAGGTGCAATTGATTTCGCGTAAAGGGCGAGCCCGTATGCCGCTGCTGATGCCGATCCGCCAATCAATCCGATTATCCAGATCTTGGCCGATGTTGTACGCAACTGAGACCGGCGCCGATGGAAAATGAAGACGACGACGAATATTTCCAGAATAAAAAGCCAACCGATATAGCCAAGCGGACTCCCCGATGTTCGTACCCCGATCCCGTCCACGATCGAATAACTGGCAATAAACACGCCTGTTGCGAGCGCCGCAATTATCGCCTTGGGATGACTGGCCTTCCCTCTATTCAAGATCGCCGGCAGACATACGCCGATGGACACAAGAAAAATTGCAAACCAACCGAGAAGCGGCAACAGCTCACCGGTGAAAACCAGGGCGCCAACCGTAATCAGAACCGGTGCTATCCCGCGTGAGATTGGATAGACCTGAGATAAATCGCCAAACCGGTAGGATCGCAGTAAAAATGCGTAGTAGAAAAAATGGATAACGGTTGAAGCAATAATAAAAGGCCAGCTCTCGGCCAAAGGCGGCAAAAAGAAATATGCCATTGCACCGCCAATAAATACATGGGGGAGCGAAACAAGGCCAAGGGACAAGGTTTGATCCCCTGCCCCTTTTACAATAGCATTCCATGTTGCATGAAGCACTGCGGCCGCCAGAACCAGCAGAAAGGCAAATGTCGAAAACTCAGTCATTCAGCCCTGATAAATGGCCCGATCATGAAACAGGCCAAGGCAGAGAATACGTTTTTACATTCGTAAAAAACTTCATCGCCTCAAGAACACCTTCCTTAACCCCGTTACCCGAATCTTTAATACCGCCGAAGGGGGACATTTCGATACGATACCCCGGTTGTTCCCAGATATTGACGGTTCCTACATCCAAGCCATCGATAAAGCTTGTAATCCGGTCAAGGCGGTTTGTACACACCCCCGCCGACAAGCCAAAAGGAGTGGAGTTTGAGATTTTCATCAACTCAATATCGTCATTGGGCACGCGAACAATGGGAATAATGGGCCCAAAGGTTTCTTCATAAACAAGTTCGCTGTCATGCGGCACATGATCGACAACGATGGGCGGTAGCACGGCCCCGTTTCGTCCCGGATGATACAGGATTTTCGCCCCTTGTTTTTCGGCCTCGAAAACGCGGTTCTCAAAGGTTTCCGCTGCCTGTTCATGAACGACACAGCCGAGTTGGGTTTCCGGATCCATCGGATCCCCAAACTTGATACGTTTCGCCCGTTCCAGAATAAGTGGTACTAATTTATCAGCAACATTTTCCTGCACAAGGATACGCTTGATCGCCGTACATCTCTGGCCCGAATTTCCTGTGGCGCCAGCCACAGCGATATCTGCCGCTTTTTCCAGATCTGTATCACTTAAATCGTCCAAGATAATAAACGGATCATTCCCGCCAAGTTCCAGCGCTGTCCGTTTGTAACCAGCTTTTTCGGCTATCATCTTGCCAACCGGCACACCACCAGTAAAAGTAACGATATCAATATGTTCGTTGACGATCATTTCCTCGCCGATGTCTTTTGGCCACCCCGTTACAATCTGGAACATTTCGGGCGGCAGACCCGCCTCGTACAAAATGTCCGCCAAGGTAATCGCGGTCAGTGGCGTCAGTTCCGTCGGCTTGCAGACGACACAGTTATTTGTGGCAATTGCGGGCGCAATTTTATGGGCCACCATATTGAGCGGGTGATTAAAGGGCGTAATCGCCGAAATGACATTTACCGGTTCACGCTTGGTATAAATCTTCCGCTCCTTACCGTGAGGCGTTAAATCACAGGAAAAAATCTGTCCATCATCAAGGATGGCCAACTGGCCCGCCAACGTAAATACATCATATGAACGGCCTGCTTCATAAAGCGCATGTTGCTGGCAGATGCCAAGCTCCAACGTCAAAGTATGAGCGATTTCTTCCCGGCGCTCGCGAATAAGCTCGGCGGCTTTAAACAGTATTTGCTGTCGCTGATAACGAGAAAGTTTCGGCTTGTAACTGGCTGCGATTTCGAAAGCTTGCCTTGCATGCTCTGCGGTGCCCGCCGGAACTGTCCCGATCACTTCGTTAGTATAGGGATAGCGTACCTCCACAACGTCCGTGGTCGTAACCTTTTTACCGCCAATACGCATTGCCTCGCGGCGAATTTCCGGTTTCGTTTTTAATCCTGTCATAACTAGCCTTTCCAGCTAAAAACTATAGCGCCGCAACCTTCGAGACATAGTAATAGGCGTCAAAATTTCTGAGTTCGGGTGCCGATGGCATGTTTGCCATGGGACGGTTCATAATGAATGGAACGACTTGTTCAGACAGTCCCCCGTGTGAGCGAAGCGGGACTTCCAATGCGGTCAGATCATGTCGGTCAGCACTTGTTCCCAGTACCGTATTTTCGGTAGATATAATCACCACATCACCAATCCGGTCCGCAGGCAATTGAAAGCGCTCACAGGCATCTTCCTTGCTTAAAATCGTATCAATACCGCTCAGCGCCGAGAATTTTCCAATAACGTCTGCAACATCCAAATCTTCTGGAAGGTAAGCAGTAGCAAAGGAGCCAAGCGCCCCGTGATGAACAACATAAGGATCCGTAATCGGGAGAATAACCCGCGCCTTCCCTATTCCATACCACTCATCCAGCAGATCCTGTGCATAAATAACATCCGGCGTGCCATCCGCTTTATGTTTGGGCTTCATCCCATGGTCTGCAGTGATAATAATGGCCGCGCCCAGGGCATCCAATTCGGTCAGATAGCGGTCAAACATTTCATAAAAAGCATTTGCCTGCTGCGTACCCGGCGCGGCTTTATGCTGCACATAGTCGGTGGTCGTCAGATACATAATGTCCGGCTTGAAGCTTTTCATCAGTTGAACACCAGCGTTAAAGACGAATTCAGACAGCTCGGCCGAATAAACATCCGGCACAGGAATATTAAATGTCTTGGAGGCATTATCAATCCCATGTTCCGCCAAAGTCGTCGTATCGGATTTCTCTGCCGAGAAGCACATGGCGCGACCATCATCAAACTTGAGACCATGGCCGAGTAGCCCGCGAAGTTTGTCCTTGGCCGTCACAATGGCGATCTTGCATCCTACATCGTAATAGGTTTTGAAAATTGTCGGTACCCGCAGAAACCGCGGATCATTCATCATCACTTCCTCTCCGGTTTCGGGGTCGAGAAGGAAATTGCCGCAAATTCCATGGACAGATGGCGGCTGCCCCGTCGCAATGGACAGATTATTGGGGTTGGTGAAACTCGGGATTACACAATGGGCGAGCTTCATCGTACCGGTATCTCGAATACGCTTCATGGTCGGCATAACACCGGCGTCGATAGCGGCGTCAATATAATCGGGCTCACATCCGTCTAGACAAATAGCAATGGCGGTTGTTTTTGGCATGGGATATGTGCGGCCATTGACCGTAATATCCGCCATGATAGTTTCACTCATATTCTTTACTCTCCAAATGGTCAGAGCTATGCGGCTAGCTTGGCGCGTTCCTGCAGGGCTTTTTGTGGCGGTGTGGCGTTATCAACACTCATGGCTTCAAGGCTGTCCCTTGCGGCATCAACAACCTGACGCATAACGTTTTCGTCCATGCGACCAATACAGCCTATGCGAAAGCTGTCAACAACCGTCAATTTTCCTGGATAGATGATAAATCCGCGAGATTTCATATGCTCATAAAATCGAGTGAAGTCGAAATTTTTATGGGCGGGGTTGAAGAACGTCACGATGATCGGGGATAGCCAACGGTCCTTCAACAAGGTCTCAAAACCCAACTCCCTCATTCCTGCAACCATCGTATCCCGGTTTTGTATATATCGGGCAAGCCGGCCCGGCGCACCGCCTTCCGCTTCATGCATCTCCAGCGCTTTTAAAAAAGCTGCGACGACGTGGGTCGGGGGCGTGAAGCGCCATTGTCCGGTTTTATTGAAATTCGCCCATTGTGCGTGCACGTCAAGGCTCAATGAATGCCCCCGTCCCTTTGCAGCTTCGAGCTCCGTTTTTCGCGCAATGACAAATCCGAAACCCGGCACCCCTTCTATGCATTTATTGGCGGATGAGACCATGGCCTCAAATCGGGTTTCATTGACATCAAGCGGCAATGCGCCAAACGCACTCATACTGTCAACAAGAAGCTTGCGGCCAGACGCATAAACCGTGTCGGATATCTCCTGTATGGGGTTCAGTATCCCCGAACTCGTCTCGCAATGCACAACGACGACGTGGGTGATAGTGGGATCAGCTTCAATTGCCTCGGCCACTTCCGCGGCACGAGGCGGCATATAATCACCTTTATCGATGACCGTATAATCATGGGAGAGATATTGGAGCGTTTCAACAATCCGTTTTCCATAAGCCCCATTAATCAGCACCAGGGTTTTACTCTTCTTAGGAATGAAAGAGCCCAGCATAGCCTCAACGGAAAATGTGCCACTGCCTTGTATCGGAACACAATCAAACTCGCCCTTTCGATCTCCGGCAATGGCCAGCAGCTTTTCTGAAAGAGCAGCTGTCATGGCCCTGAAATCTCCATCCCAGGACCCCCAATCTTTTAGCATCGCCCGTTTCACTTCCTTTGCCGTCGTCAATGGCCCCGGCGTCAGCAAATATGGCTCTCCCATATCGGGAGCTTCAAAGCTGTTGGTTTCTGTGGTGCTTTGATCGTTAGACATCTGGATTCCCTCATCTCCGCTTTGAGTGATGGTCATGGGCTAAAACTATGGTGCGAATAATCATTTGTGAAATCGTTATTTTAGATTATTTTATAGATTGAAGTTATAGTCACAGGGAGTAAATACACCATGCGTTATGTTCAACTCCGCGCCTTTCACAATGTCGCTGTTCATGGCGGATTTTCACGGGCAGCTGAAGCCTTGTGCCTGACCCAGCCGGCCATCTCGGATCAGGTTCGAAAGCTTGAAGAAGAGTATGACGTTCTGCTGTTTGATCGAAAGAAAAAGCAGGTTACCGTCACCGCCTTCGGTAAAAAACTGCTAGAGATAACCCATCGTATGTTCGATATCGAACATCAGGCGCACGAGCTTCTCTCCGAATCCCGAGCACTCGGTGCAGGTACGCTCAGAATCATGGCGGATTCGGCCCATCATTTAAGGCCAATTCTCGGTCCTTTTCGTAAAAAGTACCCTGGTGTTTTTATTTCCGTAGGTACCGGTAATACCAAGGAGATTGTTGACAAGCTGTTTAGCTACGAAGCTGATGTTGGGGTCTTAGGTGAAGTGCCGACGATCCGTGACTTCCAAATCATCAAGCTTACATCTACTCCCATTGTTGCTTTTGTCGCTAAAGTGAATGTACTTGCGAACACTAAATCCATTTCACTCCAACAGCTAGCGAAGCAGCCTTTGGTCTTGCGCGAGAGAGGTTCGAAAACCCGACAAAAACTTGAAGAAATTGCCGCTGATGCTGGCATCACCTTTAATGCCACCATCGAAGCAGAGGGCCGCGAAGCGGTTCGTGAAATTGTCGCCAGCGGCGCTGGTGTCGGCATTGTTTCCGGCGCAGAATTTGGCCATGATGACCGTCTGGTTCAAATTCCGATTTCCGGCTGTAAACCCTTAATGGATGAAGCGCTGATTTGTCTTCGCGAGCGCAGCAAGGGTAAACTTGTCAGTGCCTTTATGAAAATGGCGACTGAAGAAGCGCGTTAATCCGTCGCCCTACGGCTATCCACAACCCGCTGGATCATCGGAGCAAAATAATCAAAGCTCTCGGTTTTCTTTCCCGGAACTTTGCCTATATCATCCCATTTACGAACTTTGACAATGGCTTCTACGTCCTGATTTTCCGCAAATTTTGCTGCCGATTTTTCGCTCATAGGACCACCTTGCAGCTTCAGGCTAAGGACTGACGCATCCGACAGCTTGTCAAAATATCCAGGGTCAACAGTACAGAGATAGCGTTTCGCAGACACATGATGGCGAACACAATCGGTGACGAGACTTGGGAAAAAGGGAGCAAGCACAGCAGCCCCCGCCCGGTCATGATGGCTGTCGATACCAAGCTCCGCCGCGTTATCCGGAAATTCATTGGTGAAATGCCCGATATCATGGAGCAATGCTGCGACAATCAATTCCTCAGATGCGCCTGCTTCTTCGGCGAGTTGGGCGGTCTGGTACATATGTTCAGAAATCGAAACGTCCTCGCCCAGATATTCCTCCGCACCACGACGCGCAAAAATATCTGCAATAAAGTCGACAATATTTTCCCTGCTCAATGTTGAAAAATCCGGCGTGCCCATTATCAAATTCCTGTTTTGTTTCCCGCAGACGAACGAACTATGCCGTCGATATTACATAGCTATGAAAAACCAGCAAACAAATAGCTAAAGATCCCTGAAATTTTTCAAGCTTCCCTCAAACGCGGATAGATTCTGCTGTGTATATTCCGCGTAATCAAAATCAATTGCGGAATGGATTTCCGAGACCATGCTCCACATGGTCTCCCGCAACAAGGATGCGCATTTCATCGCTTGATACCGGCGCCAGTCAACTGAAGATACTTCCCTACCAAAATACCGCTCTAGTAAATCATGCTCCTGTTCTTCGCTGAAACCATTGTTAGACGCCAGGCCGCCCAAATCGAAGAGCGGTGTATTGAAACCCGCATATTCCCAATCGATCAACCAGAGCCTCTTGCTATCGTCGATAAAATTAGCCGCCAGCAAATCGTTATGGCCAAAAACAATATCAAACGGGCCCGCGGACGCTTCCAGTTCCTCTGCCATTTGCAAAAGTTCCGGAAGCTTTGCTTGATAAGCGCTTTGCCCCATCTTCAATACCCGAGCGTAATCCCGCACCACATGGAAAACCCAGAATATGGGAGCGGGCCCTGCAAGATGTTTTGGTATCTCTCTATGACAGCCCTTGATCAGCTGTAGAATTTTGGCCTGCAATTCCGGCTTTCTGATATCCTCAGATGTCAACGTCCTCCCCACTATATAGTCGATAATCAATATCCCTGGCTCAGAGTAGAGGATCTCCGGCGCCAATCCGGCGGCAAAGGCGGCTTTACCCGCGGCAAGTTCATTTATGCGCGAAATATGATGAACAGGAATATCCTCGCCACATCGTACGATTGCCTTACGCCGACTATCGGTTACAAGAAAATTTTCATTGGTGATGCCGCCGGAAAGCGGCTCAATGTGAACAGCCCCTTTCCAAATAGGGAGTTTCGAGATTTTACTTTCCATACACGATGACTCGTTGGCTTTTCGTGAGACCATACCACAATCTGCTATGGAAATCTTGAGGTTAAGATATGCGAGCTCCAGCAGACGCGAACACCTGCTGGAGCTCAAGAGAAATCTGAGTCCTAATTCAGTTTTTTTGAAGCTATCAATTTTATTGACATTTATATCATGAAAAATCACTGGCGGAGGGAGCAGCCTCATGCGTACCCTTCTCCGTAATTTCCCTTACTAAATAGGGAAATTTAGGCTCTAGATACGCCATAGCTTTTTGTTTTTATTATATTTTTTCTCATACTCTCTAACAGCCATATCAGGGAAAGTTATTCAAGGAGCAGAAAAATAAATATCGAAAGCGGGTAAATTTTCTCTAAACAATTTTACTCTGACAATGTCCTAACAAAGCTAAATGAGTTGATATCTGAAGAAGAAAGGGGTATATACCCTTAAAAAAAGGGATCTGCCATTTGACCCAAGGTACCTTACAAACTTGTCTTTGCATCGAGCTTCGGGGCACTGCACAAAAACTGACAAAGCTTTATGACGAAGCTTTAAGCCTGACCGGGATCACTGTCACGCAGTTTTCGCTTCTGCATAAGGTGCAACTATTAGGCCATCCAACCATCAATGCTCTGGCTAAAGCAACCGGGTTGGATCGAAGCACGTTGGGCCGAAATTTGCGGCGGTTACACCACATGAACTTAGTTGAAATGCGGACCGGGGCGGATGCTCGTTCTAAAACTATTCTTATCACAGACCGTGGGCGGAATGATTTCGAACGAGCGGTGCCTTTGTGGCAAAGCGTTCAAAGTTCTTTGGAGAAACGCCTCGGTGAGGACAAACGTGCACTACTGACTGAGCTGTTAGCAGATCTGAATGTTGATCCTGTCCATTCGCCATGCAACCACAGTTAAAACGATAACCACCGAGGTACTTAAGATGGCCAGCAATACCCAAACGAAATACTCCATATGTACCATTTGTGATGTCGGTTGCCAGCTCCGTTCTGAAGTTGCTGACGGCAAATTAGAGCGAATGTTGGCCCATGACAATCCAATGTTAGCTCGGAATATTTGCTATAAAGGTGTAGCAGCGCCCGATATTCACAATCATAAAGATCGATTGCGCGTCCCATTGAAGCGCGTTGGCAAGCGCGGTGAAGATCGGTGGGAAGAAATCTCTTACGAGCAGGCTATGGATGAAATTTCCGAGCGACTCAACACCGTTGTGGAAACCTACGGCGCTGAGGCTCTGGCGGTGTCAACTTCAGGCTGGAATACCCAGTCCACACATAGTACTGACCGCCGATTTATGAACCTGTTAGGGTCGCCAAACTGGATTAGTGGCGTTGCGCTATGTGCCGGCAACACGGCAGCAGTCAATCGCATAACTTACGGCTGGTTTCCACAACCCGACTATGCCAACACAAACTGTATCGTGTTATTCGGTCATAATCCGCGCAAACACTCATGGACACCCATTTATAACGCCATTAACGCCGCGCGAGCTCGGGGAGCTAAAGTAATTGTGCTGGACCCACGCGTGTCTGATCAGGCTGAAAAGGCCGACCTGCACCTAAGTTTGCGAGCCGGCACAGATGCCGCGATGTGCCTAGGGTGGCTAAAGGTGATTTTTGATGAAGGCCTTTATGATCAGAATTTTGTGGATGAATGGTGTATTGGCTTCGACGAGTTACGTAAGCGCGTTGACGAATATCCCCTAGAGCGGGTTGAATCCATTACCGGGGTTGATCGCGCGTTAATCGCTGAAGCAGCGCGCATGTATGCCACAGCGAAAGGCGCAGCAATTCCCTGGACACCGATCACGGATCAGCAGATTTCTTCGACTTCCGCAATTCGCCTTCACTCAATTTTACGCGCGGTCACAGGTAATCTAGATATCAAAGGCGGAGAACTCTTTGGCGGCTTTAATCCGGGCTACATTCCTGAATCCGAGATTGGATTACATGAGGTACTAACACCGGAACAAAAAGCCAAGCAACTTGGTTTTGATGATCATCCGGCATTTACATATCGCGTGGCTGAAATGCTCAAAGACCCCACGAAAAAGACCTGGGGCTATCCTTACGCAGATATTGTCATGGGCTGCCAAATGGCAAACCCGACAAATGTTTTCCGCGCCATGGCCACAGGAGATCCCTACCCGGTCAAGGCATTTATTACCCTCGGGAACAATACGCTCCTAAGCTATCCCAATCAGCATCAGATTTATAAGGGCTTGATGAATCAGGATCTCATTGTGGCCCACGAAATCTTCATGACACCCACGGCTATGCTTGCAGATTATGTTTTGCCCGGTGACGTATTTTCAGAACGCAATCACATCGCTGACAGCTGGAGTTGGGCGAACCGGCTTTCACTTTCCCAAAAAGCGGTAGAACCGCCAGTGCAGGCTTCCAGTACCTTTAGGTTCTGGTCAGATTTAGCGTGCAGAATGGGATATTCAAAGCAGTTCCCCTGGTCCAGCCTGGAGGACATGCTGGACTATCGTTTGTCTCGCTCAGAACGTACTTTTGCTGAATTTGAAGCAACTACTTTTATGGAGGTGCCAGCACCTGAGTACCAAAAGTACCGTCATTCCGATTTTGCGACGCCGTCAGGAAAAGTTGAATTATATTCCAGTATACTGAATGAGCTCGGATTTGATCCGTTACCTTATTATCGCGAAGGCCCCGCCTTGAGTGATAAGTATCCCTACGCAGTGTTTACCGGGGTCCGCGAAGATTCATTTTTCCAGACAGGCCAACGCAACATTGCGGTTTTGCGTGAACGATCACCATCCCCAAAATTGTTTCTCCATCCAGCAGATGCCGCCAAAGAAGGCTTAATCGATGGCGACTGGGTGAAATTGGAAACCGATACAGGCGAGGTCAAGGCGAAAATTTTAATACAGGCCTCTATGAAAGCCGGTCATATTCGGGTGCCTCACGGGTGGTGGTATCCAGAGTTGAGAGGCTCAGAAAACTTGGCTGGAGCGTTTATCTCCAGTGACGCCGTGCTTTGCTCGGACACCGATGAATTTCTGGACCATGAGCAGGGCATTCCACATTTCAAGGGCTTTCCCGGACGGATCACTAAAATTGACACACCGAAAAACTTGTCAGCGATGGTGCTTAAAGGTTGAGGAATGCAGCAGCGGGGGTGGTGGGGCATTGTCAGAGGAAAATGTCCTGAACCGTGGTGAAGCTAGATTTAAGATCGCTAATTGAAAAATCCATTCCGCTATTTTAAAACGCCGCCAGAAATTATCCGCCTAGCCGTGATGATGTATGGGTGTTGTCACATTAACTTAGTAGCGAGCAAATTAGTGATGATCTAATCTCGGTCGATGCAAAAAAACCGGTATTGCTCCATTGACTTCGTGGAAAAGAATCCGACATTGAACTAATCTTTTTCAATGAAAAAGATCTCCTATTCCCACCATCGCTTTGCTGCCGCTTTGGATGGACAGGCTGTTATACTCGCTCGCCGTTTCTTCGCGCCTACAAGAAGTTAGTGTGACAATGCCCGTTAGAAGCCGGAGACTGGCCTGCAATTTGCTCCTGCAGAACCGCCATTCAGCGATCGAGAGACTCAGGGAAGAAAGGGACTGACCACGAATAAGCACTTTGTTACGGGCGCTTACATGTACCGGATAGGATCGAAGACAAATTGTCAGGAGTGGGTGGCGGTGAGGGTGGGATTCGAACCCACGATAGAGTTACCCCTATTCATCCTTAGCAGGGATGCGCCTTAAGCCACTCGGCCACCTCACCGGAGGCGGCAATATGGCAGATTTTATAGGACTGTCAAAGGGTTTTCTGGCCGCCATTCGGAAAATACGCATCCGATATATGTCAACCGAAGTTGCCTCGGCAACTCCTTAAATTGGGTAGGCATGCAAGACGACTTACTTACCGTCCCATCATCCATTCGCGGGCAAGTTTCTGGGCCTTGGCAATTTCCTGCGAGGACATATCCATGGAAATTTCTGCACGGTTTTCACGGGCTTCGTCAACGCCGTTCATGGCTGCCAGATTAAACCATTTGTGGGCCG
>Ga0315338_1002945_pt1 | contig 15694 bp, 14 predicted proteins | sample ASW8metaG_FD_204518 | JGI IMG/M metagenome (GOLD analysis project Ga0315338, IMG submission 204518) | Ammonia-oxidizing marine archaeal communities from Monterey Bay, California, United States - ASW #8 | ecosystem: Environmental > Aquatic > Marine > Coastal | place: USA: California | collected... | reverse complement strand
CAAAAAAAGCTTTCATAGGATGAACTCCCGAATTGCCACAATCGCCTCGGCGATGTTTTGCTCCAGCGTTCTTCCGGAAGCCTTGCTTGGTTTGAAGGAATGGTCACCATCTTCCAACCACAAGATCTTGATGGCAGGTGATAGTTGATAAGTAGAGACTTCATCAGGTCTGCCAAACGGGTCCCGCGTTCCTTGGACAATGAGAGTTGGGATTTTCAGTTCTGCAAGATGTGCCGTGCGGAGATTCTCCGGTTTCCCAACTGGATGGAAGGGATATCCCAGGCAAATCAGTCCGTGAGCGCCCACGTCGTCGGCAAGCATACTGGCAATGCGCCCCCCCATAGATTTGCCACCAATTATTAGCCGCCGGCTGTTAACTAATGCCACCACATTGCGCCAACTTTCCATCAGCACCGGAAGGCGATCGGGTCCGCGAAATTTACCCGTTCGCCTCCGTTGCTGCATGTAAGGGAATTCAAAACGTATAACTCGAACCCCGTTACTAGCCAGTCCGGCAGCAAATGCCTCCATAACGGGGGAGTCCATGCCGGCGCCCGCACCGTGGGCCAGGATAAGGGTGGTATCACTGTCTGCGGGGCCGTTGTGGAGCATAGGCAGCTTTCCCAATTCGAGAAGCCTTTAACCTTTGCAGCATCACCCCGTTTAGTGAACAAAGGGCGGGCTAGTAACTATTTCAAGGAACACGACAATATCAGGGGTTACGGTGGTTGCTGTAAGGTGGGCCAACAACTTTTGGTTTTGTCGTGGAACAGTCGCTCAAAAGAAATGCAACGGCCTATTTTGTCAGTTGATAAGATCACACCTATGACCGTCAACGAACTGTGCACACGTTTCCCTGAGATTTCTCTGGAACTCTGTGATGAGCCAACATTAGCGGAGTTCGCGGCCACTTTCGGCGACTGGCTAGGGTTGGCCCACAAGCCGAGCAGCTGTTCCACGGGTCACGATCCGGCGAATCATTTCTATCTGAAGCTGGTAGGTCCAATCACATATTTCAGTTATGGTCTCGCGACTCGTGAACGTGTAGTGAAAGACATCCAGGACTTGCTCGATGCGTATGCTGCTGATCCTGAAGGGTTTGCAGCTTCATTGTTGCCGGAGGGAACTGTGAATGCCGAGGTGAGAGGACCCGGTTGTAGCTGAGCAACGCCTCTGGGGTTCACTGCTGGTTGATGGCAAGGACGTCCTTCTACGTACCTTGGGGCTCAGTGCCAGACGATTCACTGGCCCGCCGACCATGCTCCACAATGAAGGCGATCGGTGGTTCCATGTTGATTGGATGCAGCCGGGTGTCAGGATGGCGGCTCGTCCAGACGCGAAACATTTCGTCGACAAAACCTTGGCCGACTGCCTCGACGCCCTTGAAATCGACCACCACGTTACGAAAGCGATTGAGGCCCTCAAGCAGTTTTTTAGCCTCGGAGCGTGACAAGAAACGATTGCCCGTCTCGAATAGCTTGACTACCACGCGGCGGCGAGCAAGTTCGAATCCTTCGGATGATTCTGCCATTACCGACTCGAGAGAAGTGGTAGTCGATACGTCGATCTCAAATCGAACCCTGGTCCCCGGGGAGACATGGACAGAAGCGATGCCGACGTCATCAATTTCGTTGTCGACCATCCATAGAAGGCCGCCACTTTCGATTTCAAAGAAATCAGCAATCCGTGATAGAAGGAAAATTCCTTCACCGGTGTGTTCAGCGGGCATGGTGGTCAATTTTCCTTTGGTGAGTTGTCGCAATGCTTCCATGCCATCCGTCAGCCCATTCTCCTGCGCTAGATGATCAAAAATACCCTTGCCATCGTCGCTGACTTCGAGAACCAACCGGTCGTGTGCCTTCCGGAATGAAACTTCGACATAGCGACCGTGTGAATGGGAGATTGCATTGTTAACCAATTCGACTACAGCATTGTGCAGTGCTCGGTCAGCGGGATCCGGAAGGTCGGATAGCTCAAGAACCTCAGCGCTAACGTCGTTCCAGACTAAGTCTTCACCGAGGCCTTCGAGTCGGTAGCGAAAGCGTTGTCGTGGATGCACGCTGCGGTAGCGGACACCACGTCCGGAACCTTCGACGATGAGGTCGCCGGCATCCACCATCGACCGAAGTTGTGCATGGGCCGCCTGACGCGAAGACCCGGTTGCTGCAACGACATTGCGATTGGCGATGCTACCCCATTCGGCCAGTAGATCGTCTATTATAGGGCGGATGCGCGAGGGTCGTGGCGACATGATTGGTTTACAGCCTTGCGGTGTGTAAAACGTAATGTAATTGAACTAACAGTATGTATTTTGGTTATTTGCGTCAAGTTATAGAAATAAATCGTCAACTTTCGATCTTTAGAAATAGAAAAAGTCCATGCAATCGTCAAGCATAAGATATTAATGTCAAGTTATAGAGTTTTGCCAAGAAAGTTTCCACAGTATTGGCGTTGAAGTCGCCGAATTGGCTGTGATCGGCACAGAAGCCCCTTCGGACTACAAAATGGACTCAAAGATGGCGTCACAGTCTGGGGCTACCTCTCGCCAGTCAAAGCGTTGAGCATTGCAGGCCAACTGTTTCCCGAGGAGCGTCGCTGCTTGTCGATTTTCAAGAGCCCAGATGATGGTCTCTACCATCTGCTCGTACGATGTATACAAACACCTTGCTCGGGCTTCGGCACTGACCTCTGGTCCCGAGACTAGCTCTGGATAGCTCAATCGGTGGGGTAATACCGCAAACGTGCCCGCGGCCATTGCTTCCAGTATCGCGACACCAAAGAATTCATGGTCAGCGGTAGACACTGTAAGAGTGGCTTGTGCGAGTAGACATCTATACTGCTCGTAGTTAGCAAACCCTAAGTGAACCAATCGGTTGCCAAATATTTCTTTGGCACCTTTGAACTCAGAGGGGATTTTACCGAACGCCTGTCCGCAGATGGCTAGCTGGAACTCTATGCCACGATCTGCAACATCACGTAGAGCACCGAATAGTTGAGCTGGGTTCTTGTCGTACTCCCATCGCTGATTCCAGATGATCATGGGTGGATCCGATCGATGCGACTTAGCTTCGGCGGGCTGAAAATCATCAGTCTCAATGCCGACCGGGAGGATGCAGCTTTTTCGATGTAACTCTTTGACCGAGTCAAGCAAATTGTATTCAGGGAAATGACGAAGAAACTTTGGTAACGCCTCGAACCAGGCCTCGCGGTGGAAACTTGAGTTGAATGCTACTTGGCTCGCAGCAAGCATTGAGGAAAAATTCACGAAGGCATAATGGTGATCCCGTTCCCCACCTTGTCGACGCATCGGTCCCGTAACACCTTCGTTCGGGAGCGGATAGGTAAGTTGATTTTCGTGCATGTATAGGACTGTGGGGACATCCGCAGTGATTTGCCGAGTTAATGCGAGGAACGTGGTTAGATCTAGCATGTCAGTCGCTAGGATTATGTCGGGTTGCTGATGGTCTCCTAGGAAACGTTGGGCGAGAGTTACTGCACCACCGTGCATCCGCCATTTCCAGAACCGGTCGGGGAGTGTCAGTAACTCAATGTTGTGCTGGCTATGGCGCTTCAGACCGTAAGCCCAAGAAGCATGGCTGCCTCCGTGGTAAGGGGAAACGAGAAGAATGCGCAAATTCGGACTCCCTATTCCGGGAAAAATTGGAAATGGAAACCTAGCAGGCTGCACTTAAAGAGTGATGAGCGCGTGTTGCTTGGTCCAGCACCCTTCTTATTCTTCCGCTTGCGCCGTGGCGAGGCCTTTTCAGAACCAACCATAGTGCAGGTGTCTACTCAGACGTTGCCTGTCCCGAGTTCTCAGTGTTTTGGGGCGCCACTGGTGCAGTTTCCGTTGTTATCTTCGCAGTGGGCGAAGTGAAACGGACCACCCTGTTGTACAAAAGTGCGAAAATGAAACCACCGACCAAACCATCAAAAATCGCGTACGCGGTCCCTTGTATGAGGTCGCCGAGAGTGCCACTGGCAGCGTAGCCTGGGTATATCGACACTACCAGCGTAAGCACTGTGTCCCCGTAACCGGGGACAAGAGCGTTTATGGTGCCGATGACGAAGATGGCGGCACCCCAAATGACGGCGGCCGTGACAGCGAGCGCAACAGGAGACAACATCATAAGTCCACAATGGTGGAGCTTGCCAACCTAGAGTTCAAGGGAAAATTACGGGTTTTAGGGTATGCCATTCGGTTGCTTTCTCGTAAGCATGAGCGGTGCGCAATAAGGTTGTTTCTTCAAAGGGGCGCCCCACGAGTTGCAAACCGATTGGCATACCGTCCACGAAACCGCACGGCAGGCTCAACGCTGGAAGGCCAGTCAAGTTGAACGGTCGGGTGAACAGGGTCATTGCGGCGCGAACGTCCAGCGGACCTTGGGCCCCTTCTATTTCCTGGGCGTTCAGGTGTGGCGCTGTCATCGCCAAGGTGGGCGTTACCATCAAGTCGACAGATTGAAAGACTCGGGCAAATTCGTTAGTAAGTGAGGCACGGATTTTTTGGGCTTGCAAGTAAGCCTGGGCACTTATCTTTTCAGCAAGCGACAAGAACGAACGGGTTTCTTGGCAGTACATTTCGGGATGTGAAGCTAGCGTATCGCGATGCACGGCACCTCCCTCGGCAAGGAACAAGGTGATTGCCGTTGGGCCTGCCAGATCGAGTTCCGATGGCATTGGCACGTCCACGCGGCGAGCGCCCAGTTCTTCAAGCATATTAGCCGCTTCGCGCACCGCCTTGGCGACTGGCTCCGTGGCGATTTCAAGGAAGCAAAAATCCGGCACCACGAAACGTAGCCCCTTCACCCCCTGGTTGATCGAAGCGGAAAAGTCGGCCGTGGGTTCGGCGGAGTTGGCACGGTCGGAGGGATCAGGCCCGGCCATTGCGGTAAGTAAGGTCGCTACGTCAGCGACGCGTCGGCCCATTGGCCCGACGTGATCAAGGCCCCAAGCGAATGGCATCACACCGGTGCGCCCGACGCGACCGTATGTGGGCTTGAGCCCGACGATGCCGCAGCATGCTGCAGGGATTCGAATCGATCCTCCAGTGTCTGTTCCGGTCGCGACACAGACCATGCCAGCTGCGAGGGCCGCGGCGGAACCCGAGCTAGAGCCACCGGCCATATGGTTGAGGTCCCACGGATTTCGCACGGGCCCGAAGTGCGAGACGTTGCCAGTGGTACCCGTGGCAAACTCGTGAGTATTCGATTTGCCTACCAGCAGAGTACCGGCGTTGCTCAAGCGGCTGACCACTGTGGCGTCATTGGTAGGTACGTAGTCGTGTAGTAACGCTGAGCCCGCTGTCGTGCGGATATTCCGAGTAGCAATGATGTCTTTGTGCACCAACGGCAGGCCTGACAGGGGGCGCGGACGTTCCCCGCTGTCGATCACATCGTCAACCGTCCGTGCCTCCTCGGCAGCGCGATCGAGACTTAAGGTCACGATAGCGTTGACCACTGGGTTGCAGGCCTCTATCCGCGCCTGCGCAGCTGAAAGAACTTCTTGAGCAGTAGTCTCGCCGCTAGTGATTCCAGCCACCACTTCGGCTGCCGTCGGGCACGCGCGTGGCAGTTTCTCTGGCAGGACCGGCTTGTCATTGACTTGCTTTGGCGGCGTTGCATCGTTCGAGCTGGCCGCTGCGATGGAAGCAAGATCGAAAGTGGGTGGCTCGGAGTTTGCCCAAGACGTGGGCCGAAACGTTGCCGCTGGCTCCGTAGTCCCGAGTTCTGCATCCTCGAGTCTAGCGACAGCGTCCAGGAGCACCTGCTGACTAGGTGACAGCGTGTCGTTGCTCATAATAAGTGGATACTAGAACACTCTGGGAAATGACATTTTGGGCGGGCGACGAAATCGTACCCGAGAAACGAAGCCTTCGCTGACCTTGTAAGCTTCGCGGCGGTGGGACCGGATAGCGAGTACTTGGGCAGATCGTCGTTTCACGTTCTACATGGGTCGCCAGTAATAACCCGACTCTAGGACGAAGGCAGATAAGCTTTGCACGTCGCCATACTCAAAAAAGGGGAACATGCATTTTGAGCGAAACTCGATTCATCACCGATGATGGGAGCTTGCGCCAGTTAGCGGAGGACCTCAGTGGTGAACGGATCATCGCCTTAGACACCGAATTTCTCACCGAGCGCCACTTTTATCCGCGCCTGTGCCTTATTCAAATTGGCACACCAAGGGTTTTGGCTACTGTAGACCCGCTTGCTTGCGAAGACCTCTCGCCACTTGCTGAATTGCTCGCCGACCCAGCTGTCTTGTTGCTCCATGCTGGAGCCCAAGACCTCACCATCCTAAGGCGTCGGCTTGGTTGCTTGCCCAGTAAAGTATTTGATACGCAAATTGCTGCCGCTTTCCTTGGTTTCGGGCATTCGATCAGCTATTCGCGCTTGGTTGAATCATGCTGTGCGGTGAAATTGAGTCGGTCCCGCGCGTATACCAATTGGGCCCAGCGTCCACTTGCTGATGACCAGTTGAAATACGCGCTCGACGATGTCCGTTACTTAATGCGGATCTATGAACACCTGTCGAAGGGTTTACTGAAAAAAGGCCGGCTGGGATGGGTGGAAGAAGAGTGCCGTCTGGCGCGCAATCTAGCGTTGCATGATCCCGACCCACGTGAACAGTGGCGCCGTTTGTCAGGGGTGCGGGGGACACGCCGACGAGAGCTATTAGTGCTACGCGAGTTGGCGGCTTGGCGTGAGGAAGAAGCGAGACGCCGCGACCGCCCACGCCAGCACATCATTCCGGACCGGGTTTTGCGTGAGGTCAGCCAAAGCACACCGCGGTCTGTTTCTGAACTCAAGAACATGCGCGGGCTCCATCCACGCGAGCATCAGCGCTCCGGTATGGCAATCATTGCTGCGGTTGAGGCTGGCCTAGCGGCTCCTGATTCTTCTTTGCCGGCGCCGCGGCGCCGTTTGTATCTTAAGAAAGACCCTGCTGTCGGCGTTGTGGCGTCGCTGGCTGACACCTATATGAAGACTCGCGCACGCGAGCTAGGACTGGCTCCACAACTGCTTGCTAACCGCAAGGACCTAGAGTCAATCGTACGAATGATGGCCGAGAATGGCGGTAGACCACTTGAAGAGGGGGCCAGCAGTCAGGGTGACTCGAATGTCAGGCTTCTTGATGGTTGGCGACGCAAAGTGGCTGGTGAAGACGTGATGCGGTTGCTGGCAGGTTACATAGCGCTTCGCGTTAAAATTCGCTCGGGTCGCGTCGACCTGATTGTTGAGGACGAGAAGAATTCGTAGCTGAACACGGGCTCTGCTTGTGTCCTAACCCCCTCTTGAGTTGCTGCTGACCGCCTTTCAATCTTGCCTTGTTGCTTCCACCTGCAGGCAGGTTCACGGCCAGCCGACAGGTTGAGGAGATGCTAGAATAGCATTTTGCATACGCACTATTTCCTAAGTGTTTGCCAACTCTAAGGGGGCGCCTTGCGTTTCAAGCCAGGCGATAAAGTCGTCTACCCGAATCATGGGGTCGGCGAAATAAAGGAAGTTCGAACGCGAGACCTCGCGGGCTCCACACAAAACTTCTATCACCTCGAGATTTACGCTAATAACACCACTGTGATGGTGCCCGTGGGCAATTCGAAGGCGGTGGGTCTGCGCAAGCTATTTGCTAAGCGGCAGATCGCGGAACTCTTCGATCACCTCAGAAGCGGTGATATCGATAGCTATTCGAATTGGAAAGGTCGCTACAAAGAAAACGCGGAGAAGATGTCTTCCGGTCACCTTTTTGACATGGCCGACGTACTCAAGAACCTTGAGCTTCTCTCGAAGCGGAAAGCGCTCTCATATCGTGAGAAGCAGATGCACGATAAAGCCAAGTTTCTGATTATCTCCGAGATCACGATCGTCGAAAAGCAGAGTGAGGAAAAGGTCGAGAAGCGCATTACCGAAGCTGTTTTGAAGGCGATCGCGCTGAACGAACGGCGCGAGAAGCGAAGGAAGAAGAAGGAGGCGGCGTCGTGAACGTACTTGGGGGCTCCGTCGGCCGCTGGCGTCTCCCGCTTCTATCTCCTCATGGCGCAGGCATTGCATCGGCCCATCTTCGTGGACGCCAGCGTGACTCTTTGTCGACGCACCGCTGAGCGATTCGTAGCTTTCTGTAATACGGGGAGCACCCGATGGAGGGGGACGTGATCGTTCGCGCGGAAGTGCTCAGGACGCTGAAGCGCACTGCGGCTGAACGCTCTCGGCAGCTTGCCTCCCTGTCCCTCACCGCATAAGGTCGATCGCCATGGAACATAATCCGAATCTTCCATGGTACCGCCGGCTCCACTGGCAGGTACTGGTGGCGATGGTCGTGGGGGCGATCACTGGCCTTGTCGTCGGGGAGCCGGCCGCCGAGTCGTTTGGCTGGATCGGCGACCTCTTCATGAAGCTCCTGCGGATGATCATCGTGCCGCTGGTGCTCACCTCGATCATCTCGGGGGTGGCGTCGGTCGGCGGTGGCAGAGCGCTCGGCCGCCTCTTCAGCAAGACACTCGGCTACTATCTGCTGTCCAGCTTGCTTGCTGTGATGGTCGGCCTTTTGATGGTCAACCTCGTCCGTCCTGGTGTCGGCGCCAACATGACGGACACGACGCAGCAGGAGCTCCCGGAGCTTGCGACCGCCACGTCTCCGGTCGAGTTGCTGCTCGACATCGTGCCCGAAAACGTCATCCAGGCGGCGGCAGCCGCCGACATGCTTGCGGTCATCTTCTTCTGCATCGTCTTCGGGGCGGCTATCACGACGCTTCCCGATAAGACCCGCAACATCGTGACCGAGCTTTTCGACGCCCTCTTCCACGCGATGATGCGACTCACGTCGGGGATCATAAAGTTCCTGCCGATCGGCGTGTTCGCCCTGATCACGAGGATGGTGGCCACGACGGGCTTCGACGCGTTCAGGTCACTTGCGCTCTACGCGGTCACGGTCGGCTCGAGTATTACGATCCACTTGTTCGTCACGCTCCCGATCCTGTTGCTCATCCTGGGGCGGATCGCCCCGCGAACCCACTTCGCGAACATGCGGGAGCCGCTGTTAATCGCCTTCTCGACGAGTTCCTCGGGTGCCACCCTTCCCGTCACGCTCAACACGGTCGAGAAGAAGGTCGGCGTCTCCAACAAGGTGGCTTCCTTCGTGCTCCCGATGGGTGCGACGGTCAACATGGACGGGACCGCGATCTTCGAGTGTGTGGGCGCGCTCTTCATCGCCCAGGTTCTCGGCTTCGACCTGACGATCATGCAGCAAGCTGTCGTGGTCCTCACGGCGTTGCTGGCCTCCATCGGGGCTGCCGCGGTTCCGTCGGCAGGACTCGTGGTGATCTTCATCGTCCTCGAGGCGATCGGTCTGCGAGGCCCGGACGTGAACGTCATCGTCGGTTCGATGCTCGCCATCGACCGTCCGCTCGACATGTACCGTACCGCGGCCAACGTCTTCAGCGACTCTTGCGGAGCGGCGATCATCGCGCGCTCGGAGGGGGAGACTGAGGTCGACACGGTCGTCCGGTAACGCCTCCGGAAGACTCGCGCCAACCAGGGAAGAGGCCCCGGGCGGACATATGCGTTCGGCGATACGGCCGGATCATAAAGCTCCGCAGCATACGGTATAATTCCGCTTCTTAGAGTCGGTTTCCGACCCTTCCCGAGGGTCGTCCTCACCTGGCGGTGTAGCTCAGTTTGGTAGAGCAGGCGGCTCATATCCGCCGAGTCGGGGGTTCAAGTCCCTCCACCGCCACTCATCCGGTGGGATTCGTGGGCCTGGTCCGCGAACCCTATGCTGGATCCGCCGCGAAAATCAGAAAAGAAAATGCAGACCTTGACCCAAGAAATCGCTTCTAGCGTCTGTCGCGAAGGTGTTTTCATGGGTGTCTCACGAGTTCTGGTGGGTTGCAGTGGTGGCTGTGACTCCACAGCCCTTCTGGATATCCTGGTTCGCCTGGCTCCGCAATTCGAAGTCAATATCGCCGTGGCGCATTTGCATCATGGCTGGCGCGGAGCCGAGGCCGATGCTGACTTAGATTGTGCTCGGCAGCTAGCAGAGAACTATGGGGTGCCGTTTTTCGCTAGCCGTGTCGATTTGAGCGCTGCGAGAGGTTCGCGGGAGGAAGTCGCCCGGAGCGCCCGTCTAGATTTCTTTGAATCAATCGTCGCTGACTGGAACGCTGATGTGGTTGCCTTAGGTCATACCGCTGATGATCAGCTTGAAACGGTCTTGCTCAACTTGGTGCGTGGTACTGGGCGCCGTGGTTTGGGGGGTATGCGGCCACGTTCCGAAGTTGGTGACTTGATCCTTGTTCGGCCGCTACTGGGCTGCCGCCGCCATGAACTGCGTGAGTATGCTCTCTCGCGATCGCTGGAGTGGAATGAGGATTCGTCGAATGAAGATGTCTCTTTATCCCGCAATCGCCTCAGGCTTCGCTTGCTTAACGAACTGGAACAAGTCCACCCTTCGGCCGTAAAAAATGTGTCGCGGGCCGCGGAGTTGTTGCGGGAAGAAGAAGAGTGGCTTGACTTGATTGCGGCAGATGCCTTCGGAGAGGTGGTTGATGTTAACGGGCATCTGGACGGTGTTTTACTGTGCAAAACTGTGCTTGGTTCCATGCCTAGGCCACTGCAGCGTCGCGTTGTGCGTAATGCAATTGCGTCGGTTCGCGGTGACTGCCGTGGAATTAGCTATGAACATGTCGAATGGGTGATCGACATTGATCACTCCGAGAAAATTTCTGCGCATGACCTGCCGGGGGTTCGAGTCAAGCGAGAAGGAGATCACATTCGCTTGCTGCCGCTCGACGGGAGGCGGTTGGCGAAGTCCTGAAGATCATAACGAACCGACCAAAACCCCTATGACAAAAGGATTTACGGCCACAATGGCGACTATCCCCCTTAACGATAGGTAGTGTATTCTCTCTATTGTGAACGCAACGATTAAAACACTGAGTTTGTGGCTGGTGGTGGTCATCGTCGCCATCGTTGTCTACAACGTTTTCAACGCGCCGCCGGCAGAAAACCGCGACATTACCTTTTCTCAACATCTCAAGGATGTTGAAAGGGGCGATGTTCGCCTCGTAATGATCACTAGGCCATCTAACACCGTCGAAGGGGAGTTTGACGACGGCAGGCTGTTTAAAACCGTGGCACCCGATTACGAGGCTTATTTCGACACGCTTCTTGAGAAAGACGTTGTTGTCACAATCACCCAGTCAGATGAGAGTCCCTACTGGGCAGCACTTATTTCTTGGGCCCCGATGCTCATTCTCATTGGTGTGTGGATTTTCTTCATGCGGCAGATGCAGAACGGTGGCAACCGTGCCCTCGCCTTCGGGAAGAGCCGTGCAAAAATGAACCCGAACCAGGACAAGAAGGTGACGTTCAAAGACGTTGCCGGAATCGACGAGGCTAAGGAAGAAGTTCAGGAAATCATCGAATTTCTCAAGGAGCCACAGCGCTTTCAGAGGCTAGGCGGCCGGATGCCGAAGGGCGCTTTGCTAATAGGCCCGCCGGGAACTGGCAAGACCTTGCTTGCCCGGGCCATCGCTGGTGAAGCTAACGTGCCTTTCTTCTCAATCTCTGGCTCGGACTTCGTCGAAATGTTTGTCGGAGTCGGCGCCTCGCGCGTACGTGATTTATTCGAACAGGGCAAAAAGAACGCTCCCTGCATCGTTTTCATCGACGAGATCGACGCCGTTGGCCGGCATCGCGGTGCTGGTTTGGGCGGTGGGCACGACGAGCGTGAGCAGACCCTCAACCAGCTCCTCGCCGAGATGGATGGCTTCGGCACTAACGAGGGCGTTATCGTGATGGCGGCGACCAACCGGCCTGACGTGCTCGATCCTGCGCTGTTGAGGCCTGGTCGTTTCGATCGCCGCATCATGGTCGATCGAGCCGATATTCGGGGGCGGCTCGGCATTCTCAGGGTGCATACACGAGACACGCCGCTCGATGAAAATGTCGACCTACAGCGGGTGGCGCGCGGCACACCGGGCTTCTGTGGTGCCGACCTGGAAAGCCTCGTTAACGAAGCGGCCCTGCTGGCCGCACGTCGTGATCATACGACGGTCACGATGGATGACTTCGAGCAGGCCAAGGACAAGGTCCTGATGGGCCCTGAGCGCAAAAGCATGATCATCGCTGACGATGAAAAGCGAGTGACGGCGTACCATGAGGCAGGGCATGCACTAGTCGCACATTTCATGCCGGAGGCTGATCCAGTGCATAAGGTCACAATTATTCCGCGGGGCAGGGCCTTGGGCGTGACTCAGCAGCTTCCGCTCGACGATCGCCGCAACTACACCCGGACCTACCTCCAAACCCAAATTACGGTGCTGCTCGGTGGCCGCATCGCTGAAGAGTTAGTGTTAAACGAGATGACTACTGGGGCCGGCAATGACTTTGAGCGGGTCACAGATATCGCCCGTAGCATGGTTACCGAGTGGGGGATGAGCGAGGAACTCGGCCCGTTAGCGTTTGGTGGTAAGGGTGAAGCAGTCTTCCTAGGCCGTGATTTTAACCAGAACAAGGAATATTCTGACGACACTGCCCTCCTGATTGACAACGCTATTAGGCAGATCGTTGACAAAGCCTATGTCGAGGGGACAGCACTTCTTAGCGAGCACATCGATGTCGTCCATGCAGTTGCCGAAGCGCTCCTGATCCGTGAGTCGTTGGAGGGTGAAGAAGTCGCGCTGCTAGCGGCGGGAAAGGTTCTCCCTGAGGTGAAACTCCCCGCCGATGATCCCCCACCTGATACTGGTGAAACTGTAGAATCCGAAGAGCCATCCCACGCTGCGGCCGGGATTCCGAGCCTTGACGAGGGTCAGCAGGCGGAAGGTTAACTGGCGAATGTCGAGGGCCGGCGCAGAAGCAGCGCAGCCACCTTCACCGCCTCCTTCAGATTTAGTACATCGCCTGTATCCGCACAACGCCCACGTTCTAGGTGGATATGATCCATTGCCGTTGTCTTTTCCGGACGATAGTCCCGGCGTGCACGAACTTGCTGCAAGCCATGGAACTTATGCGGTTAGATTGCAGGCGGTTTCTCCAAGGCTGGTGACGCCTTTTCTGCAGGCACTCGGCAGGGTCGGGGGTGCTGCCCATTCTCATCCAATACCCGATAGTGATGCCGTGGACCTTGTCGTTTTTGCCGCTCTTCCACAGGTGGAGGCACTAAGGTCACAACTTTTGGCCGCGGACACTGATCTGTCACGTCTTGCCGAGGAGGTTGTTGCCATCCTTGCTGCTTACCACCGCAACGGCTTCAAAATTCGATGTGGTACTAACATCATCGAATGCGGCCTTCAGCCCCGCATCATGGGCATCATCAATTGCACTGAGGATTCATTCTACGGCAGTAGCCGGTTGCTTGGGGATGACGCGGTTGACCGTGCCTGTTCCATGGTTAAGGCAGGTGCTGCAATCATAGATGTCGGCGGAGAATCGACTAGGCCGGGAAGCGATCCCGTGCCCGCGGACCTTGAGATCAGCCGTGTTGTCCCGGTCATTGAGCGCCTCAGTTCGATCATTGATGTGCCGATCTCGATTGATACTTCTAAGGCTGAAGTTGCTGCCGCCGCGATCAAGGCCGGTGCCACTATGGTCAACGATATTTATGGACTGGGAGCCGACCCAGATCTTGCCGGTGTGGTCGCCGAAGCAGGGGTCCCGGTCGTGTTGATGCACATGCGTGGGAAGCCGGACACAATGTACAAAGCGGCTCGCTTTGACGACCTTATAGCGGATATTGTGAAGGAGTTACGAGAGGCGTTGTGGCGTGCTCAAAAGGCTGGCATTGATCCAGAGCTTACTCTGGTCGATCCGGGTATTGGGTTCGCTAAGCGACCGCAGCAGAATTACACGCTGATGCGGCATTTATCTGCGTTCCGCTCGTTGGGCCGCCCAATCGTTGTAGGTCCGTCGAGAAAATCGTTTTTGGGTGCAGTGTTGGACCTTCCTCCTGAGGAGCGTCTGGAGGGGACGGCGGCAGCCGTATCGGCGGCGGTACTGGCAGGAGCACATGTGATCAGGGTGCACGATGTTCAAGCGATGAAGCGTGCAGCTACTGTGGCGGCAGCGATACGTAGTGAGGGAGTCGGATGGATCTCCTAATCGACGGGCTCGGCCAATTTGGTTGGAATGACCTCATTGAGGTAACGATTATTACCTACCTCTTCTACCGTCTTCTCTTGCTTTTGCGCCGGACCCAGGCAATGCGGATGGTATGGGGGCTGGTTGTTCTTGGGATGTTTTGGTTGTTTTCCGACTTGGTGGGCTTCCAGACACTCGATTGGCTGCTGTCGAATGTCTATGCTTACATCGTCATCGCGATCATCGTGCTATTCCAAAATGAGATCCGTCGCCTGCTGACTCAACTCGGTCGCACGGCATATTTTCGAAGTATGCGGCGCGGAGTCATCGATCCGGTCGACGAGATCGTCACTGCTGCCGTCGGCATGGGAGCCAATCATCACGGTGCCATCATTGTCTTCGAGCGGGAGATGTCCCTAAGCCAGTACGCTGAGGGAGGCATAGCGTTGGACGCGACGGCATCATATGACCTGTGTGTATCGATTTTTAATCCTGGGGCGCCACTGCACGACGGCGCCGTCATTATGCGGCAGGGAAGGGTGGCGGCGGCGGCCTGTTTTCTTCCCCTGACACGCAATCCACAGTTGTCTCGGGAACTCGGATCGCGCCATCGCGCAGCTATCGGTATCAGTGAAGAGACCGATTGCGTCGCCCTTGTTGTATCGGAGGAGACTGGCAAGATCTCAATCGTCTTCGATGGACAGCTATCCCGTGGCTTGGACGCTGTTGCGCTTGCTGAGCGGCTGCGCGAACTTCTCAGCCTCGATGATCTCGCTGTCGAGAAAGAAGAGATCAAAATAGCGGAGAAAATTCCCCAGGCCCATCCTGCGGAGGGAATGGGCAAATGAGTGTCTTCCGCAGAATCTTTAAAGCGATTGACCCGCGCCCAGACAAGCATCTGAAGGATAAGACAATCGCCGTAGGCCTGGCTCTTCTGGTCTGGGTTGCAGTTAACGTCGAGGAAGCGGTTCCGGCGATCTTCGACCCAGTCCCCGTGGTGCTCGAGAACTTGCCATCCGATCTGGCAATCGCTGGTGACTACACTCAGACGATCAGTGTTCGTGCGCGGGGCTCGCAGCGTGATCTCGCCAACTTAACGCAGGGCCGGCTTAGCCCAAGGATCGATTTGTCGGCTGCGTCAGGGGGCCAGAATGTTTTCCAGATTGTCCCGGAGGACTTGAATGCCCCTTCAGGTGTTCAGATCGAGCGTATTGACCCGGCAGAGATCACCATTGTTTTGGAGGATTCGCTTGAGAAATACGTTGTGATCAGCCCTGTGACATCGGGGGAGCCAGCGGCTGGCTACGAAATCGTTGGCAGGTCAACGGAACCAGAGATGACCCGGGTAAGCGGCCCTCGATCGGCGGTGGAAGCTATTGAACGCATCGAGACATCTACTGTCGACGTGCGTGATCGAAGTGAATCATTCACTCAGGTGGTCACTCTGTTGTCCGGCAACACGCTTCTCGAACTTCGCGAAGGGCGTGAGGTTAATTTACAGGTTGATATCCTTGAACAGCCGGTGACCATAGAGTTCGAAGAGGTTCCTGTCGAGGTCATTAATGCCCAATACCAGGTGGCCGTGAACCCAGATCATTTAACGGTTTTTTTGC
>Ga0315338_1002944_pt1 | contig 15699 bp, 21 predicted proteins | sample ASW8metaG_FD_204518 | JGI IMG/M metagenome (GOLD analysis project Ga0315338, IMG submission 204518) | Ammonia-oxidizing marine archaeal communities from Monterey Bay, California, United States - ASW #8 | ecosystem: Environmental > Aquatic > Marine > Coastal | place: USA: California | collected... | reverse complement strand
ACTTAGGCTGCTTTCCGTGAGGTTTCTACACCCTCTGGGACTGCATCAAGGTTCTTAATGACCTTGAAAGCCTGTACTGTGTTACCCTCTTTGAGGGGATGCAGAACTGCTACTGGAATACCAGCATCAGCTTTGTCTTGGAAACCATCTTCTTTGATGGTCTGCCATTTATTTGCTTTCGTCAAGAACTGAAATGTTTTCATAAGAAAACTCCGTAATGTGTCGATCATCAAAGCCTGACCAACTTGGCTATATTTAATTAACCCTCTGTAGTTTCGTAAGTACTTAACTACAGAGGTTTAATTAACTTCAATTAAGAAGGAAACGTGTAGACTGTAGCCTCTGGATGCAAAGCAAAGAACTCAGAAGCTTCAGCCAGTGCTAAAGCACCGTATGCCGCTTCAAGATCACCAGAAGCTTCATGCTCAAGAGCATCAGCAAAAAATTTATCAATGTTAGCAGTATGTTCAGCAGTGTTCATCGACACCTCCAAAGTTAATTAACCCTTGGTAGTTACGTAAGTACTTAAACTACCAAGGTTTAATTAAACTCAATTAAGATAAGAAGAACTTCAACCTATTCTCCATACATTTCACAAATACAACTTCTTAGTTGTAAAGCCTTATCTTCAGCATTAATGACATAAGGTAAGTCTTTAATGTTGTCGATATGGTCATCCCAAGGAACTAAACCATGTTTATTTCCTTCTTTGGTGTGGTTATGAATACAATATTCATCTTCCCAACCAATAATTTTATAAGCACCAGAGCCAAATTCTTTGGCTAAAAGATTAGACATTTTCTCAATGTTAATCATGACATCTCCTTTAGAGAAAAGCAGTTTCGACATCGAGTGATGTCTTAAAATTCTCAATCCATTCTCCTTCAGAGTTATGGATTTCAAAGCCTTGTCCAGTTACTGACGTAGTAACTGTAAATTCACCATTACCATGAACAAAATCGATCATGGTTTGCAAAGCAAGTTCGTCATTCATTTTCTTTCTCCTTTTCCCTTTGTAACTTGAACTCGTGATTTTTTCGTTTGTCTTCCTCGATCTTTTCAAGACGGAGATCCCTTCTCATTTTATAATAAGCTTCCATCATTTCGTGTTCCATTTCCTTCGGAGTAAGCTTTCTCATGACATCTCCTTTATTGTTACGATTAGCAGGAGTATAACAAATACTCCTACTAAAGCAAAGATAAAACCAGTAGCAAGCATTATTATTTGGTGTTCACCAAAGAAGAATGGAAACAACAACCATTCCAGAGAGACAACCCAGTAAGCTACTACTGGGATCATAAACGAGAGAAAAATTCTCATGACACTACCTCAATTCTCTCTTCGAGAATTTCTTCCCCTCTTGCCAAACCAATTTGCTCAATGGCTTGGACTTGGCTTGCAGCCCATTCATAGACAAAATCAACTTCGACACCAAACTGAATTGGAATGCGATATTTCTCTTTCATAGCCTTAGCTCCAAAAAAAGGTTATCAGGTAACTCTCTGTAGTTACGTAAAGTACTTAAACTACAGAGAGGTACCTGAACTCAATTAAGATAAGAAGAACTTCAACCTCGTCATCGATCTGTCAAGCTTCGTCAAAATCCTAGTGATTTCGTCATGCGTCAAAGATCTCTGATCTTCCTATGCAAAGATAAAATCTCTTGAATTTTCAAAGACTTGTCAAGAGGTTGAAGTATCTAGCAAAGCTCAGGATTGGGTTTTAATTACACCCTCTGGATGAATTTTGTAAACCCTTTCCCAAACTTCGGTAACCACTGCCTTTATTCGATCATTGTAGTTACGTAAGTACTTAAACTACAATGATCTAATTAAGCTCAATTAAGAAAGAAGAACTTCAATTTGCTGGAAATTTTGATTAAAAATCTCCCAGAAATCAGGGGAATTTCCTCGCATCATGTGGGGGGGTGGGGGAAAGATCTGCGTGTGCCTATATATATATAAAACAGACCTCTCAAAAAGTTTCAAAAATCTACGGACTATTCATCAAATAGAAAATAAAATAATATAGTGATATATATAGCACATGTCGGGATACTTAAGTACAATTACAGGTACTTACACAGGTACTTACACAGGTACTTACACAGGTACTTATAGTATTTTTTATATATTTTTAGACTAAGGTACTTGTATAGGTAGTAATTATAGTATATAATATAACTATGAATAATTTAGAAGAAAGTTACCTAGAGTCTTTTATAAATCTTAGAGGACTTCTCTCTCAAAAAGTTAATTATCAATCACAGTCAGACTTTCTTACCTTTGTCAGACTAATGGCTCCTTCTCTTGTATCTAACTTTGAGATGGGTAGTCATATAAAAGTTATATCTAATAAATTAAAAGAACTAGAAGAAGGTACAATTAAGAGGTTGATGGTCTTTCTTCCTCCTCGTTCCTCCAAATCAGTTATATGTTCAAAGCTTTTCCCTGCATGGTATATAGGCAGACACCCTGAACATGAGATATTAACTGTATCTCACAGTGATCAGCTATCATCTGACTTTGGTAGGTCTGTTAGAGATGTAGTTAATACAGAAGAATTCGGCAAAATCTTCACTGGAGTACAATTAAGGAGTGATGTTAGGGCAGCAGGGAAGTGGAAGACCAATCAGGGAGGAACTTATTATGCGGCTGGAGTCAGATCTCAGATAGCAGGTCGAGGAGCGCATGTAGCTATACTTGATGATGTAATGTCTGAGGAGGATGCCTTCTCTGATGCAGGTAGAAGGTACATAAAAGAGTGGTATCCAGCAGGACTTAGGACACGTATTATGCCTAATGGGGCTATTGTCATAATAAATACCAGATTTCACTATGATGATCTCTGTGGATGGCTTCTTAAACAACAGGAAGACATGAGCGAGTACGAAACAATCCCTTGGGAAGTCATAAAGATCCCTGCATGGCTGGATGAAGAAGCAGCAGACCTCCTAGACCTCCCCTTGGGAGGGAGTTATTTTCCTGAATGGAAGCCTGAACACATACTACGTATAGATGAGAACGAAATCAAGGCTAGTAATGGAAGCCGATACTGGAATTCTCTCTATATGCAAGATCCTACTCCTGAAGAAGGAGGATTAATCAAGAAAAAGTGGCTACAATCATGGGATGAAGAAGATCCTCCCAGTTGTGACTTCGTTATACAGACATATGATACCGCTTTCTCTACCAGAACTACGGCAGATTTCAGTGTTATCCAGACATGGGGCATATTTTACCTATATGACCATGATGAAAGAGGATATGAGAGTTATGCTCCCAATCTTATCCTATTAGGCAACATAAAAGGACGCTTTGAGTACCCTGAACTCAGGAAACTGGCACAAAAACTCTATAATGAACACAGACCTGATGTCTGTATGATAGAAAAGAAGGCATCTGGTCAATCTCTCATACAGGATATGCGAAGAGCAGGACTACCTGTTATGGAATATAACCCTGATAGAGATAAAGTAGCCAGAGTTTATGCTGCTTCTCCTATTATGGAAGCAGGTAGGCTATGGATACCTCAAGGTAAGAAGTGGTCAGAAGATCTCATAGAAGAACTTATCAGATTTCCTAATGCAGCACATGATGATCAGGTAGATGCTCTAACAATGGCTGTACACTACATGAAAGAGTCATGGCATCTAACACATCCTGATGATCCAGAAGATGAAGACGAACCTTCTGAACAAAAGAGTACGTACTGGACGTTCTGATTTGGGAAAAGATTAATATTATGCTATAATAAAGTAGGGATTAAGAGAGGAATTATTATGCACAAATCAAAAAATTATGATATGGCTACTGAAGTAGCAATGGATAAGCTGATGCCCAAGCCTATTCAAATTACAATCTCCATGCAAGGTGGAGGTGGACTAAGAGGCTTAGGAGAAAGACCTGTTAGCAGTGTATATGGCAGACCTATACCTAGAACTATCTATAGAGCCACTGGTGGTGGTGATTTAGGAGAATGGGAAGGAGCAGATATTGTTGGAGGAGGACAAGAAGGAGGTTTCAGTGAGTCTACTGATTGGTGGCATGATCCGGGTTATGGGACAGAGGCAGATGTTTATGTTCCTAAGAAACCTAAAGTAGATCATACAAGTTTACAAGATGCTCCCCCTTCTTCCTTCCCCGGAAAAGTTGCACCTACCCAAGACGAATTAATAGATATGAATTTAGGAAGAGGTCGTACTGGATTGACTATGAGAGGAATTCTAAACTATTTTGGAGTTCCTTATAATACTGAAGAAAAAGAAAAAAATGTAACTAGTCCATTTGAAGATTTAGGAACCATAAACCCTATAACTAATACATGGGTACAAAAGGGAGATCCAGTTCTTGAATGGATGAGAGATCAAGGTCTTGGAGTTGGTAAATCAGGAGGAACTTTACCTAGTGAGATGAGATCAGCTATATCAGATAAATTAATTATTGATGAATGGAGAAGAGATAGAAAAAATAAGGAAGTTCCTTTAGCTACAGGCGGTGGTCTTTCCAGTGTAAAGAAATCTATCAACATAAATGGACAGCCTCATAAACTAGCATGGATTAGACCAGATGAAGCTTCTGCTCTAAAGGCTATGGGTGGTAGTGGTCGTAAAGTAGGTGGTGTACCTGCTTATTTCTTTTTTGATCAAGGTGGTTCTCCAGAAGTTACAGGAGGAGGAGATCCTGAAGCAGGAGTAGATTGGGCTTCGGATGTAGTTACTTATACAGATATGACTCAAGATCCCGGTGCTAGAGGAGATGTTGTTGAAGATTTTACTACTACTACTACTACTGATAAGACTTCTGATGATACTATGGATTATACAGGTGCAGATATAGTAGCAGGAGGAGATAAACAAAGATTACGAAAAGAAATTGCACGAGATGACGAGGGACCAACAGATATAAGAAAAGGAATTTTAGGACTCTATGGAGATCGTATGACTAGAGGAGAAGCTTTAGAAGGAGCTAAAAGATCAGCCTTTACTACATGGAGAAATACAGTAGGAAAATATTCTCGTGATACTGCTAAAGATTATGATGCATGGTTTGCTGCTCAAGATCCTAATGCATTAATAGCTGGTTATAAGATTGGAGATCCAGTAGGAATGGCTATGCAATCTTCTTTTGATATTGTAAACAAACAATTAAAAAAGAGATTTGAAGAAAGAGCATCACAGAAGTCTGAGTATACTGGCGAGGAACTAACAAGAGAAGAACTTGGTGAGATTGTTGAATCTGCTAAAGTTGAAGGTCTTGAAGACTTTACTCCATATAGTGGATTAGATTATCCAGTATGGATGCCCGGAGGAATGGCTGGAAAAGCAATAGACTTTTTCTCAAGAACAGTAATAGGAACAGGAACAGTAGGAGGTGTAGGTGTACATCTACATAAAGATGGTAGTATTACTCCCATATCTCCTGAAGATGCACAAGGATTTGATCATGAAGCTATGAAGGGAGAAAATGTAGAACCTGTACGTAGACGTAGGCGTGGACCCCCACCAGTAGCACCAGCAGCTACCTTACCACCAGAAGATGCTGCTCCTGCAAAAGGAACAATGGCAGAATTATTAGCTAGGCGTGGACCTGCTGCTACCAGAGCAGAAGGTCTTGCCAGTTTAACAAGAGAAGGTAGTCCATTAAGACAAGTATATACTCAAGAACAGATTGAAGACTTTAATCTAGCATAGGATAAGAAATGGCAACAGAAAAAAATCCATATGATCGCATACCAGAAGAAGTATCTAATGTAGTTCCTATGGCTCCAGTAGAGAAAACAGAACTTGATGCTACCTTTGAAGTAGAAGATGATGGTGGAGTTACTGTAGACTTTGCAAGTGAAGACATTACAATGGAACCTTCAAAGGATATAGAAGAATGGTATGGAGACTTATGTGATACACTGGAAGAAGAAGAATTAAGAGAAATCTCTGCTGATGTAATAGAGAACTATCAGGCAGATAAAGACTCAAGAGGTGAATGGGAGTCTATGTTTGAAAGAGGCTTTGATCTACTAGGACTCAAACTTGAGCCGGGGTCAGAACCTTTTGAAGGAGCTTGTACAGCAGTACACCCACTCCTGATTGAGTCAGCAGTTAAGTTTCAGTCAAAGGCTTCTGGAGAACTCTTCCCTAGCAAAGGCCCGGTAAAAGCAAATATACTAGGTAAGATAACTCCTGAGAAAGAGACACAAGCTAATCGTGTTCAGAACTTTATGAACTATCAGTTAACTGAGCAGATGCCTGAATACTTCGATGAATTTGAAAGAATGCTGTTCCATCTTCCCTTGATAGGATCAGCATTTAAAAAGATATACTATAGTTCTACACTTAAACGTCCTGTCTCTGAATTTATTCCTATAGATCAATTCTATGTATCTTATTATGCAACTGATCTAAGGAATGCAGATAGATATACACATGTTATATATAGAAGTCCTGTAGAAATACAGAAAGATGTACTGGCTGGTGTTTATAAAGAAGTAGATCTTCCTACTCCTGATCAAGCCTCTATTACATCTTTTACAGAAAGATTAGATACTATACTTGGTATATCACCTTCGGCAGACAAAGATCCTCAATATGTTTTACTGGAACAACACTGTTATCTGGATATAGAAGACAAAGATCAATCACTCCCCTATATCGTAACAGTAGAACAACAGTCCAGACAAGTACTTAGTATTCGTAGAAATTATGAATCAGATGATCCTACAATGGAAAAAAGAAGTCACTTTGTCCATTACAGGTTTGTACCCGGATTTGGCTTCTACGGATTAGGCTTGATACACTTCCTTGGTAATCTTACTATGAGTGCAACTGCTGCAATGAGATCCCTAATAGATGCAGGTCAGTTTGCTAATTTACCGGGAGGTTTCAAGGCTAAGGGACTTAGGATAGTTGGTGACAACGAACCTATTTCCCCCGGTGAGTTCAAGGAGGTTGAAGCAACTGGAGTAGATCTGGCAAAGGCTATTATTCCTCTCCCCTATAAAGAGCCTTCCTCTACTCTATTCCAGATGTTACAATTCGTAGCTACTGCTGGTCAGAAGTTTGCGGATAGCACAGAGCAGGTTATCTCTGATGCTGCCTCCTATGGACCCGTTGGAACAACTATGGCTCTACTAGAAGCCAGTAGTAAGTTCTTTACCGCCATACATAAGCGTCTTCATAAGTCACAACGAGATGAATTTAGAATACTGGCTAAGATAGATTATGATTATCTTCCAGCAGAATATCCTTATGATGTTCCTTTTGAAGACCGTAGTATATTTAAAAATGATTTCGATGGAAGAGTAGACATAGTTCCTGTCTCTGATCCCAATATCCCATCTAATGCTCACCGCATGATGATGGCTAATATGGCTCTTCAGATGGCACAACAGTCTCCTCCCGGCATGTTTAATATGGAGGCATTGAATAGAACAATACTTAATGCAGCCAACATGCCTAACCTTGAAGAAATACTCCCTCCCAAGATAGAACCTAAACCTATGGACCCTGTGTCGGATATTATAGCTGCTACGAAGGGAATACCTATAGCAGCTTTTCCGGGGCAAAACCATGATGCTCATATTCAGGTTAAGATGGCCTACCTTCAAGATCCTAAGAATGGAGCTAATCCTATTATGCAGAGAATACAGCCTATACTTCAGGCTAATATTCAGGAACATTCTGTAATGAAATATCAGGAACAGGTTAATGGAGTAACTGAACAACTTATGGCACAAGTTCCACCAGAACAAGCACAAAATCCAAATACAATAGAAATGATAATGGCTCAAGCTGCTCAACAGGTTATGAATGCTAATCAGGCTATGGGTCAGGCACAATCACCAGAACAGCAACTAGTAGCTCTGGAACAAGCTAAAGTAGAATTACAGAAACAGAAGCTTCAATCAGATACAGTTGTACAGGCTGCTGAAATGGAGATTAAGAATAAGCAGCTTGAACTAGACGAAAACGAACAAATTATAGATATGTTGAAGTCAGGTGCTACAGACGAATTTAAGAAAGAAAAAGATTCCAAGGATAGAGATTCTAAAAAAGAAGTTAAAGAAATGGAGATTGAAGCTGAAGATAAAAGAGCTAAAGACAGAATTATGAAAGATATTATTGAACAAAATAAAAGAGATGAAAAAGATCTGGATATGAAAGGTCTTGAAGCCTTAGTTAAATTAGCAATTGAACAATCCAAGAAAGAAGGAGGTTAGAGGAATGACAATAAAGATAAAACAAATGACGAAAGGAAAAGGTTATATTACTTATGATAAAACCAAATCTGAGAAACCAATGACTTATGGAGATCCCTTTAAAGCTGATTGTATTGGCCCATTAGAATCTAGGGCTGATCTTAATGAATGGGATTATGCTAAGTTTAAATATCCCCCTCCTATAAAAGGTAAAAAAACTTAACCAATGGAAATTTGGGATGAGGTGATTCAGGAGTTTAATGAAGAAATTCAAAAACTTAGAATTACATTAGCCAGTGGATCTGCTGAAGACTATGCTCACTATAGACAACTTGTAGGATCAATACAAGGTCTGGAATGGGCCAGAGGCAATCTCACTGAAATTATTAAAAAGCGAACTTACGCAGACGATGAGGAGTAAAATGCAACAAGTACAAATGGGTAAAGCCATCAAAAACGATTTATGGATTAGTGATCCAGAAGAAGTAGAAGATCCAGAAGTATTACCAGAACTACCGGGATTTAATATTCTGGTACGTCCAGTATCTGTAAAGAGCCAGACAAAAGGAGGTATTCTTTTACCAGACTCAACTAAAGATGATATGTCTTATCTAACGACAGTAGGTAAGGTATTAGCTCTAGGCGATCTGGCTTATCTGGATAAAGATAAGTTTCCTGCTGGTGCATGGTGTCATGTAGGAGATCATGTATGCTATGGTAAACATGCAGGAACTAAACTCTTTTATAAAGGAGTTAGAATGATCTTACTGTTTGATGATCAGATTACTATGAGAGTAGAAGATCCAAAAGATCTTGATCCAACCTTTAATTTAGGAAAAGGTTAAGACTAATTTGGGAAAAGATTAATATTATGCTATAATAAGTTATACGTTAAATCGTTGATTTCGTAAACAACGGAGGTAGAAATGGAAAAGAAAGAAGAGTGGAACGAAATAGAAGTTCCGAATGAAGAGCAGAAAGAAGTAGAATTTGAAATAGAAGAAGAAACAGAACCTGAAAAAAAAGAAGATGAACCAGAACTAGAAGGTATTGAAACAAAAGGTGCTGAAAAAAGAATAAGGCAACTTATCAGGCAAAGAAAAGAACGTGACGAACAGATTAATGCTCTCATCCAAAAAAATGAGGTACTCTCAGGAAGCCTCAGAACAAAAGATAACGAAGTAAATCAAGTTAATAAGTTAAGTCTTGATGCTTCGGAGAAACAATTAACTGATAAACTTGAGCTTGCCAGAACAGTTTATATGGAAGCTTTTGAAGAAGGAGAAAAAGAAAAGCTTTTAAAAGCGCAGGAAATGTTGAATGAGGCACAGTCTGATCTGAAGGCAGTCTCTTCTGCTAAACAAAGTTATGCACAAGTAGAAGCAGTTGCTCCAGTACAACCTCAATATCAACCTCCTCCTCAACAAGCTACTGACCCTAGAGCCGAAGATTGGGCTTCAAAGAATAGTTGGTTTGGACAGGATAACATTAAGACTGCTGCTGCATTAGCTATAGATGCAGAACTTAAAAGCGAAGGTTATGATCCTACTGATAATGATTTTTATCAGGAAATTGATAAGAGAATTAATAAAGCGTTTTCTCAGAATACTGAGGAAACTACAGAACGTGTGCAGGAAAGCTCGTCAAAACCTGCTCAAGTAGTATCGGGGAGTTCACGCTCCTCCCCATCTAGTGCTGGTAAAGTCAAACTATCAAAGGAAGATGTGAGGCTTGCACAGAAATGGAATATACCACTTGAACAGTATGCTGCCGAAAAGCTCAAAGTTGAAGGAGCAGACGGCAACTATACTAATGTAACTTAGCGTGGAGGAATGAAATATGACACGAAATGAAACACGTAGTAATACTAATAGGGAAACTCAAACAAGAGAAGTCGAAGAAGAGTATGTCTTTGAGGAGCCAGATGCCCTCCATATACCAGACACGGTAAAAGCAAGATTCAATGCAGACAATATGTCTTTACGTTGGATTCGCATATCTGTAAAAGGACAGGATGACATCACTAATGTTGGTAAAAACCAGCAGCAGGGATGGGTCTTCGTAACTTCTGATGAAGTTCCTGAAATGGGTGTTACATCCCTCGTAAGGGAAGAAGGTCGTTATCTTGGAGCCGTCTGTCGTGGAGACGTAGCGTTGGCAAAGAAGCCAACCGTAAAGGTAAAGGCCAGACAGAAATTCTATGAGAATAAGGCTAGTGATATGATGGATGCAGTTAATGCACAACTAATGAAAAGCTCTGATTCTCGTATGCCAATTTCTAACACAAGTAAGTCAGTAACAACAAGAGGAAGACAGCCTTCTTTTCAAGACTAGTCTACCTCTTTAACTTAAGGAGATGAAACATGTCTACTACAAAAGCATTTCGTGGTTTTGTCCCTGCTCGCATGAAAGGTGGTGCTTATAATAATGAGGCTGTGACCGATATGATCACACTAACCTCAACAGGACAAGCACAAACCCCTAGTAATAGTATCTTTACTGGTGATCCGTTTATTTTACCGGGAACTAATTTAGCTACGATTACACCATTTATTAATGTAACTCTAAAACCTTCAGGGGTTTTTATGGGTTGTCAATATGTTGAAAATGGGGAGCAAAAGTTCTCCCGGTATTGGCCGGGTGGGACGAGTGCCACAGACGTTAAATTTTTTGTAATAACCAACCCTGATCAAACTTATTACATCCAATGTTCTCTCACTTTGTCGGCTGCTGAAGCTGCAATTTGTTTGAACTATCCTGTAACTGTTAGTTCTACTGCCTCTTCAGGTAGTACTGTTACTGGTCAGTCAAGCTACTACTTGCTTGCTGCTGGTGGTGCAGAAACTGAACTGACATGTCGGGTAATTGGACGTTCTAAGTTACCAGATGAGGGTAATAATGATGCATACCCAATCGTAGAGGTCTGGTTAAATACACACCGTGACCGTTACGTGACGGCTACCGCATCTACGGCTTAATAGGAGGAATGAATAATGGCTATAAATAGAGCTAGTATTGCTAAAGAACTCCTTCCGGGCCTAAATGCTGTATTCGGAATGGAGTATGGAGAGGTGAATAATGAGTTAGAACCTCTTTATGAAATTGAAAACTCAGATCGTGCATTTGAAGAAGAAGTTCTCTTCACCAGTTTCGGGTCAGCCCCGGTAAAAGGTGAGGGAGCGTCTGTTACGTATGACGATGCTCAGGAAAGCTACACAGCACGTTACACTGCTGAGACTGTAGCATTGGCTTTTGCCGTAACTGAAGAGGCAATGGAGGATAATCTTTATGATACCTTTGCTAAACTTCGGGCTAAAGGTCTTGCCAGAGCAATGGCTAATACGAAACAGGTAAAAGCTGCTAATGTCTTCAACAATGGTTTCAGTGATACTATTGGTGACGGACAGGCTTTTTTCTCAACTACACATCCAACTGTAGGTGATGGTAATCAGTCCAACTTAATTGCTGCATCTGATTTAGCTGAATCTACTCTTGAAACTGCATTAACCAATGTACAGAAGATCAAAGATGATCGAGGTATTTTAATTGGTGCGAGTGCTGTTTCTCTACATATCCCTGTTGACTCATGGGCAATTGCAGACAGGATTTTATCAAGTCCCGGCAACACTCAGGCGAGTGGTGGTCAGGCTGCAAATCCTAATATTAATGCAATCAATGCTGTTCGTCATTTGGGTATGTTACCTGAAGGCTATCATATCAATCGAAGGTTTACTGATACGACTTCTTGGTTTGTTAAGACTGACGTACCAAACGGAACTAAAATGTTTGTACGTTCACCTCTTCAGACTAAGATGGAACCTGACTTTGATACTGGCAATCTTCGATTTAAGGCAAGGGAACGATATAGTTTCGGTGTCTCAGATTGGCGAGGCTGGGCAGGTAGTCAAGGAACGTAAGTCTAATTGTGGGAGGGTAGTTAAAGCTACTCTCCTACTACCTTAAGGAGAAACTATGACTACAAATATTAAAGTCGCACAAAATGTAAGTAGTGATGGAGCAATTATAACAGGCTTTCGTTATGTTGATACTAATACCAGTTTAGGAGATGAAGGAACAGGTTCGAGTCCTACTCCATCAACAACCAGAGTTCTTGCCATGCATACTTATTCAACTCTTGCAGGTGAAATTGTTATTTCAGGATCAAAGCAGATTACAAATAGATCAGCTAAAGGAACAGCTATTCGATATCGTGTAGCAGCCTTAGATTCTAATGATCAATATATAGGAGATATGGGAGTAGGTGTTCACGGAATTGTAAGTGTTGCAACATCTGGAACAGGAGCAATGCTTCCTACAATTACATTATATCTGGGCTAATATGGTTGCCTACTCATATCTTAAAACAGACGTTATTCAAACTTCTGAGAATGAGTCTACCGAATTTGCCAGTGCAATATCTTTCTTTGTAGATCGTACAGAACTAAGACTTCTGAAGGATCTGGATGATGTTGGCTTAGATGAATTTAGCAGCATAACTCTTAGTGTTAATAATCCTGTTGTTAGTTTAAATGATAGAGTTCATATTATTCGTAATGTGAACTATACTACCAGTGTGTCTAGTCTTAAGACGAGTTTACTTCAAAGAACATTTGAGTATGCCATTGATTATTGGCCTCATGTTAGTGCTTCTGTAGGTACACCCAGATATTATTCCAGAAAAACTAATTCATCTCTTTATATAGTGCCAACTCCTGCTTCTACTCTAACAGGAGAAGTACAAACAGTTTCCAGACCGTTACCTCTGTCTTCCGCTACAGGAACAAGTGTAACTACCCAGAATTATTTTAGTAATTATTGTTATGATGCTCTCTTTGCAGGATGTATGGTGGAAGCTACCATGTTTATGAAAGATTGGACTACATTACCAGTATGGCAAGGACAGTATCAAACAGCAGTAGAAGCATTACGTAATCAGGCTAGAAGGACTAGACAGGACGATATGGCAGTTGCTGCTTCACCTGCTGGTGGTCCTGATACAGTCATCTTAAAATCTAGTTAGGGAGAAAATCAATGGCAAAGAAAAAAATAGTAAAAGCTAAATTTGGTAAGATTATTAAAAGTTTAGTAGGAAATAGAAAAAGTGCTACTCGTTTAGATGAGGCTGGCAAACCAGTAAGAATGGCAAAATCAAAGACAGGTGGAGCTAATAAATTACAAGGTAGTACGCTAGATAAAAAAATACAAAGATCTCCAGCAGCAGAGAAAGTTAGAAAAGTAGAAGGTAAAGCAGCAACAGATCTTTTACAACCAGCAAGAGGATCACTTGGTAAAACTGTAGATGAAGCTGATGTAGGAGTTCCTTCTCATAAAGTAGCTGCTAAAAAAGCAGGAGATTTTGATAAAGCATTATCTAAAAAGGAAACGCAATTAAAAACTTACCAAGATAAAAGAGATTCTTTAACAGGTGTAAATAAAATTGAATTTATAGCAAAGAATCAAACTAGGATTAAATTATTAAAAGCATCTATTAAAGATATGAAAAGTCGTGGTGGACCGGGAGGTATAACTGCAATAAAATATAAAAAATCTGGTGGTGTAGTTAAAAAAGCAGGTGGTGGAATGACCAGACAAGGTTTATATCCAGCAGAAATGGCAAGATCAGGTACAATGTCTCAGGCTAGGCGTAAGAGATATATGAAGAAAGGTGGGGGTATTTCCTATAAGATGACAGGCGGTCAGGTAGTAGATCACGGCTATGATTAATAGATCAAGCATAAGGCAACAGATTATGAAACCGGGAAAGAAAAAGAAATTAAATATCAAGAAGGCTATTAAGAAACCGGGAGCATTACGTGCATCCCTTGGTATTAAGAAGGGAAAGACTATCCCTAAGTCAGTTTTAAATAGGGCAGCAAAAGCTCCCGGTAAATTAGGACAAAGAGCTAGGTTTGCCAAAACATTAAAGAAATTACGGAAGAAGAAGAGGAGAGCTTAAAATGGGATTAGGACCACATACATTATTGGAACGTCCAGCAAAGTTGGATAAGATACTTGGTAAGCCTACTGGACAGGGATTTGGTGCAGCCAGAAAAGGACCATCTATTGTTGGGAAACCACACGATGTTGTCGTAGATGAAGCTTATCCGCAAGGTAAGTCTTTTGAAATAGCTCCTACTGGTAAAGTAGATACTTACGGGGAGGCTTAATTATGGGTATGTTACGAGGTTTAACTGGAGCAGCTAAGAAAGCTATAGGTAAAAGAGGCAGATTAAAAGCATCTGAAAAAACAGCTTTAACAAAGGCAGCTAAACAGAATGATATGTCTGTAACTGAATTTAGGAAAGCTGCAAAAGCAGATCTAGCTTCGGAAGCTGGTGAAGGAACTGCCTCAGATAAAGCAGTAGCTAAACGACTTAAGATAAGTGTAGCTGAATTACAGAAGAAAAGAAAGGCTGCTAAAAAGAAAAAGAAAACACCTAAAAAATGGACAAGATCTAAGAGAGAAAGAACAGAACTTGCCAGATTAAAAAGTCAGCAAAGGAAAGAAGATCTTGGTGACCAATTTAAGGGTGCTGGTATGCATGGTGGTCGTAGGGAAGAAACTGTTATGAAAGCACCGGGAAGTAAAGGACTACAAAGACCTCTTATAGTTGAATCTCCTTCTGGACGTTTAAAATCTAAACAGATTCTTGATACTGATGATTGGACAAAGACTGAAAAGTTCAGGCAGAGGCGACAGCCTCATGCAGATCCTCAATCACAGATAGCTGAAGCTATGGGTTTAAGAGGTGAAGGCAGTTTGCCTACAGCAGAAGAAGCTAGGGCATTAGGATTAACTGTTAAAAAGGGGGGTGGTATTGTGGTAGATGCAAAATTTGGTAAGTTTATTAAAGGTTTAATTAAGAAAGTGAAGCCAACGACAAAGAAAGAGGTAAAAGAACTAAGGAAAAAAATTCCTATAAAGAAAGCTGTAGTAGCAAAGAAACCTGTAAAGAAACCTGTAAAGAAACCTACTGGTATTCGGAGAAAACTACAAGGAAAATCTGCTACAGATATTCATAAGGCTTATACAATTCCACAAATAAATCAGATGAAGAAAAATCTTGGACAAGCTGGAACTCCTGATTCAAAACTTATTAATAGGCTTAATAAGGCACTTGCTGTTCGTAAAAAAGTAACTAAGAAACCAAAGACAAAAGAATTTGATTGGAAGAAAGCTGGTTATACAGAAAATGAATGGAGAGATGTATTAGGATTAACAAGAAAAGATCCTGAAACTGGAATGATGGTTCACCATAAAGGTGGTGGTCCTGTCATTAAACGTAAAAAGCCCGGACCAGTAAAAATTAGAAAATTTAAAGAAAAATTACCCAGAAAAAAAGAACAGCCGTGGGGAAAAAGAACAGGATATCGTAGGGGAACAGCCTTTGGAAAGAAAAGTGGTGGAGCTATTAAACGTAATAAAGGTGGAGCAGTACGTGGTGTAGGTAAAGCTACTAGAGGTTTTGGTAATGCTAAATATTCTAAGAAAATGTACTAAGGAG
>Ga0315338_1002941_pt1 | contig 15715 bp, 12 predicted proteins | sample ASW8metaG_FD_204518 | JGI IMG/M metagenome (GOLD analysis project Ga0315338, IMG submission 204518) | Ammonia-oxidizing marine archaeal communities from Monterey Bay, California, United States - ASW #8 | ecosystem: Environmental > Aquatic > Marine > Coastal | place: USA: California | collected... | reverse complement strand
ACGATTTTCTTATCGAAGCTGCAGGCATGGATCTCGATAGCTTCGAACCCTGCATCGTCCAGAAGCTCAAGAGCCGGCAGCATTTCCGCGGTACGCATTCCGCATGCCCAAAGGCTTTGTTGTCCATCGCGAACAGTCGTATCGATGAACTTAACTTCACGCACCTTGGCAACCCTCTAAACATCTTTGCGCCGGGTCGTTTGGAGCAACACCGCGAACCACCAGTGTTTCAGCGAATGCAGCGGATGTTAACTTTCTCATTTCTCATCCCCGTTCAAAGATCGGATAACTGGATCAGTTTCTGGGTTAAGGCCGGTTGTGCAAATATTACATAATTAACCAAAATTCGCATTTTTATTATATTTGTTACTTTTTATGATTTATGTCAATAATTTTTACAATTCAATCTCTCATGCGATCCGCTTCCACGATGCGCGGTTCAACATGCAGAGTTCTTATCATGAGGGCCTGAAACAGTTCGTCGACGAAAAGAGCTACCGCCCGGTCTACGAGTCTTTCCAGCCTGTGGCGCAGCTCACCGATCAGCGTGACGAGGGGGATTGAGGAAAGGGGGCCACGCGCTACCTGCGCAGAATAATTGCGGGTAGCGTCCCATTTCACTGGAGATCCGGAAGGTTGAGGAACTCGCCACTAAATTTTATTTCTGCGAATCGGTTTGGCGCTGAGTGAAAGTGGTTGTGGCGGCTTCATCTCTTCCGCGTCGCAATGTCGCGAAATTTTCCAATAGGGACAAATTACCGCTAAAGCGGTGGAAATACCGTAGTAATTGTTTTTAATTTTTACTTACATGTTATTTGATAGTTATTTACGGGTTGGATGTATTTTGATAGTAATTCTTTTAGAGAAACTTTATTGCTGTAATCGTGCGTGTGATAAATATTATCGTACACTCGGCACAATTGGTGTTTTAGGTCCGACAGCACGCTGTCGAATTTCCGCTCTGAACATTTGGTTAAATGAGGTGGTTAAAATGGATAAGTTTCCTCTCAGTTTCGTTGCCGCTAGTGGGCTTCTCTTGATGTCGGCCGGGCTTCCTGCTGTCGCGCAGGTCAGTGAGCCGCCAGCCGCCGTGGACCCCATTTCGGTCGACGGCCAAAAGTTCGCCGACCCCGACCGCCTAGTCGATACCTTTATGGCGGACGATCAGGTCGCACTCGACGAGTCGCTGGCCGAACTTGAGCCCGCGCTGGACGAAGCGCAGGAAACACTCGATCAGGCCGCAGCGGATTTCGAACAGGCCGAGATAGACAACGCCGAGCCGTTGGCCGCGCTGGCCGACGCGCAGACGGCCGCAGGCGATGCGCAGAACACATTCGACGGTGCCGAACAGGATCTCGCCGACGCGCAAGACTCGTTAACGGCCTTGCAGGCCTTGCCATCCAGCCCGGAAAACGATGCCGCCATTGCACTGCTGGAAGCGGATATCGGCGGTCTGGAGGCATCGGTCGAAACCGCGCAGCTTGAACTGGACCAGGCTAATCAGGATTTTCAGGCTGCCGAAACGGATGCGGCGGACGCGCAAGCGGCCATAGACGACGCGCAAGCGGTCGTCGATACGGCGCAGTCCGATGTCGACTCCGTACAGGCGGAAATCGATACGGCGCAAGAAACATTCGATGCCGAACGCACGGCGGTGGAGACGCTGGTCGCCGAGCTGTCGGCGGAACAGCTGTTCGCATTGAACCGTTCGCTGAACAATGCGGTTTCCAGCGAGCTGCTCCTCAAAATAAGCTCGGAACAGCTTGCCGCCGTCATCGTGGGCGACTTCAACAAGCAGCAAATTAACTTCCTTACCAAGGCGTTCGAGTCGGAGGCGAAATTCCTGCGTCTGGCCGAAGAAACTGGGAACGATCGTTTCCTCGCCAAGGCGGAACAGGAGAAGACCAAGTTCCTGTCGCGGATCGAGCGGTTCGCCGACGACAGCGCAAATGGTTCGTTGGCGCCCGCGTCGCGGTCAAACTCTTTGCGCGGCGGCAATGCCGGAGCGCCGAAGATTACCACTACCCTAGGCGTGACCAGTATTGACATTTCCTCCGTTACCAAGGGATTCGTTCAATCGGAAATCCGCTCCGGAGGCCGGGCGCGGTCATCCGCGAAGACTGACGATAATGCGCAGGGCGGTTCCAAAAAGAGCGGTGGAAGCAACGCGGGTAGCGCGAGTGCCGCCTCCGGTTCCAGTTCTGTCTCATCCGTCTCGCCGGGTAATTCCGGCGGCAGTCCCGGTAATGGCGGCGGTAGTCAGGGAAACGGCAACGGCAATAGCAACGGCAATGCCGGTGGCGGAAATTCGGGTAACAGTAATGCCGGTGGCAACGGTAAGGCCCTCGGTAAAGGGAAAAAAGGCTGACCGAAACGCATTGGGTCGCCGGGCATTAGGGCCGTCCCGCGCCCGGCACCTCGACACGGCAATACTCGATCCGGCCCTTGCGCGCTTTGGTCGCGCCGGGGCCGGAACCGACCGCGGTGCAGACAGATTGCGTCTTGCTGTCGTCGCCCCCAAGCACGCAGGTATAGGAGCTGAGGTCGCCGGTCGGTATCCGGTGCGTGACGTTGCCGCTTTCGCGGACCCGGATGGTTTCCTTGGGACGGGGGTCGGCGATCCAGATGGCGCCCTCTCCATCCAGGCAGATACTGTCGGGAAAATTTTGTCCGAGGTCGGCCCAAACACACCGGTTCGACAACCGACCGTCCGTCCCGATGTCCCTGGCGGTCAGCCGGTTGCCGCCCGTCTCGCCGACGACCAGGGAATTGCCGTCCGGTGTGATGACGTTTTCGTTCGGGAATTTGAGGCCGGTTGCCGCGCGGTACGCCGATCTGTCGGAATCGACCCAGGCTAGGCCCACCGTTTTCCCTTCGGGTTCCGTTTGGTGGTTGTAGCCGAAATTGCCGACATAGGCACGGCCCTCCGCTCTCACCACCATATCGTTGCTGTGGTAGCCCGCGACCGAGGACAGGTCGGCATGCTCTAATGGGGCCATCCCGGGTCAGATTGAGCAGCTTGCGGTCCTTCATGGAGACGATCAACATCGTCCGGTCCGGCAACCAGCCGAGTCCGGACGGCTGGTTCGGGACATGGTCGACCTGTTAGCGGTTGCAATTGAGATCGACCCTCAACACTTCATGCGCATAGAAATCGGACAGGTGCAAATGGCCTTCCCGCCAGCGAGGGCCCTCGCCGAAATACAAGCCGTCGAGCAATACGGTCAGGTCGGTCTTTGCCTTGCCCCCTAATTCGAGTGCTTCAGATACTGCCCGTACCAATCGCAATCGACATAATCGACATAGGCGTCGATCAGCTGTTTCGTGACGGGGCCGGGGACCGCGCCGTCGCCGATGGTCGACCCATTCACGCTGCTGACCGGGCAGATGCAGAAGCTGGTCGAGGTGATGAAGACCTCATCCGCGTTGACCGCGTCGAAGACGTCGAGGTCGGCTTCCTCGACGCTCATCCCGGCTTCCCGAGCCAAATCCATCGTCGTCTGGCGGCTGACGCCCGGTAGCACGTAGCGCTCCTTCGGCGTCAGCAGCGCGCCATCCTTGACGAAGAACAGATTGCTGCCCTTGCCCTCGGCCAGATTGCCGTTGGTGTCGAGCAGGCAGGGCCAGGCCTCCGGGTCGCGCGCCTTCACTTCAAGTTCGGCCAGGATCAGGTTCAGGTAATTGTGCGTCTTGGCACGCGGGCTCATCGTGTCCGGCGGCGGACGGCGCACAGAGGAGGTCATGACCTTGATCCCATCGCGGTACAAACGGCCGCGCTCTCGCAGGGGCAGGGGCCGTGACTCGACGATGACCGTGCGGTCCGGATAGTCCGGCCAGCGTTCCTTGTCGCCCGCATCCATGCCGCGGGTGACTCGTTGCGTCAGCCAGATATCCTCGTCCGCGCCGACATTCTTGAGGTTATGGGCCGCAACCTCCTCGGTCGCCTGCACGATCGTCTCGCGTGAGACACCCGGATCGATCTGCAGATAGTTGAGCGAGCGGTAAAACCGGTCGAGATGCTCGTCGAGCTTGAAGATACGGTGCCCGAAAGTGCGCGTCGTATCGAACGCCCCGTCGCCATACTTAAATCCCCGATCCCGGATAGGCACCAGCGCTTGCGTCTCCGGCACGATTTTACCATTCAGCCAGACAACCCAGTCTTCGGACATTGTTATCTCCCTTTATTCAGCTGCTTGTGTCGCGTCACCGACAGCGCCCAGCGCGCCGCGGAAACAATCGAGGAAGGCGTCGATCTCCGCCTCGCCCATCGGGGTCGAGAGCGAGCAGACGCCGCGTTCGTTGACGAATATTCCGTTGTCGCGCATGTGCCGCAGGATCGCGGAAAGCTGGACCTTCTCCTGCGGACCCATCAGCGACGAACGGTAGTCGACGAGCGGCCGGTTGTGCACATGGATGCGCAGCAGCGAGCCGAGACCCGTCACCTGTCCCGGCAGGCCGGCGTCGTCGAACGTTGCCGCAATGCCGGCGCGCGCTTTGTCTCCCAATGCGCCGAGCTGATTGATTTCGTCTTGACCGAAATGCTGCATCGCCGCTTCGCCGGCGACCATGGTGATGGGATTGGCATTGAAGGTACCGCCATGCGGCAGCAGCGGCTTGTTCTGCGTCGGGTCGAAGACGGACATGACCTTTTCCGATCCGCCGACGGCGCCGACCGGGTAGCCGCCGCCGATGATCTTGCCGATCGCCGACAGGTCCGGCTGGATGCCGAAGATCTGTTGTCCGCCGCCAAGTCCGAGACGCAGTGTGATGACTTCGTCGAGTACGATAAGCATACCGGTGTCCTCTCGGACGCGGGTCAGCATTTCGATATATTCCGGTGTCACCGGGATCAGTCCGGCCCGGTTCGGCATCAGGTCGACGATGACGCAGGCGAGTTCGGCCGCGTGGGCGCGCAGGATACGTTCCGCTTCATCCGGTTTGTTGAAGGGAATGACCACGACCTCGTCAAGCACGCTCTGCGGCGTGCCCTTGGAATAGGCCACCGATTTCGGGTCGGCGTTGCCCCAACTCTCCGGCGTTGAATCGAGGCTGACTTCGGCAAAGTCGTAGCTGCCGTGATACGACCCCTCGCATTTTGCGATCTTCGGCTTTTCCGTAGAGGCGCGTGCGGCCTTCAGCGCCATCATCACCGCCTCCGAACCGGAATTGCAGAAGCGGATCTGATCGAAGGAGCCGACTCGCGCGCACAGCAACTCCGCGAGCCTTATCTCCAACTCGGTCGCCATCGGGAAGGCGGAACCGCGTTCGATCTGGTCGCGTACGGCCGCGTTGATCGCCGGATGAGCGTGGCCGTGGATCAGCGAGTTGTAATTGTTGGTGAAATCGATCCGTTCGACACCCTCGGCATCCGTTAACCGACAGCCTTTGCCGTGCGCAGCGTAGAACGGGTGCGGTTTCATATAGACCGTCGTGCGCGTATTGCCGCCGGGCATCACTTTCACCGCGCGGTCGTACAGCGCCTGCGAAACAGGCATGTCGGCCATCAATTCGTCCCCGGTTGTCAATCCGTCCGTCGTTTGACAGGCTAGCTTAGTCCCGCGGGACTGCCAAACCGGCGCGGTCGCGCCGAGTGATCCCTTGACTGAGGAGACCAGCGCAAATGCGGATCGGCGTGGATATCGGCGGCACGTTTACCGACTTGGCCTGCATAGACGATGCGGGAGCCTTGCACACCGCCAAGACGCCTTCGACACCAGACGATCCGTCCCGTGGCGTTATGGACGGCCTTTCGCTTCTGTCGGAGAGCATGCGTAAAGGATTGGCCGACTTGCTTGGCGCGACGACACTGTTCCTGCACGGTTCGACCGTCGCCACAAACTTAGTTGTCGAGCGCAAGGGCGCGGCGCTGGGGCTGATCACCACCAAGGGCTTCCGAGACGTAATTGAGCTGCGCGACGGCAGCAAGCAGAACCGCTACGACATCCGCTCGCCCTTCCCGCAGCCGTTGATACGACGCCCCGAGCGGCTGGAAGTGCCGGAGCGTGTCAACGCCCGGGGTGACGTGGAGACGGCGCTGGAAGAGGGCGCGGTTAAGGGCGCAATCGGATCGTTGCGTGATGCCGGCGTGGAAGGTTTGGTTGTCTTCTTTGTCAATGCCCACCGCAATGGCGGCCACGAACGGCGCGTTCGCGAACTGGTCGCGGAGAGCGGTTGGGCGCCGTTCGTGTCGCTGTCACATGAAGTGCTGAGCCGGGAAGGGGAGTACGACCGGATCAGCACGGCGGCAGTGAACGCCTATGTCGGGCCGGGCCTCGGCGGTTATCTGCAGCGCCTCGCTGAAAAGTTGGGCGAGGCGGGGCTGACGGCGCCGGTCCTGGTGATGCAGTCGACCGGCGGGGTGCTGCCGCTTGATCACGCGGTCAATCATGCGGTGGGCTCGGTGACCAGCGGGCCAGCCGGTGGCGCTATGGCCGGCGCGCTGTTCGCGCGGCTGGGCCAGGAAAGCCATCTCGTGACCTACGACATGGGCGGCACCAGCACCGACATTTGCCTGATCGAAGGCGGCGTGCCGCTGGAACGGCAGGCGACGCAGCTCGACGAGGTGAAGATCGCCGTTTCGGCGCTGGACATCTCGGCACTGGGCGCGGGCGGCGGTAGCATCGCCTGGATCGATCCCGGCGGAATTCTGGCATTGGGTCCGCATAGCGCCGGCGCGGTGCCAGGACCGGCCTGTTACGGACGCGGCGGCGAACACCCGACCCTGACCGACGCCAATCTCGTGCTGGGCCTCATCGCGCCAGAGACCTTTCTCGGCGGGCGGCTCGCGTTGGACCGGGATCTGGCGTGCGAGTCGGTGCGGCGCCATGTCGCAGATCCGCTCGGCCTCTCCGTCGAAGCCGCCGCGCAGGCGGTCAACGCCCTCGCGAGCGCCAATATCGCCGAAGGCATCCGGGCCAACACGGTCCGCCGCGGGCTCGATCCGCGTGAATTCACGATCTTCTCGTTCGGCGGGGCCGGCGGGTTGCATGCGGCAGCGGTGGCGCTGGAGCTCGAATTCCCCCGCGCCATCGTGCCGCGCGAGGCATCCGTGCTGTCGGCTCTCGGCTTCCTGGCCGCCGACGTACGCCACGATCTGCAGCGCGCCTATGGCCGCCGCATGCTCGATCTGAAGACCGCCGATCTGCGCGATCTCTTTGCGACCCTGGAAGACGAAGCGCGCGCGATCCTCGCTACGGAAGGCTTCAAGGCGGATCAGATGCGTTTCGAGTGCTTCGCGGATTGCCGCTATGTGCGGCAGGTCTACAACGTACCGGTTGGTCTGCCCGATCTCGACCGCGAAGATGACATCGCCTGGCTCGCTGAAGACTTCGAGACCGCCTACACCGCGCTCTATCAGCACGTCCACGAGCGCGACGCCATTGTCGTCGATACCTGCCGGCTGGTCTCCTATGGCGCGCTGCCGGATCTGGAGCTGCCGCGCGGCGCGGCCGACGGACCCGCGGCGGCTGCCCGAAATGCGCGCGCGGTCTATTTCGGTGATTGGGTTGATACGCCGACATACTGGTTCGACGATCTCACGCCGGGCATGCGGATCGCCGGGCCGGCCTTGATCGATTCAGAATCGACCACAGTCGCGCTCCCGCCGGGCATTGCGGCGGAAGTCGACCCCTATGGTAGTCTGGTCATCAACAACCCGGGAGGCGGTTCATGAGCACCATCGATCCCCTGACACTCGCCGTCGTGCGGCACAAGTTGCTGGCGGTGACCGAGGAAGTGGTCGAGACCATGGTGCGGACCTGCTTCTCGCCGCTGCTCAACCAGTCGCGCGACCTGTCGGCGGTGGTGCTGGACGGTGACGCGCAGGTTGTAGCGCAGGCGGAGCGGACGCCGATCCATATGGGCGCGATGCCCTTCGCGGTGCGCGCCATGGCGGAGGCTTTCGCGGGCGATGTGGCGCCGGACGACGTGCTGATGGCGAACGATCCCTACTGGGGCGGTAGCCATTTGCCGGACATCACCCTGGCCAAGCCGGTGTTCCGCGATGGCATATTGTGTTTCTGGGTCGCGATCCGCGCGCATCAGAGCGACACCGGCGGCATCTCCGCCGGCGGGTACAGCCCGAGCGCGCGGGAAATCTGGCACGAGGGTATCCGCATCCCGCCGGTCAAGCTGGTCGCGGCGGGCAAGTTGCACGAGGATTGGCTGCGGCTGATCTGCGAGAATACGCGCAAGCCGGAGGACACACGGGGCGATCTGATGGCGGCGCTGGCTTCGGTCGGCGTCGGCATCGACCGGCTCGGCGCCTTGCTCGACCGTTACGGCGTCGACCAGATCCAGCGCTGCAGCACCGCAATACTGGACGCCGGTGAGGCGGCGATGCGCGCCCATATCCGGCGCTGGAAGCCTGGTGTCTACAAGGCGACCAGCTGGTACGACCATGACGGCGTCGAAACCGAGCGCTTCCCGGTGCCGGTGACGATCACGGTTAAGGAAGACGAAGTCGAGATCGATTTCCGCGACGCGCCCGATCAGCTGCCCTCCTACCTGAACAGCCCGATCGCCAACACCAGCGCCTGCGTCTACATCTCTTTCTTCTATCTCTGCAACGATCAGCAGATTCAGAACGAGGGCAGCACGCGCGCGATCAAGCTCCTGACCCGCAAGGGCAGCGTCGTCGATCCGGTCTCGCCCGCGCCGGTCACCGGCAGCACCACGTTCGCCGCCGCCGTGATCATCGAGGCGGTGTTGAAGGCGATGCAGGGTGCGGCGCCCGACGCGGTGGTCGCCGGCTCCGCCCGGCGCTTCCGCTACGTTATCGCGGGCAGCGAGCCTGAGACCGGCTCCTACATCTACCACTACTTTTCCAACAAGGGCGGCTTCGGCGCGAACCAGAACGAGGATGGCTGGATCAATGTCGGCGGCTTCCAGAACCCCGGCGGCACACCGAGTGCCAGCCTGGAACGGGTCGAGGCGACCTACCCCCTACATGTCGAGGAATACGCCGTGACGGCGGAAAGCGGCGGTGCCGGCAAACAGCGCGGCGGCGCCGGCGGCGTCTTCGCCCTGCGCTACCGCGGCACCGGCCCGGCCATGCTCAACATCGCCGGCGAAGGCACGCTCGTGACGCCGTTCGGCGCCGAGGGCGGCGAGGACGGCGCCCCGCACGCCATCTGGATCGAACGCGGAAACCAGCGCATCCCGCTAACCGGCCGCAGCAACGACGTACCTCTGGAGCCCGGTGATTTGGTCGTCCACCACTCGGCGGGCGGCGGCGGTTGCGGCGACCCGAAGGATCGGGCACGCGAATTGGTCGAGCGGGATGTGGCGTATGGGTATATCGGAGAAGAGACGGCGCGGGACGTTTATGGGGCGGGTGAATAGGCGAGTTGAACAGCCCAACAATCCTTCGTACCGACTATTGGTCGCCCTTATTGCGCGCGTTTAGCACCGCATGCGTTGCCGGAAAGCGATATTCTTAAAGGAAGCTTAACCTCGATTTCCTATGAGTTTCGATACGCAAGGGACGCGGTTCCATGAGGCGCATCAGCGTCTGGCCGCCGCCCAGGATCGAGGGACATGGAACAGCTCATCGACGCCGCCGCGCTCGTCTCAAAGCCGGTCTACCGGGTGTTCACGCCCAGCGACCGGAGCTTTTGGCTGTATTTTCTGTCCGCCTACACCCTAGCCCTCATCGTGCAGCTAAAGGGCGGCGGCGACTGGTCTTTGGCCGCGGCCCGGAAACACATAAACGGCTTTTTCGCGAAGGAACTCTGGGGGCATCGCTCGGCGCGTCTCGACTACAAGCTACTGTTCCTGAACAGCGCCGGGTATCTGTTGATATTCCCGTTGATCACCGTCAGCGGCGGGCTTGCAGCTGGGTGGACGGTCGATGGGCTGGCCGCGCTGACGGCGCGCGACGGCCTGGGCCTGACGCCGAGCTGGGAAAGCCGGGCCGCTTTGACCGTCATCTGGCTGATTGCCTGGGATTTTGGGTTCTTCATCGCGCATTACCTCCAGCACCGTATCCCGGTCCTCTGGGAGTTTCACAAGACCCATCATTCGGCCGAGGTCCTGACGCCCTTTACAGTCTTTCGGATGCACCCGGTCGACGATCTTCTGACCTATTCGACGGTCGGCACGATGGCCGGTCTGGTCGGCGGCTGCTTCCGCTTCCTCTACGAGGATCCGGTACACGCCTATTTGGTGAACGGGCTGAACGTTTTCTGGTTTCTGGCACTGATGGCGGGCTACCATTTGCGGCATTCCCACATCTGGGTGATGTATCCCAAAGCGATCCGCTGGCTGATCAGCAGCCCCGCGCTGCACCTGATCCATCACAGCACGGACCCGAAACATTTCGACAAGAACTTCGGCCGCATCTTCGTGATCTGGGACCGGCTGGCCGGCACGCTCTATATGCCGCCCGCGCGGGAGCCGGTCACATTCGGTATCGGCGGCGGCGAGGAGAAGGAATATCAGAGCCTTGGCCGACTCTATCTACGCCCGTTGAAGATGATCGCCGCCCGTTGGCGGTCGGACAAGGCCCTGTCTCGATAGGGCGTGGCCCGCATTTACGGGGCCGCGACAAGATGCCATCCTTCGAAAACGTCCCCGGTGTTTGTACACTGGTGGTCTTGGAGCGAGGGGTAAAAGGGACTCGTCTTGCGTAGTTGGATCTAGCAAGAGGAGAGCGACCCATGCCCGCCACATCCCCCGCCCGGATGGATGAACTGATACTCGACGGCAAGTTCCACGAGGCGACCGAAATATTTTGCCAGCTTGCGCACGACGGCCACGCGGTCCCGGATCTTGCCCTGCACGCCATGAGCACGGCGGCACCCTATCTGCATGTACCGGCGCATGAAAAGCTGCTCGACACCGGCGAGTTCCGCAACGTCAATTACGATCACGCTATGCTCGGCATCCGGGCCGGCATGCGCCTGTCGCCCTGGCTGTCGAACGTCGAGCGGAACCTCGGCATCGTTCAGGGCATGTATTATATCCCGCAGGGACTCGACGTCTGGTCCCAGCTCGAATGCGGCTTTCCCGGACATTACGCACGCGAGCAGGAACAGTGCCCCGAGGATGAAATCGGTCACGAGCTGAATTGCCATTTCGAGGATCAGGAGCCGCTGGTCGAAGGCACGGTCGACGAACGCTTCGACAGGATGTTTCGCGCACTGACGCAAGGCGACAAGGTCACCAGCTACCGCCTGTTCCTGGGCCTCGCCGCCGAGCCGGAACAGCGCCTGCGCCTGCAGGACACGCTGCTGTTCGCCGCGATCATCGACCAGCAGGAATTCAATTCATTCCGCCGGGTTCGCCATATCGGCCACAAGCCGATCCGAACCCGCGCGATGTTCGATCTGGCTGACTGGGTCGGCTGGGACCGGGCGAAACCGTTCTTCTATATGGCCGTGCCGGATATCTGCAACGCGCCGATATTCCATTCGCTGTACGACCACGCCTGTTTCCTGCTCAACCTGCATTTCAAGGGCGCTCAGTTCGACATCATGGAGACCAACACCGAGCCCCTGTCGGAGCCCGAGCAGGACCGGTTATGCGGCCTGATACTGGCGGGCGATCCCGTGGCCGTGGCGGACGATATCTCCGCCCTGCTGAAGGCGGGCAGGGCGCCGCAAAACATCTCCGACGTGGTCTGCATCGCGCATGCAACGCATTGCGTGACCCGGTTGCGATCGCCGATCGCCTATACGGTGCCGATGCACAGCTTCGACTATGCCAGCACGGTCAATTACTGGCTGCGCAACTTTTCCAACAAGCATCAGCCGAAAGCGGTCTATCTCGCCGCCTGGTACGTCACGGACACTATTCACGAGGTCGACGCCTATCCCGATCTGCCGGGCATAACCAAACCCGATCCCGACTCGAAACGCGATTGGGCCGAGGGAATCGCGACGGAGCGGCTGCTCGGCGAGCTGGAAGCGGCCGTCTTCGATCAGGACCCGTCACGGGCGGTCGCGCTGGTGCGTGCCTGGAATGCGCGGCATGGCCCGGCGCAGGACGACGCACGCGAAAGCCTCATACGCATGCTGGCCCACTGCGCGGGGAAATATCAGGGCGACGCGCATATATTCCGCAATGCGTGCTCTGTGATCGAGGAATACCAGCTGAATACCGCAAGCGCGGCGCGCAAGGACATCCTGTTCGAGTTCTGGGCACACTTCCTGTCCTTCTACAAGAAACGCACCCTGGCGACCGACTGCTACGACATGTACCACCGCTACTTCGGGGAAGAGGCTAAAGGCGCGGCGTAGGGAGACCGGTCTTCGGGTTCCGCGTCACCGCCGCTGATGCGGGTCGAGATATCGCGGATCGCGCCTTCGGGAATAGCGCCGACTTGACCGGCCGGATGGATGCGTCGACGATAATCGTCGGAGCAACCAATAGTCTGGCTGGGGTGCCGGGTATCGCGGGCTGCGGGGTCGGCCCGGTAGGAGCGTACGCGATGACGAAGAAACTCGAAGGCTTCGTTGCCCGATTGACCGCGCTGGGCGGCGGTTCGGGCAACTCGCGTGAGGTCTACGAGGACTGGGCGGCGAGCTATGAACGCAACCTGCAGCAGGATTACGGCTACATCGCGCCGCAAATTGCCGCCGACATGTTCGCCGCGCATTGCCCCGATAGGGACACACGGATATTGGATCTTGGCTGCGGGACGGGATTGGTCGGCCAGGCGCTTGCCGCACACGATTTCGGCCAGCTCGACGGGCTGGATATCTCGCCGAAGATGTTGGACGAAGCGCGTGCCAAGCAGATCTATGGCGACCTCATGATCGGCGACATGACAGAGCCCCTCGATCTCGGCGGGCGTGTGTATGGTGCCGCGATCGGTGTCGGGTGCTTCGGCGGCGGTCATCTCGGTCCCGAACATCTGCCCGGCATGATCGACTGTGTGCGAGCCGGCGGGTTGTTGGTGTTCTACATCAACGGCATTCCATATGACGAAGACGACTACCCGTCCCATTTCAAATCACTCGAAACGGATGGGGTCTGGCGGGTGGTGATGACCGAGGAGTCGAACTATATGCGGGCTCTCGAGCGGCCAGGATGGGTCGTCGTGGCGGAACGCAGCTAATGTTGATCTGGGACGCGCATGCCGGGTTCGAGTTGAGGACTGTCGACGACCTCGCGACGCTATCGGTTTGGAAGGACGTCGGCGTGAACTTCCTCTCGGTGAATGTCGGCTACGACGTCGTTCCGTGGCAGCGTACCGTCAAGGCACTTTCCCTGGCTCGCGATTGGGTGCGCGAGGCGGACGGCTACCGGTTGGTTGGGACCGTGGAAGCGCTGGACCAGGCCGTCGCCGCCGGAGAGATGGCGGTGGCCTTCGATATCGAGGGTATGAACGCCCTTGACGAGTCGCTCGATATGGTACGCTTCTACTACGATTTGGGCGTCCGCCAGATGGTCTTTGCCTACAACCTCAACAACGCCGCCGGTGGCGGCTGTCACGATGAGGATACGGGCTTGACCGATTTAGGCCGCGCCGTTGTTGCCGAGATGAACGCGGTCGGGATGCTAATCGATTGCTCACACTGCGGCTACCGAACCACCATAGAGGCGATGGAACGCTCGCGCGATCCAGTGATCTTTTCCCATTCGAATGCCCAGGCGTTGCGCGATCATGAGCGAAACATCCGCGACGATCAGGCAGCGCGCTGCGCCGCGACCGGCGGCGTCGTCGGCGTCAATGGCATCAACCATTTCGTCGGCGATGATGACATCGCGACGGCGTCGATTGCGGACCATATCGACTATTATCTCGATCTGATCGGCGGCGACCATGTCGGCATCGGCCTCGATTATTTTCACGCGACCGATGACGGGCCAGGCTTTGAAGATACGCTTTCCGGGAACGATCGTTATTGGCCTAAATCGCAATATTCGGGCGCGAAAGTCCGCTGCGCCGCGCCGGTTCAAATTCAGGAGGTCGGCGAAGAACTGCTCCGCCGAAATCATCTGGAAAGCGTTGTTGAAAATGTGCTCGGTGGCAACTTCCGGCGCGTCGCCTCGCAAGTCTGGAAATAGCCGCTAACGCCGTTGCCGCGGGTCCAAGATATCCCTTAACGCGTCGCCCAGCAGGTTCGTTCCGAACACAGCCGCACTGATCGCCAACCCGGGGAAGATCACCAACCACGGGGCGGCGCGTACAAATTCGGCGGCGTTCTCGGACAACATGCGGCCCCAGGATGGGTAGGGTTCGGGCACGCCGAGCCCGAGGAAGGAGAGCGAGGCTTCAACCAGGATAGCGGAGCCGAGCTGTGCGGTGCCGATCACGATTAGTGGCGCCATGGTGTTGGGCAGCACCTGCCGCACGGCGATCCGCAGTTCGGTCATGCCGGCGGCGCGCGCCGCCTCGACGAAGGGCATCTCGCGCATGGCGAGCGTGCTGGAGCGGACGACGCGGGCCACGTCCGGCACCAGGGGGATCGAGATTGCGATAATCGTGTTTTCCAGCGAAGGACCGAGCGAGGCCGCCATCACCAGCGCCATGACGAGCAGCGGCAGCGCCTGCATGATATCGATGATCCGCTGCATGAGCAGGTCGAACCAGCCCAGCAGGAAACCGGACATCAGCCCAATAGCGATCCCGAGGCCGCCGCCGAGTAAGACCGAAAAGACCCCCACGGCGAGCGAAATCCGCGCGCCGTGGATGATGCGGCTCAACATGTCGCGCCCCATCATATCGGCGCCCATGATGTGCTCGGCGGTCGGCGGTGATAACGATAGCGGTGCGCTGGTCTGTAGGGGGTCGTGCGGCGAGATCACATCGGCAAACGCAGCCGCGAAGACGAAGACGATACAAATCACCGTGCCGACGGCGCCGAGTGGGTAGCGGCGGCACAGATGCAGGAATGCGCCCCACCGGGTCGAGACGTGTGCACCGGCACGGCTCAGTTCCGCTTTCTGGTCGATTTGAACCATGCCGGTTGATATAGAATCAGAGGGCGGTCGGGCAAGTCTCATTATGCGCGCCGTAGCCTTCCGGCGACGCGAAATGCGCTACAGGTGCGGCACCCCTATTCGGCGACCGGCAGGGTAAAAAAGAATTCGCTGCCGACACCGACTTCGGATTCATAGTCGATATGACCGCCGTGACTTTCGATGATGGACCGGGAAATGTTCAAACCCAGCCCGGTTCCGCCTTTCGCGCGGGAATTCGATGAATCCACCTGGGTGAATCGGTCGAATATATGGTCACGCCGGTCTTCCGGAATGCCGGGACCGAAGTCGGCGATCGAGACCCGGGCAGTCCCGTCGCGAGAGGTCACCGAGATCGTAATCTCGCCTTTTTCGGGGGAGAATTTTGCCGCGTTGGATAGCAGATTGGCAACGACTTGTGTCAGGCGGTCGTTGTCGCCCTGCACCATCGTATTCGGATCCATTTCATCTAAGAAGAAGGCAACACCATATTGTTCCGCATACCCCATGTTCGTTTCCACCGCTTCGGTGACAAGGTTGGCGAGGTTCAACGGATTAAATTTGTACTCTAGATTGCCCGTCTCGATCCTTTCCATATCCAGGATATCGTTGACCAAATGGATCAGGCGGTCGGTATTCCGGTTGGCGATAGTCAGCATATCTTTTGAATTTTCCGACACGGATCCAATCGCGCCGTCTGCCATAAGCGCCAACGACCCCTTGATCGATGTGAGTGGCGTACGCAGTTCGTGGCTAGCGAGGGCGAGAAACTCGGACTTTGTGGCATTCGCTTTCTCCGCGTCCTCTT
>Ga0315338_1002940_pt1 | contig 15718 bp, 13 predicted proteins | sample ASW8metaG_FD_204518 | JGI IMG/M metagenome (GOLD analysis project Ga0315338, IMG submission 204518) | Ammonia-oxidizing marine archaeal communities from Monterey Bay, California, United States - ASW #8 | ecosystem: Environmental > Aquatic > Marine > Coastal | place: USA: California | collected... | reverse complement strand
TTGCTCTGCCCCGAACCTTTTCGCCAGAACTCGTGAATTCGATATAGAGCGAATACACGGTACTGGATGGAATGATTCCGACCCGGGAAACATAGTGTTGACATGCTGAGGTGGTTTGCATTCATCGCTCCGCCGATCGCGCTTCTGATGGTAGGCGTCCTTCTGCTCGAACCTCCAGCGTTGACACCGCGTGAGCGCGTACCCACACTGCGTCTCTTCACAGGTTCAGCCCTTGAAGTGGCACACGCCCACGATATCCAGCTGGCTCTTAACCCTGAACCAGATCCAGCGCGAGAACCCGATGAAACTGAGTCTGATATCAGGCTACCGCCTGAACGCGAGTTACCTCCTGATGAGGCCTTCCCCTCCCCGGCCGTGATCAATCCGTAAGTCGGTCTGGGTGATACAATTTTGCTTCTGGTAAAGGTCGAATGAATAAATCTGCTGCCCTCACCACGCCCAATCCACGACGACCATCAAGGGAAGCCACTATGCCTAAGAAACTGTGTCGACTGAGCTTCCGATGGCTATCGCTCGTGCTAATCACAGGGCTTGTCAGCGTGTCGAACGTGAGCGCCGGAGGGCAGGACGAAGATGAGTTGCCGGAGGCTTTCCGTGCCACATTTCGGCTCTACGACGAAGCACTTGGGCCGTTCACACGTCAAATTTCAACTTCGAACGGCAATGCCCAGGCGTACTTCAATCAAGGCTTTCAAATGATGTACGCCTTCGCGAAGATGGAGGCGGCTCGGTCGTTTAGGGAAGCATGGAAGCTCGACCCAAACTGCGCTATCTGCTACTGGGGTGAAGCGTGGGCATGGGGATCGTACTTGAACGGCCCGATCCGGGAAGAAGACGCGCCCCACGCTTACGCGGCCATTCAGAAAGCCATCGCCTTGGCGTCAGATCACGCCACCCCGGCTGAGCAGGCGTTCATCAGGGCGATGTCGGTGCGGTATGTCGAAGACTACGATCCTGACAACCGGATCGAACAAGACGAAGCGTACGCCGAAGCGATGCGGCTGGTGGCTGAGCAGTACTCTGATGACCTCGACGCGGTGACCCTATATGCGGATGCACTCTTCTTGCTGGAACCACGCCGGGGCACCCGTGACCTCAACGACCCACGGGTTCAGCGGCTACATGCAGTCCTCGAGAGTGTCCTGGCTCGAGACATTAAACACCCGGGCGCTTGCCATCTGTATATCCATGCGACTGAGTCGACAATAGCTCCGGAAAAGGCCGAAGCATGCGCCGAACACCTCGGGTTTGCGATCCCTGGAGCGAGTCATATCAACCACATGCCGTCACACACCTGGAATGAGGTTGGTCGGTGGGGTGATGGCGTCCGCTCCAATCTGATGGCATGGCACTCGGACCAACGAGCAGAATTTGGACAAGGTTTCGCCATCTACCCGTCACACAATCTGCACATGCTGTTGTTTGCGGCCTCGATGGATGGGCAAGGTGCTATCGCGGTCCAGGCTGGGAAGGACTACGCCAAGATCACTCAAGACGGTCTGTATCACGCGCTAACCTTGCTCCGATTCGGACGATTCGATGAGATCCTCCAGCTTGTCAAAGGACGCTCCGAGAACAACGAGGTGACGGCTGGCCTGTGGGACTTTGCCAAGGGCTACGCACATCTGAGAAGTGGCGAACGAGACTTCGCTGAGGTCTATCTGCGACGAGTCCTCGACGTCGCCGAAACCTCTGACGACACATTCCGCAGACACGACGCGAAGCACCTACTAGGTATAGTCGGCGGTGTCCTGGAGGGTGAACTTCATCGAGACGCCGGTGATCACGCCGCCGCCATCGCCGCGTTCGAACGGGCGGTCATCCTCGAAGACGAACTGACCTATGATGAGCCCGAGCCACTGCCTTTTTCAGCCCGCCATTGGCTGGGTGCGGCGTTGCTCGAAACCGGCCGTTACGCAGAGGCTGAGCAAGTCTATCGGGACGAGCTGGCAGATCACCCCCACAACGGTTGGTCGCTGTTCGGCCTCAAGACCGCAACTGAAAAGCAAGGCACATCATTCCCAGAGGTCGATGCAGACCTGGAGGCCAGCTGGTCCCGATCCGATATCTGGCTTCGAGCCTCCCGCTTCTAAGGCTCCCCAGCTAAGCACCTGGATCCGACACGTGGCAGATGGATCCTCACTTTCGATCATCGCAACCACGAGCGCCGCGGCGGCAGAGTTTCAACCAAAGAAGATCACCGCATTCGGCCATGACCTAGCCATCACGGGAGTCTGAATCAGATTCGAAGTCAACGGAGAGCAACCGTTCCTCTCGGTAAACGGTTTCGGACCAGAGAAGCGGGCGGAGATCTGCACGGGGTTGGCGAAGGTAGAGATCCAAGTCGAACGGCTTAGGACCTGCGGCGGAGATAAAGCGCCCCGCCGTTACCCGTCGGTGCCATCCTCAAGGCGTTCGTCACCACCATTCAGAAGGAGACGATGGCACTCACCATGGCTGCGACCAGGTGCCGTGTCAGCTCGTCCTGTTTTTCCCATGCAACACCTATAAGTCATTAATACACAGGTGCGTAAGCTACACTGACCTAGACACCACCTCGTCTTTTTTTATGATCGAGCTTCAGGCCCTCACGAAGAGCTACGACGGTGCGGTTGTCGTCAAAGAGCTATCGCTGACTGTTCCCCGCGGACAGTTGCTCGTTCTGCTGGGCGGATCGGGCAGCGGCAAGACCACCACGCTCAAGATGATCAACCGTCTCATCGAGCCCACCGCCGGCGCGGTCTGGATCGACGGAACAGAGACCTCGACAATTCCAGGACCCGAGCTCAGACGACAGGTGGGATACGTCTTTCAACAGGTCGGTCTGTTCCCTCACATGACTGTGGCGGAGAACGTAGGCGTCACTCCCGCACTCCTGGGCTGGTCGTCGGGCCGAACCCGAGCGAAAGTGGACGAACTCCTCGCGCTGGTTGAACTCGACAGTATGCACGTGCGCGATCGGTATCCGAACGAACTATCCGGAGGGCAGCAGCAACGGGTGGGTGTGGCTCGGGCTCTGGCGGGTGAACCTTCGATTCTTCTCCTCGACGAACCGTTCGGCTCACTCGATCCCCTCACCCGCCAAAGGCTGCAGGACTCGCTAATTCGAATCCGACGCGAAGTCGGACTGACGGCCATCTTTGTCACCCACGACATGGTCGAGGCTCTGATCCTTGGTGACCGGATCGCGGTGATGAACGCCGGGTGCCTGGTTCAGGTCGGATCTCCTCGCGAACTCCTCACATCGCCCGCTGACAGCTACGTGCGTCAGCTGATGACGACACCCCAGCGGCAGGCGGAGGTCGTCGACGCCCTTATGGCCGAGGAAGCCAGCGAGGCCGGGTCGTGAGTGAACAGCTCGCGTTGCTCCCGGAATACCTGACGGCGCACATCCAGCTGACACTGCTCGCGTTACTGCTTAGCACGGCAGTGAGTCTGCCCCTCGGTATTGCAGTCACCCGAGCGAAATGGTTGGAACAGCCGGCAATCGGTCTCGCGGGGGTGATTCAGACGGTCCCGAGCCTGGCGCTTCTCGCGATTATGGTGCCAATCCTGGCCGGCCTGGAGCTCCCAAGCATCGGATTCCTCCCGGCTATCATCGGCCTGACCCTGTACGGTGTCCTTCCGATCCTTCGGAACACGGTCACCGGGATCGCCGGCGTCGCCCCTGCCGTCAAGGAGGCAGCCCGGGGTGTCGGGATGACTTCCTGGCAACAGCTGGTTCGCGTGGAATTGCCTCTCGCGATGCCTGTGATCGTCGCCGGCATCCGGACCGCGACGGTGTGGATAGTCGGAGTTGCGACATTGTCGACACCAGTCGGTGCCACCAGCCTGGGGAACTATATCTTTAGTGGTCTGCAAACACGGAACTATACGGCGATCCTGATTGGATGTGTGGCGGCGGCCGTGTTGGCGCTCGTCCTCGACACCCTAGTTCGCACGGCCGAGACGAGCGTTCGTTTACGACAGCGCCCACGGCTCGTGTTGACCGCAATATCGATTGGTTTGTTGTACTCCTTTATCGCAATCACTCTCATCATGCCGCTGCTCGGCAGCCGCGAACGCCCCATCGTGATCGGCGCCAAAACCTTCACGGAGCAGTACATCCTGAGTGCCATCCTATCCAGATGGATCGAGCAGGAAACAGGGGACACGACAACCCTGATGCAGTCCCTGGGATCAATGGTTGCTTTCAATGCCCTCACGACGGGTGACATCGATGTGTATGTCGAGTACTCAGGCACCCTCTGGGCGAATGAGATGAAACGCGCCGGCGAGGTCATTTCTCCAGCCGAGGTGATAGCAGCGCTCGAGCAATTTCTGGACGAACGATACGGCGTGACGCTCGTGGCTCGTCTCGGTTTCGAGAACGCCTACGCGCTCGCGGTACGCGAGACTGACGCCCGCGAACTCAATCTTCGTCGAATCAGCGACCTGACGACGCACGCTCCGTCTCTCGTCATCGGCGGTGATTACGAGTTCTTCGCTCGCCCGGAGTGGCAGGCGATCCGTAACGTGTACGGACTTGAGTTCTCGGACCGCCGGACAATGGATTCGACTCTGATGTATCAAGCCGCAGCGCAACAGAACGTCGACGTCATCAGCGCCTTCTCGTCCGATGGACGTGTCGCAGCGTATGATCTCATCGTCCTTGACGACGACCAGGGCGCCATTCCACCGTATGACGCCGTCGTATTGGTTAGCCAGCACCTCTCAGAAAAAGCTCCCATGGTCGTGGAAGCTCTGAGTCGATTAAACGACCAAATCACGATCGAACGAATGCGTAGGATGAACCTAGCAGTTGACGAAGCCGGGGAGGAACCAGCCATCGTGGCAGCACGATTTGTCCGCGATCTAACACCATGAGGTACTTATGTCGTTGCTGAAATACCTAGGCCTTCAAGGAGAAGTCGGGTCACCGTCGTCGGCTCAACATAGAGACCTCGACACCGATACGATGCGACGCATCGTGTCGGAACTAGATGCCTTGCCAGCAGCTCGGGCGAGTCATTTAGCTGCCTTCGCCTATATTCTCGGTCGAATCGCCCACGCCGATTCCGTATTCAGCGAGACGGAAACCCGAAAGATGCAAGAGGTTGTCAGGAACCTCGGACATCTGCCAGACGCTCAGGCCGTGCTCGTCGTCGAGATTGCCAAGAGCCAGGTTGAGTTGTTCGGCGGAACGGACAACTTCTTGGTGACGCGACGATTTAAAGAGATGACAACCCGGGAGCAACGCACGGAACTGCTGGATTGCATCTTTGCGGTGTCGGCGGCCGACGAGTCGATCAACGCACTCGAAGAAGGACAGGCCGGCCAAATCTGCAAAGAACTCGGGCTCACCCACGAGGAGTTTGTCAATGCTCGGCTTGTCTACCGAGAACACCTCGAGGCCTTGAAACAACTCCGAGGCCGCTAGCACAGGTGGAGTCAGGTCCGTTCGGGTGTGGGGACGCTACTCGAGGGGTTGGCTTCAAGCATCACCGCGACCCAGCGAAACTCTTGGGTGTTCTTGAGGGCGATTTTGACAACCATCGTCAGCGGGACGGAGAAGAGCATTCCAACCGGTCCCCACACCCAGCCCCAGAACACGAGTGACATAAAGACCACAAGTGTGGACAGTCCCAACCGACGTCCCATGAGCATTGGTTCGATAAAATTTCCAAACACGATATTCACGAAAACATAGCCAGCAGCGATTACAGCAGCACTGCCGGGACCAAGCTGGATGAGGGCGAGAAGCACCGCCGGAACGGCTGCGATAATCGAGCCAAGGTTGGGAATAAAGTTGAGGAGAAACGCCATAAGTCCCCAGAGAAGGGCGAAGTCCAGCCCCAGCGCCGCGACCCACAAACCCACCACCGTTCCGGTGGCCGCACTGATTGCCGTCTTGATCATGAGATAGTTCTGCACCTGACGAGTCATCCGCTCAAGCGATCCAAACTGGGCAGTCGATCCAAACGCCACCTGAAGTTTGGCACTGAAGCCGGCTGCCTCCGTCAGAATAAAGATCACGGCGAGCAGGACTAAGAAAGTGTTCGACGCGAACGACGCCAACGCGCTGAGTGCTCCGCCCAGCACGTCGAACAGGCCAACCGGAAGCAGATCCAGTGACTCCCATGCTTCGGTTGGAACCCCCCAACCAGCCAGCAGACTGACCAACGAGTCCATCAGCGCTTGCAGACGCGTCTGATACTGAGGTGCGACATCCGAAAACTGATTGAGTGACCGGCCCAGTACGAAAACCAAAGTGGCAATCATCCCGATCGCCACCAGCACCGTGCTCAAGATCGCCAACACCAGTGGCACACGCTTGCTTTGCAGCCAGCGCATGAACGGAACACTGACCACAGCGAGGAAGACAGCTAGAAGGAAGGGCACGACCAGTGCCTGGGCTGCACGCAGTCCGGCCACGACGATGATGAAACTCGCCGCGCCAACCAGGAACCTCGTCCCGGTATCCGAATGGGAACGACTCTCCGCATTCATCGGTGTGTCTTAATCACGCTTCGAAGAGTGTCAGAGCGAACCGCGACTCGGGATTTATCCATTGTTCGCGGAGTGAAAATCCAGCATTCCTACCCATCGCGACGACTGTGTCCACAGAGTACTTGTGGGAGCTTTCGATCCAAATCGGTTCGTCCTTCGCCAAGCGGATACAGCACCCGGCGCTACGCAGGCAAGCCACCTGTTCGACTCGACTTACCAGATAAGACTCGATGCGTGATGCTTGATCGTTCCAAACGACGTGATAGTCGAAAGCATCAACCTCAAAGTCGCCATCGAGCTCACGATTGAGCCGAATAAGAAGATTCTTGGCAAAGGCCGCCGTGACTCCGAGTGGATCGTCATATGCCAAACGCATCTCGGCCTCGGGCTTGATGAGGTCCGTACCCAACAGGAATCGGTCGCCGGGGCGGCAGCCGCTACAGCTCTTCCGAAGAAACCGATCTGACTCCGCAGGTGTCATGTTTCCGATGTTCGACCCGAGAAAGATAATCATCGCGGGGCGGGCACGATCGGTCTGATCAAGAGCAGCCACCAACCCATCTTCATATGTAGCTTCGTGGGTAACGACCTCGATGCCCGAATGCCGGCTGAGCGTCTGCTTCGATCGCATCAGTGCAGCCGATGAGATGTCGACCAAGTGAACGCTCATCGACGTCTGCGGGCCGTCGGGTCCAAGCAAGAGCGACAACTTCTCACCGCTCCCGGTGCCCAACTCGATCACAGTCGGAGTTACCTCGAAACCCGACGAGATGACGGGCCCATACCGTTCGAGTAACGCACTCTCGCCGCGCGTGATCTTGTACCAGGGCAGTACGCAGATAGCTTCGAAGAGCCGCGACCCAAGGGCATCATACAAATATCGAGATGCGATGCGCTTTGGATCCTGCGCCAACCCTTCTACCACATCGCGGGCGAACTCAAGCGACGGAACACGTTCAGTGGCAGAGCCCACGAATGAGATCATGCCATCATCGCGCATCGCGCGCACAGCGAAACGTGGCGTACACGTACGGGTACTGCGGGCGGAACCAGTTTCGAAGGCTGCGACGAATCAATCCTCGACCGGTTGCCGGCGACGCACCTTTAACGACGAAGTGGTTGCCATCGAAGAAATCTTGAGAGTACTCGGGATACGAAGCCATCACCTGGAATCCAGAAAACCCATTAAACACGCTTGACGTCCATTCCCATCCGTTCCCCACAAGATCATGAACACCCCACGCACTGGCACCAGCTGGAAATGACCCGACTGGTACCGGATCCCAGTGTTGAAAATCAAAATTTCCTCGTGTCTGATCTGGCTCTGCGTCACCCCAGGGATGCGTCCGCTCCGTCTCATCCGGCGCCCCATACGCCGCGCGGTGAAATTCCGCCTCGGTCGGCAGACGACACTCCTTCCATCTCGCGTAGGCCGTGGCTTCGTCGTGAGTGACATACACAGGCCACGCCATCGGAAGCGGCACCTGGTCGAACATTCCCCGCCACAGCCATTGGTCATCCTTTCGTTCCCAGAACAACGGATGTGTGCGTCGGCTGGTGACCTGACGTTCCCAAGCTCGTGGAGACCATAGCGCCTGCTGGGTGTAGCCTCCTGCTTGGATAAATTCCAGATACTGCTGGTTCGTCACATCATAGGTGTCGATCTCGAAAGCCATTACGTCGACGTACGCCGTGGGAAACTCGTTGTCCCAGCCGAACTGAATCTCCTCGAGCTCCGCACCAAGTGTGGCGCGACCGGTAGGCACCCGTACCATCCTCGATTTTGGCAGGGCGCCCTCTACGACCAGCGTGAGACCGTCAGGGCGCGCCTTACGCTCTGGCTCGAAGCGATGGCACATGTAGAGTAGCGTCTCCTGGTGCATGACTTCGTGCTCGAGCGCGGTGAAGACACCCTGACCACGGTGCAGCACCGGATTCTCGTCACCCTCGACCCGACCGGACTCCAGCGCATCGAGAATCGCTCGGTCGGCCTCGCGAGCATAGGCTCGGACACTAGCGCGCACCGGCCAACTATCGATTGCCGATGCCGATGCCGCCTGCTGGTTGCGTGGATCAATGCCCCGTGCGAACAACGTTTCAATCTCGCTGTCGAGACCAGGATGCCCCAGCCCCTTCTTGAGAAAACAGTTCACGCTGAACGCAGGGATATGCCCCTCGTAGAAGACCACCGGATGCCGGAGCGGAATTGGACGCTCGTAGTAGGCCTCGTGGTCGAGCAGATTAAACAGTGCCTCGCTCCGACCGCGATTCTCGAGATAGGCGTGGATCGCCATCTGCCGATCCACGACGTTTCCTCGCTCTAACATCCGAACTCCCTTCCCGCGTTGCAGCGTAGTTAAAAAACCACGCAGCGCGCTTCAATAGCGCAGAACATTACTATGGTACCAGGAAGGCAGCCGACACCGTACAACCACTTTGGCACGGGCCGAGCGGTTGCGGGTTCGCGGCAAGGATATACTAGTGTCTACTGTTCCGAATGTAGTCACCTATTTCTGTGGCACGCGAATGTCCGACACGCAACTCGGTCGACCACAGGCCGGCGGTGCAGCGGCCGGACACTCCGATTACGTTGTGAGCTCCGATGCGAAAGTGGCGGAACTGGCAGACGCGCCGGATTTAGGATCCGGTGACCGAAAGGTCATGGGGGTTCGAGTCCCCCCTTTCGCACTACGACAAGCGTGCGGCGGCGTGGTCAGTGACCAAGCAAAGACTGACAGACCACGCAAACGCGGGCAGGATCGAGCCGAGACCGACACGAACTGACATGGATCCCAGTGCGAGCCGCATGTTCCATGGCTCTCCGACCGATACCACCAGATGAAGGCGGAACTTAGAGACCTGAGCGAGATTCGGAAGAGCCTCATTGTCGAGATTCCGACAACGGAGGTCAACACCGAAATCGAGCAGCTGACACAACACTATCGCCGCTCGCTTAAGGTGTCAGGATTTCGCCCCGGTAAGGCGCCCGCGAAGCTGGTACGGCTCCGACTGCTGGATCAGATTTTGAAAGAAGTTGCGCAGCTTCTTATTCCGAAGGCGCTAGACGAGGCGGTCCAAGAGCATGGCCTTGAACCGATCGACACCCCGACCATTCGAGACGTCAACATCGAGGAGGGACACCCTCTGACGTTCACGGCAACACTCGAAACGCTGCCCGCGGTTGACCCAGGCGAGTATCAAAATCTGACACTGCGTCGCCCACCAGTTGCCGTAACCGATGAGTCCGTCGCGGCGGCGCTTGAACAATTGCGCGAGCGGGCCGGCCATTTCAAGACGGTCGAGGGACGCAACGTCGCGCAGGGTGACACCGTTAGTGTCGACTTTGAGCGAAGGGTCATCAAGTCGGCCATCGCGGCCGATTCGTCAGAGTCGGGTGAACCGGAGCAGCATGAGAACATCGAGATTGAGATCGGTGGTTCCACCAATCCACCAGGATTTGACGAACAGCTCGTTGGGCTAAGCGTCGGAACCTCGAGCGACTTCACCCTGACCTATCCCGAGGATCATGAGGTCAAGAGTCTGGCTGGGACAGAGGTGGCCTATACCGTTACGGTCAAAGCCATCCGTGAGAAGGTCTTACCGTCACTCGACGACGAGTTCGCGCACGATGTCGGTTCGTTCGAAACCCTCGCCGCGCTGACCGATCAGGTGAAGGCTGACCTTATCCGTCAGGCCGAGCTCGATGCCGACAACCAAGTCCGTAAAGAGCTCTTAGGGCAACTGGCCGGTCGTATCGAAGGCGAGGTACCAGAGGCGCTGGTCACGCGTGAGATCGACCGGCGTGTCGAACGTTTCGTGGAGCACCTAATCGCGCAGCGGGTTGACCCTAGACGAGCTAACATTAACTGGGACGAGTTCCGAAAAGAGCAGCACGAGCCCGCGACTGCCACGGTGAGGAGCATGCTCGTCATCGATGAAGTCGCCCGCAAGGAGGCGTTGACGGTCGACGACATCGAGCTCGATCAGGAAGTCGCGCGCCTCGCTGAACGCGCTGGACGAACCGCTCCAGCCACCCGAGCGCTCTTAGAAAAAGAGGGAGGTGTCGGTCGACTCAAGGATGGTTTAAGACGAGAAAAGACTATCAGTTTCGTCCTGAACCAGGCGACGATCGTGACGGCGTAACAGCCTTTCCTTCCGATATACCGGTAGCCATGACATCTATCCTGAAACGAGTGACAGTCAATGCCTGAGTCGCACAACCAGCTAATCCCCATGGTGGTAGAACACACCAGCCGAGGCGAACGAGCCTACGACATCTACTCGCGGCTCCTTAAAGACAGCATCATTTTTATTGGTTCCCCAATTGACGACGACTTGGCCAACGTAGTCATCGCCCAGATGCTCTTCCTCGAAGCCGAGGATGCCGACCGTGACATTTTGTTGTACATCAATAGCCCTGGTGGATCGATCTCAGCCGGGTTTGCCATCTACGATACGATCCAATTCATTCGGCCTGACGTCCAAACCTACTGTATCGGACAGGCGGCTTCGATGGCAGCAGTCCTCCTCGGGGCGGGGACCAAAGGTAAGCGATTCTCACTACCGAACTCGCGCATCATCATCCACCAGCCACTCATGTCGGGTCTCGGTGGACAGGCCACAGACATTGACATCCATGCGAAGGAAATTTTGCGCATGCGCGCACGTCTGAACCAAATCTTGTCGGAACACACCGGGCAATCGCTGGAACGGATACAGGACGACACGGAACGTGACTACATCATGTCTGCAGACCAGAGCCGTGAATACGGTATTATTGACGATGTAATTCGGCAGCGCGGATAAGCATGGCGAAAAAGAACAGTGACGGCGAAGTGCTCCGGTGTTCGTTCTGCAATAAGGATCAGAACGACGTGCGAAAATTGATCGCAGGTCCGACCGTGTTCATCTGCGACGAGTGTGTCGATGTCTGTAACGACATCATTGCGGACGACAACAGATCGGAAACGAAGAGTGAACTGCACTCGTCACTCCCCGTGCCTCAGGAAATCAAGGACTTTTTGGATCAGTATGTGATTGGTCAAGACCAGACCAAGAAGAAGCTTGCCGTCGCAGTCTATAACCACTACAAGCGAGTCGAGATTCAGAAAAAGTCTAAGAACCGAGAAGAAACCGAACTTGCCAAGTCGAACATCCTGTTGATCGGACCAACGGGCACCGGTAAAACACTGTTGGCGCAGACCCTCGCGCGGCTGCTCGCCGTGCCATTTACGATCGTCGACGCCACGACGCTCACTGAAGCTGGGTACGTCGGTGAGGATGTCGAAAACATCATCCTCAAACTACTTCAGGCAGCCGGAGGCGACATCGAAAAGTGCCAGCGAGGCATTATCTACATCGATGAAATCGACAAGATTTGCCGAAAAGACGAAAATCCGTCGATTACCCGGGATGTATCGGGTGAAGGCGTCCAGCAGGCACTGCTCAAAATCATCGAAGGCACGGTGGCCAACGTACCGCCGCAGGGCGGGCGCAAGCATCCACACCAGGAGTTCTTCCAGATTGACACCACCAACATGCTGTTTATCTGTGGTGGCGCCTTTGTCGGTCTGGACAAGATGATTCAGAAACGTCGAGTCCAGAGGACTCTAGGGTTCAAAGCGGAGCTTAAACCTGGGCCAAACGCCAACATCGGAATTCTGCTCGAACACGCCGAACCGGAGGACCTCATCCGTTACGGCCTGATCCCGGAGTTTGTCGGTCGCCTGCCGGTGGTCGGCACACTCCATGAACTGGATCGGTCGGCGCTGGTGCAAATTCTCACGACACCTCGGAATGCCATTACCCGTCAGTACCAGCGACTTTTCGAGTACGAGAACGTCAAGTTGCGGTTCACAGACGACGGCCTCGAGGCAATCGCCGAGGCGGCGCTAGCGCGCAAGATCGGCACACGCGGCCTCCGGATGATCATCGAAGACCTGATGCTCGATTTGATGTACACACTTCCTGGACAAAAAAACATCAAGGAATGTGTGATCACGCGTGAGGCCGTCCTGGCCCAAGACAAGTCAATTACGCTCGTTGAGAAGGCTGGTTAGTGGAAACTTACGAAACGCTCCCCATCGTTCCGCTTCGTGATGTTGTCGTGTTTCCTCACATGATGATGCCATTCGTCATCGGGCGACCTTCTTCCACTCGGGCCCTCGATCATGCGCTGGTCAAGGACAAGCGAATTTTTCTCGCCGCCCAGAAAGATGCGGCGAACGACGACCCCAATCCAGATGACATCTACACGATGGGCTGTATCGCCAACATCGTGCAGAGCCTGAAACTCCCGGACGGAAACGTTAAGGTGTTGGTCGAAGGTGTCGATCGGGCACGGGTAGTGGAATGGAAGGAAGACAAGGGCTTTTTTCGAGTTGTCGCCAAGGCTCTGACCCATCCTGACACCAGCGGCGACGTCGAAGGGACGATGAGCCGAGTCGTGTCACTCTTCGAGCAGTATGTCAAGTTGTCGAACAACCTACAATACGACGCCATGATCGCGGCGGTCCGGGTCGATGACCCAAGCAAGCTCGCCGATACCATTGCCGCCCACCTAATGATCGGGGTCGACGAGAAACAGAACCTACTGGAAATCATTTCACCGCTGGAGCGCTTGGTCAGAATTGCTAGCATTCTCGAAAACGAAGTGGACAAGCTTCAGGTTGATCGCCGGATTCAGTCGCGTGTGAAAAAGCAAATGGAGAAGGCCCAAAAGGAGTACTACCTCAACGAGAAAATGAAAGCGATCCAGAAGGAACTTGGTCGCAAGGAAGATCGTGGCGGCGAAGCCGATGACCTCCGCAAGAAGATCGAAGATAGCAAGATGCCACAGGAGGTCGAGGAGAAAGCTGTCCAGGAGCTGAAACGTCTCGAATCGATGCCCCCGATGTCTGCCGAGGCCACAGTCTCAAGGAACTATCTCGACTGGCTGATCGCCGTCCCGTGGTACAAAAAAACTCGTGAGGGTCGCAACCTGAAGCGGGCCGAAAAAATCCTCAACGATGATCACCACGGCCTTGAAAAGATCAAGGATCGGATCCTTGAGTTTTTGGCCGTTCGGAGCCTCGTCCGAAAGCCGAAGGGTACGATTCTTACCCTGACCGGACCACCCGGAGTCGGCAAAACGTCTCTGGCTAAATCGATCGCTCACGCCACCAATCGAAAGTTCGTCCGACTATCGCTAGGTGGAGTTCGTGACGAAGCCGAAATTCGAGGTCACCGCCGAACCTATATCGGGGCATTTCCTGGTCAGTTGATCCAGATGATGAAGAAGGCAGGAACCCTTAACCCGGTGCTTTTACTCGACGAAGTCGACAAGATGTCGATGGACTTTCGAGGTGACCCGTCGTCTGCTCTGCTCGAGGTACTCGACCCGGAACAAAACCACACATTTCTCGACCACTACCTCGATGTTGAGTACGACCTCTCAAACGTGATGTTCCTGTGCACCGCGAATGTGCTGCACACCGTGCCTCAGGCTCTACGTGACCGGATGGAAGTGCTTCAACTTGCCGGGTATACCGAACTGGAGAAGACTGAAATTGCAAGACGCTTTCTCCTACCAAAGACCCTCAAGGCAACCGGGTTGACGGCCAAGAATGTCACGTTCAGCGATGATGCGTACCAGACCGTCATCCGTCGCTACACACGAGAGGCTGGTGTCAGAAACCTGGAACGCGAGATCGCGTCGATCTGTCGGAAAATTGCCAGAAAAGTGGTTACCGATGGCAAGACCTTCTCTGAGTCGGTAACGTCAGATAAGGTCACGGAATACCTCGGCGTGCCGAAGTATCGACCGCTGGTGGCGGAAGAAGAGAACGAAGTCGGCATCGCAACCGGTCTAGCCTGGACGGAGTCTGGCGGAGAGCTGCTGGTGACAGAGGCGACGTTGATGCCTGGCAAAGGGAAACTCACGCTGACCGGCCAGCTCGGTGAGGTCATGCAGGAATCGGCACAAGCGGCGATGAGTTTCGTCCGCGCCAGAGCCGACGCATTCGGTATCCCCAAGGATTTCAACCAAAAAACTGATGTGCACGTCCACGTACCCGAAGGTGCGATCCCAAAGGACGGCCCGTCGGCTGGGATCACGATCACGACTGCGTTGGTTTCTACGTTGGCCAACATCCCAATCCGACGCGACGTTGCCATGACTGGTGAGATAACCCTCCGCGGAAAGGTGCTTCCGATCGGTGGCGTTAAGGAGAAGGTCTTGGCCGCGCACCGTGCAGGGTTAACGTCGATCATTCTTCCGAGGGATAACGAGAAAGATCTGGCCGAAATTCCGAAAAATATTCTGGATACGCTCCAACTCTACCTGGTCGACTCCATGGACGAGGTCCTTAAAATCGCATTGGCTGAGCCTATGCGTCCAATTCTTCCCTCCGAAAGCGATACCGAACGGCCGGCACCGGCCGAGAGGATCACGCACTAGAAGACAGGCCTCCATGCGGCCTGTCTCCGCAGAGTTCGTAGCCAGTGTCGGAGAGGGTGACCGTGTATTGACTCAGGGGTTGCCTGCTGTGGCACTGGTAGGCCGGTCGAACGTCGGAAAATCAAGTCTCATCAACGCACTCGTCAAGCGGCGTATCGCTCGGTCCGGAAGCAACCCAGGCACGACTCGGCTGATTAATGTGTACCGGGTGTCGACTCCACCCTCTCGTATCCGACCGTTCCTACTCGTCGACCTGCCAGGCTATGGTTACACTCGTGGTGGTACTCAGGCACGCCGGACATTTGATGCGCTCACGCGCGGCTTCTTTGAACAGGTCACTGTCAGAACTCAACCACCGGCCAGCGATGGTATCCGACTGGCCGGTATCGTACTGGTCGTCGATGTCAGACATCCTGGTCTCGAGTCGGACCTCGCGGCGCTGTCTTGGTCTCTCGAGCATCAATATTCAGTCATCGTCGTGGCCACCAAGGTCGACCGGATTTCGCGGGCAGCGGGGATTCGGGCATCTCGGGCCCATCTCCGGGCGATCGCTCATCCCGATGTACCAGACGCGAGCAATGCATCGGCTGGTCTCCAACCAGTGCCGCTAGTGACCGTTTCAACAGAAACAGGGAAGAACCTAGGTCAGGTGTGGGCAAAATTGAAGGAATTGCTTCGACTGCTATAATTAGGAGTTCGAGCTACTAAGAAGGAGTACACATTGAAGCCAGGGATCCATCCCGAGTATCACGACGTCGATGTTCGATGCGC
>Ga0315338_1002939_pt1 | contig 15723 bp, 13 predicted proteins | sample ASW8metaG_FD_204518 | JGI IMG/M metagenome (GOLD analysis project Ga0315338, IMG submission 204518) | Ammonia-oxidizing marine archaeal communities from Monterey Bay, California, United States - ASW #8 | ecosystem: Environmental > Aquatic > Marine > Coastal | place: USA: California | collected... | reverse complement strand
GAAGCGCCGATAGAAGAGCCCTGTCCCAGCAAACGCGTCGTCGAGCTGCTTCAGGTAGAGCGCCCCGATTAGCGGACTGAGCGGGCAGCCAAGTGATATTCCCCTCCGGTGCTCGAAGTACAGGCCACCCCACTCGGCGGTGCGCGAAAGGTACTGGCCCACGAGGTTGAGGATGCCGGGATCGCTGATGTGCGCGGCGACCTGGTCGAGCACAAGATTGTGGTCGATGGACGCATAGAACGATCGCACATCGGTGCGCAACACGAATGGCATGTGTCTGGCGGCCACCGCGATCTCTTTCATGGTGCGCTTGGCGCCGCCATGGCCCTTGACGTGAACGCATAGCGGCGAGATGGGCAGAAGTTCGCCAAGCCGCAATGCCAGGGCTTTTAGCACCAGCGCATCGCGCGAGGTCCAGATGTCCATGCTTTGGCCGTCTCGTTCGATCCGCTGCAATAGACCGAAGCGATAGGAGCCATTACGAAGTGTGCGCTGGATGCGGGTCTTCTCTTCGGGCCAGTTGCGGCGCAGGTCCCATACGTCAGCGCAGGCCGGGTAGTTATGCCGCCGCTTGCACAGCCAACTGTACGCCTCTTCAAGCAGGCCATCATCGCGTCTAGGAATTTTAAGCGCCGGTGGGGGAGTACAAAAAGCGTCCTATAACGTTCTAAGTGTCAACTAGGATCAACGGCAGCGCTCGTGACCGCGGTTCATGGCCGATGCCCCGGAATCGTGGGTTGTTGTCCCCAATTGTCCCACCAGTGTCCCACGGAGATGCGGGTACCAGGGAGACGCGGTGCCACGGCATTCACCCCCGGTGTTTACCCGGCCGCGCTTCCCCCAAAGACAAACGCCCCGGCAGCCGTCGTGGCCGCCGGGGCGGGGACCGGCATCAAGGAAGATGTTCGTATTGTATAGAGGCGATATTGCCGTAGCCTCCACTGACTACCGTGAACGCTAAGTTATCCCCGGGGTCGAGGCTGTTTTTTCCCGCCGCCCAGTTGAAGTGCCCACCGCTGGTAGCCGAGTAGCTCCCCGAGGCTACGTTACCCCAGCCACCCACAGCGACTGCGTCGCTGCCCATAGCGATGTTACCGCTACCACCGACGACTACCGCCCCCGGATGGTAAACGGGATCGCCGGCTAAACCGTTCCCGCCGCCCACGACTACTGACCCACTTCCCCTTGTTTCACCCTTGCGGCTACCCAGCACGGAAGAGTAATTGCCGGCTGCTAGGTTGCAGTAGCCTCCTACGACGACGGAACCTTCACCCCGCGCTTCATTGTGCGATGCCTCCCTGGCCGTGCCGACCCAGTTGGCAATCGTCTCCCCCTCACTCATCGTCCACGTGTCTGCACAACTACTTTCATCTCCGTATGGGACTGTGGTGCCCCGTCCTCCGGCCGCCACCGAGAAATTGCCGGAAGCTAGATTACCGAATCCACCCAACATCGCCGAAAAGTCCCCCGGCGAGCTGTTGAGCTTACCACCGGCGATTGTTGCGTGTTCCCCGCTCGCGGTATTTGAGTAGCCACCGCCGACGGTTGAATACTGCTCGCTCGCACTGTTCTGTTCCCCGCCGACAACGGTTGCCCAGCCTCCAGTAGCCCGGTTGTCCTTGCCACCGGCGACCGTCGCAAGTGCCTGGCCTGCCGTATTGGCTTGGCCACCGCTCACCATAGTCAAGGTGTTGGCCGCAAAGTTCGCGTTTCCTCCTGCAACCGCGGCGTACTGGCCACTGGCCTGGTTGAGGTATCCTCCGTTCACACTTGGATGAGTCGATCCCAGGCATGCGGCTTCTTCGCAATCGATATCAGAGTCACATGGAGTTCCGTCAGCAGGCCCGCCTGTGCAGGAGCCGCCACCGGCTAGATTGTTGCCACCGCCAGTGACCGAGCCATACTCTGCGCGAGCTTCGTTGCTCTGACCGCCAGCCACCGAAGAATAGTCGCCAGAAGCGGTTCCACTTTTTCCAGCACAGACCGAGGAATAGGCCCCACCGCCGCATACGCCCGTAAAGCCAGTACTCGGATCAACACCGCAATCTTGATCGTATGTGCAGGGCAGGCCGCCATTCGGACCTCCCAAACATACGGGAGCGCCGCCGGCTATATTCTGACGACCGCCACTGACGGCCGAGTAGGCACCGGTGGCCCAATTGCTTTCACCTCCCGTTACCGCCGCGTGCGAGGCTAGCGCTATGTTGTTGTGACCAGCAGCGATGGAGGAGTACCGCCCGGTAGCTGCATTTCCAGATCCCCCGGTGACCGACGAATGGACTGCGCTGAGAGCGTTTGCACTACCCGCTACCAGTCCTCCGTATTTGCTGTAGGTGTGATCCGGTCCAACAACAAGGTTGTGAGACCCTACCTTGTTGGCACCACCTCCGCTGTCCTCGTTGTAACCTACTATCAGATTGCCGGATCCGTTCGTGCTCACGCAGTTGCCTTGAACAGCACCGTCGTCGAATTCGCACCAGGACTGAGTAGGCGCAATCGTGGACGGACAGTCCGCGTTAACCACACAAGTCACCCCAACTTCGCCACTGGTCGAGCCACTACCACTTACAATCTGTAGGTTGACCCCGCTGAACACCAGCGTCTTTCCGTACGGGCCGGGCACTCTACGTGGAGTGTCCCCAGCCCCCCGAGCGGCAGGTGCCACCACAATTGACAAAGACTGATCCAATTCTTGAAGCAGCGCGAGCCCTCCGGTCGTGCCGACCGACACCTCCCTGCCAGGCTTGCATATCGAGCGCATAGAGATCTTTGATTTTTCCCTCGGCTGGGTCGGGTCAGTTCGGTCGGCCTTGGCGCAAAGCTCAAGCGCCTGGCCGCTGCTGGCCGTGGACAACACAAAAGCCGCCGCAGCAGCAACGGTAAGAGCGAACGATACGAAAGACTTGATAGACATGGTGGGTTACCTCCAGAAGACCCACGAGCCTACCACCACTGCCGCCCTCCTGTCGCGTCTAGGAATTTTAAGCGCAGGTGGGGGAGTACAAAAAGCGTCCTATAACGTTCTAAGTGTCAACTAGGATCAACGGCAGCGCTCGTGACCGCGGTTCATGGCCGATGCCCCGGCGTTCGCACTGTAGTCGAGATATACACCCTACCTCCAACGCGAGAATAGCTATTTATCTTCGTGTACCTTGCGTCTGCGCCTGCGGCCCTACGCACGAACGCCTACTACTTCTTCGCTATGAGTTTTTCGCCGTCGTTCTTCTTCGCCGACTCGTAGTTCGTCTGCCAGCAGTTGCCGCTACCGTCGTCTATTAACATCTGAACCGTCATCGGGAACGTGCGACCAGTTTCACCAAGGTCAGGTGGTGGGACGTCCTTACCCTTCGCTCGCAGCTTCCAGCGTGCCTTGCCACTAACGCCCTCGCGAAGCTTGAGTTGGTTCACGCCTCGTATGGTGCCGCTCTTATCTTTGAACTTACATTTCCTTCCCACCTTGTGCTTCCAGCACGGTTTACCCGAACACTGCATGCCTGGGCGTACAACCGTCTCCAAAAGCAGTTCTGGCGTGCCATCGACGTCGTCGTATATGCAGACGTGATAGTTGCCGTCCGGTAGCTGTTGCGTATCGGCGGCCTCACAGAACTCGTCGTAGGTGGTATCGACCCCGCGCGCCCACTTCACTTTCACTTGCCGCTGTCGGAGCGTTCGGTCTTTGATTATTAGTTTTCCGCCACGCAGGCCCGACTGTCGGCATCCAAGTTCGGGTTCTGGTACGGATCCGCAGAAACGCTCGATAACACAGAATTCGCTGCATCCGTCGCCAGACGCATTGTTACCATCGTCGCACTCCTCACCCGTATCTAATTCGCTGTTGCCACACAGGACCTGTTCGGCGACTGCGATCGTCATGTCATCGAACCCGAAGCCGTCCAACTGAGATAGCGTGTTGGCAAAGGTTACTTGCGTGAATGGGTTATCAAGATCGACAATGCCAACGTAAAAGGCGGACCCGCTCGTACTCGCCCCTAGGGGGCACGGGGTAGTAGCATGCGGCACTGGTATCGTGGTCGGTCCTCCAACGTCATGCGTCAGCGTCAGTATAAGCTGCGCCCCACCATCGCCCACGTCTGTAGCATAAAAGCCGAATGCGGCCTGCGGGTTGCTGAACACAATATCGAATTCGCTCCCAACACCGAGGTGGAAGAGCAGTTTGTCACCCGAGATGGGAAACGCACCGTTGAATGTCTCTGTGGGGACGTCTTTGATCTCTGGGCCACCCAATACCGTCGCGGTCTCTGAGCCGAAGCTGAGCGATCCAGGGTTCGCACCATCAACGAAGCTTTCAAAATCTTCGACAGCAACACCGCTGAGGTTCTCAATAAATGCCACGTGCGCAATGTCTGAGTTTGGGGTAGCAATACGGTCGGGATTATCGGTTCCAGCACCGCAACTAAGAGTGGTATTGATATCCTCGCCGAAGAAAATAACCGGGTCCGCAAACGCCAAGAGAGGCGTCGCGAAGAAAATCAGCCCTTGCACGAGTATGGCAGCGGCGAGGAAGCTTACGACACGGCGGAGCCTGGCCCGCGCGGACCGTTTGGGAAGCGATGTTAATAGCATGGTGCCCTCCGGCTTCACGTGCCGCCTTGGCACATGAAGCCACGTGTGTGGTCGCTGCGCGAGCATAACCAATCCGTCAGATGCAAGTCCAGGGTGCAGCAGGTGTGAAGAGATCCCACCTGCGAGAAGCATGCTGAATGGGCGTATGGGCCGTCGGTCATCAACCGCATGCGGTACCTGTGGCACAAACACCCACTCGTATGAGGGGGCAGCACGCCTGTAGTGAGCGTGGATAGTTGATCCCTGCCGCAGTCACGCAGGCAGATCGCGTAAACGGCGTTTAGCAAATTTAAGCGCAGGTGGGGGAGTACAAAAAGCGTCCTATAACGTTCTAAGTGTCAACTAGGATCAACGGCAGCGCTCGTGACCGCGGTTCATGGCCGATGCCCGCTGCGCTAGCTCGTGGACGAAGAATGTCTTCCGCACGAGCAACGACTCGTGCATCGAGTAGCAACCTTTCAATCCAAGACGGCGCTGGTGTCGTATCACGCGGTAACCGCGCCGAAGGAGCGTGCAGGAGGTACAAACCGTATGCCTTATAAATCATCGGCAAGCGGTCTCAATTTCCTAGCCGAGAGAGCAGCCGTGATGAGAAGCACGCTCTTGATCATCTGTGCCCTGCTCGCCTTGGTGTTGGTTTCATTGCCTACGGCGTTTGCTGCTCCTGCCGACGACCGCTATGCGGAGCACCGACTCATTGAAGTGACCGTCGACCAGACGCGATATCACAGTCTTGTCGACCAGGGCCTGCTACCGATGGCGTGTCGCCCCGGCGCGGGGTCTGAGCAATTCGTCGCGACTGAGAGCCAGCTCGACGCGCTGGATCGAGATAGCGTTGCCTATCGCGTGATCGCCTCCGACGTCTCCGTTCTCTTGGCTGAGCAACGACGATCTCGCGGTCGGCGAGATCCTACGGACTTCTATGCGTCGTACCGCGACGACGTCGAGATTGGAGCTCGTTTGACCGGTCTCGCGGCTGCACACCCGGGCTTGGTCGATCTCCTGCCTCTAGGCCTCACGCACGAAGGGCGGGTTGTACACGCAGTCCGGATCAGCGGCGCGGGTTCGAACAAACCGGCGGCACTGTTAACGGGCGGTCAGCATGCACGCGAGTGGATCTCGGTGATGGTGCCGATGTTCATCGCAGAAGAGCTCGCCACGGGTTACGGAAACGATTCGCGAATCACCCAGTTGCTCGACAACTTGGAAGTGTATGTCGTGCCGACGGTCAACCCGGACGGCCTGGCGTATACCAACGATCCCGCCGGCGATAGATTATGGCGCAAGAACCGTCGCCCGAGCATGGCGCCTTGCCCACCGTGGCTGGAGACGCCGATTGGGGTCGATCTGAATCGCAACTGGCCGCTGGACTGGAATGGAGGGTCGGCGTCGACTACGGAGCCGTGTAACGATCTGTACGTCGGACCGTCTCCCTTGTCTGAGCCCGAAACATCCGCAGTCAGCAATCTGATATTTTCGCAACCGAACATTGCCGCCTTCATCGACTATCACAACTATTCCCAGCTGATCATCGAGCCTTGGTCCTATACGAGCGCTGCCCCTGCCGACGCTGTCGAGCTGGACTTCGTCGGGCAGGCTATGAGTGATGGGATTCACGCGACGCATGGCAACTTGTACCAGCACGGCCCCGGTACCGTCATTCTGTACCCGGTGAGCGGTGGCATCACAGATTGGACATACGATACGCTAGGAGCGCTCGCATACACGATCGAACTGCCACCGCTCGACAACGGAAACTTGTCGGGGGGGACTGGGTTTCTTTATCCGACAGGCCCCGGGATCCGCGAAGCCTGCGAAGAGAATCTCTCGGGCGCGTTGGTGTTGATGGAACACGTGGCGTTTCGCTGCGGTAACGGATTCCTGGATCCGGGTGAGGCTTGTGACGGACCTGCAAGTGGACCCAAGCCTCCTGGGGCGTTGTGCTGTGTGAACTGCAGCTGGCAACCGATCGGGTTCTGCGGCCCGCCGCTGCTTGCCTACCACAAGTTTGTGCCCACGTTTGTAAAGGTTGGCCCACCGTTTCCCGAACAGAAGGTCTGGCTCAGTGACAGATTCACAACCAGTTCTGTCGCGTTGGGAGCACTCGACCAGATTGCGCCCGAAGTCGTTCCGCTGGCGCGTGCTAGCACGGCTCCGGCATCAAATCCCGGTACGATTGGGTTCCGGTTGCGCCGTTCTCGTGGTAGCCGCTCCACGCTTCCAAAGGGGCTTCAGGCCACGACGCAACTCGAGAGCGTGAAGGTCGATCTCAAACGAGCGGATCTCTTGATGATTCCCAGTCTTCTCGATTCTGTCGCCCCACCCGTAGGTAGAACGCCTGACGATCGCAGTCACTACCGGTGTTACCGGGTACGGACGTCGCGGGGAGAGGGGCGGCGCCGCGAACCGCTGCCGCTTGTTGTTGACGATCCGCTGTGGGGCGAGACCGTATTGCACGTGCGAAGGCCAAAACATCTATGCGTGGCAGTGGCCATCGACGGTGATCCAGCGCCCGGCGCCAAGGTCGATCGCTTGTGCTACTCGGCCGCTCCTCTTCGATCCGATCGGAGCCGACGGCTCTCACCACTGTTCGTTGCAAGTGATCGGGCTGAGTGGTCGCTCGGGATCGGCCGTCCGGCCGAGTTGTGCCTGCCAGCCTACGCGGACTTGGAACAGGGCGCCGGGGGATAAGAACTAGAACCAGCCCCGGCGGACCGGCAACGTCCGCGTATGGATGTTGTGTCAGCCCAATCAAACGCGCGACGGGGCTGGGCCAAACAGCAGGAGTGAATGTCTGGGGTCATTTTCCCCCACCGGGGGGGGCGTATCCGTCGACAGCCGGTCGGAAGTGGTGGTAGGCTCGAGGGTTGCCGGGGGTAAGGGATGCGCGAAGCAGGAACTTCTCATTTTCTCGTAAAGTTCAGCGGTAGGCTGTTGATGGCGTTGACCGTAGCGTTGATCAACGGGCCTGTGGACGTCCGCGCGGTGACCGAGGTGAAGCTCACCGCCTCTGACGCTGCGGAAGGTAACTTGTTCGGGACATCGGTGGCCGTAAGCGGCGAGGTGGCGATCGTCGGGGCGCGGTGGGACGACGACGCGGGACTCGGTTCCGGGTCAGCGTACGTGTTCCAACGCGATGAGGGTGGCGCGGATAACTGGGGTGAGGTTGCAAAGTTGATTGCCTCTGACGCCGCGGCAGATGATAGATTAGGGACATCGGCGGCCGTAAGCGGCGGGGTCGCGATCGTCGGGGCGAGCCACCATAACGGCGTCAACACCGACACCGGCTCGGCGTACGTATTCCAACGCGATGAGGGTGGCGCGGATAACTGGGGCGAGGTTGCAAAGTTGACTGCCTCTGACACCGCCTTTGGTGACTTGTTCGGGGGGGCGGTATCAATCAACGGTGACACGGCGATTGTCGGGGCGGATCGCAAGGGAAACGATACCGGGTCGGCGTACGTGTTCCAACGCGATGAGGGCGGCGCGGATAACTGGGGCGAAGTTGTAAAGCTCATCGCCTCTGACGCTGCCTTGGGTGACTTTTTCGGGGACTCGGTGGCCGTAAGCGGCGAGTTGGCGATCGTCGGGGCGCCTGGCGGCGACTCGGCATATATTTTTCAGCGCGATGAGGGTGGCGCGGATAACTGGGGCGAGGTTGTAAAGCTCATCGCCTCTGACGCTGCGGAAGGTGATGCGTTCGGGACATCGGTGGCCCTAAACGGCGAGGTGGCGATTGTCGGCGCGAGTAACAACGACGACGCGGGAAACGCTTCCGGGTCGGCGTACGTGTTCCAACGCGATGAGGGTGGCGCGGATAATTGGGGCGAGGTGGCAAAGCTGATGGCCTCTGACGCCGCGGTAGATGATAAATTCGGGACATCGGTGGCCGTAAGCAGCGAGTTGGCGATCGTCGGGAGCCCCTTCGCGGAAGACAATTCCGGGACGGCGTACGTGTTCCAACGCGATGAGGGTGGCGCGGATAACTGGGGCGAGGTTGAAAAGCTCACCGCCTCTGACGCAGCCTTGGGTGACTTTTTCGGGGACTCGGTGGCCGTAAGCGGCGAGGTGGCGATTGTCGGCGCGAGTTACAACGACGACGCGGGAAACGCTTCCGGATCGGCGTACATTTATCTTGAGCCTGGCGTTTGTTCGGAAACGCTCGGTATCGACCAGTGCAAGCTCAAGCCCAGGTTTCGCAAGGTAGTCACCAAGCCCGACAAGCTCGTGCTTTCGTGCAAGGTGCTCGATACCACGGTCGCGGTGGGGGGCATAGACCCGTCGCTTGAACAGTTGCTGTTCAAGTTGGACGATTCAGGCGGCGCCTGCTTCACGGCCACTACCGACCCGGCAGACTGCGTCGAGAAAAACGGTTCCTACAAGTGTAAGCCTCCCAGGGGCACCGTGCCGTTCGTGAAGCTCAAGATTAAGCCTGACCGCCGCAATCCGGGCAGCTACAAGTTCAAGTACAAGGCCAAGGACGCCGACCTTCAGTGCCTCCAAGTCGCCGAGACGCCCTGGACGATGGAGGTGGAGATAGGTGACGACTGCGGACAGGTGGCGTGCCTATCATCGGGCAACAGGTTCGAGTGCCCGGGCCCGTAACACTCCCCTAACCCACATCCCCTCGCCAGCAGTTACGGTGCTCCTGGTCTAAGCGACACCGCTTGCGTCTCATGCGTCTAGGAAGCGTCTAGGAATTTTAAGCGCCGGTGGGGGAGTACAAAAAGCGTCCTATAACGTTCTAAGTGTCAACTAGGATCAACGGCAGCGCTCGTGACCGCGGTTCATGGCCGATGCCCCGGCACGGGCCAAGCGGTTGGCGCGCGCGTTGAGCTGGGCGTAGGTGCGATCGCCGCCGGTCGGCGACAACACCGCCGGACGATCGGGATCGGTGGCCGCAAAGTAGGCCACGCTCATGCCGCACGCAGCGGCTTCGTCGGCATTCGAATAGGTCATCCCGCTGTTCCCGCCTCCCGAAACGACTCGAATCGACCGGGGCGCCGGCTTCGCGCGCCGGCCCACCGAGCTCGCGGGGCATGTGACCGAGCCCGCTGATCGAACGCAACCGGCCGTCCCCAACGACGATTTTTCTTATTTGACTACAGGCACTTAGAAGAAATCTCCGGCGTGAGACCAGGAAATGTCATCCATGGTCACATCGACTCCGTACAAGTGACCAGTGGTTACACGTAATGCGGACGACGCCCGGCGAAGCCGAAAACTACAGCGTCTCGCAACGGGAGGACGATACCATGACCAAAACGACCATCGCAACGCTCGCAGCGAGCATGACCCTTTCCCTTTCACTGTCAGCGGGTTCGGCGCACGCCATTCCCGATCACCCATTCGGCGCTCGCAAGTTCAACGCCGAGTTCGTCAAGGCTTATCGAGGCTGCACGGCTCCGAACGACGTCACCAATAATCCCTTCGCGCCGAAGTTCGCGTGCGAGCCGCCGGTCATGGAAGTTCCGGCCTGCGAGTTCGGTCCGAGCGGGAAAGGCAAAGTCAAAATGCGCGCGAACGTCGGCGCCGGTGACATCGGCTACAAGGTGAAGTTCAAAGGCCTCGAGCCCTCGTGCGCCGGACAGCAGCTGGACTACGCGGTGCGCTACCGACAGACGAACAACGACTGCTCGATCGGATCGGGCGAATGCACAGCCGAAGATACCGACGTAATCGCCGGCAGCTGCATCGTGACCGCTAGCGGCAATTGCTCGATTACCGGCACGATCAATGCCGACGCCGCGATCGGTCCGGTTTTCGCACCGGGGCTCGAGACCAGCCTCGAGCTGCATGGCTGCGGCATGCTGATCAACGGTTTCCCGGCTTTCACGTGCGGGATGTACCTCGACTGAACCGGTCGAGCCGGCGACTCTCGATCGCCGGGCGCCGACCGCAAGGGCGCCGCGCGGGCGCGCGCGGCGCCCGTCGCTTTCGGTCGGTCCATGGTCGCATGGGTCGCATGGCGAGCGGCTCTTCCCGCAAGCGCGGTCACTCGGCTATGCTCGGGCGCAATCGTGAGCACGTCGAGACAGACCTATCACCACGGCGACCTGCCCAACACGCTGAAGCGCATCGCGCTCGAGCTCATCGACGAGAAAGGCGTCAATGAATTCACGTTGCGCGACGCCGCGCAGCAGGCCGGCGTCAGCCACAGCGCCGCGTACCGGCATTTCGCCGACAAGGCCGCACCGCTCGCAGCCGTGGCCGAAGACGGTTTCGAGAAAATCCACACCCAGATCGCCGATGCGCGCGACCGCGTGGGCGACGACCCGATTGCCCGCTACGTCGCCATCGGCGTCGCGTATTTGAGCTTCGCGATCGCCAATCCCGCGTACTTCCGGCTGATGTACGGTCCGAGCTCGCCCGACCGTTCGTCGTTTCCGCGACTGCGCGAGCTCGACATGAGCACGTATCAGATCGCCATCGGCGTCTAGGAACTTTAAGCGCCGGTGGGGGAGTACAAAAAGCGTCCTATAACGTTCTAAGTGTCAACTAGGATCAACGGCAGCGCTCGTGACCGCGGTTCATGGCCGATGCCCCGGCTTGCTTGACTTATCCTCGATCAAGAGAGCGACGTATCAGCTCCCCAAGGAGGCGATTTCAATGATTTTCAAAAATCACAATGACGGCCTTGTGCTATTTCTGATGGTTCTCATTGGTCTTTCGGCAGCGTGCGCGAGCTCCACCACCGACGGAAAGCACGTTCTTGACGATGGCTCTCAGCTACCCGCGCCCCATCTCGTACTGGTGCGGGACTACGATGTGAGCTCCGACGTCGTAGAGCTCGACAGTTCTGTCGGCGCAAAGGCGAGCCGCCACGCCTCGGGTAAGGACAGCGTCGCCGAGCAAAGCGAGCTGGGAAGGTCGATCGCAGAGGCAATCGCCGGGCACCTGGTCAGCGATATTCAGAAGCAGGGGCTTGCAGCGGAACGGAGCACCGGTGAGCTCCCGAAAACCGGAGGTCCCTTCCTGGTGATCCGCGGTGAACTGCTCGCGGTGGACGAAGGCAACCGCTTGCGGCGCGCAGCGATCGGCCTGGGGGCCGGCGGCACGAAGGTGGCCGCTAAAACGCGAGTCGCCCTCCTCGAAGACGGCAAAGAGACCCCGATCGAGGAGTTCACTGTGACGGGAAAGAGTAGCAAGAGGCCGGGCGGTGCGTTGACCATGGGCGCAGGAGGAATCGCGGATGTAAGCCACGATATGGATCATCTTTTTGACGACACTCCCAGTTCCCACCACAGCCGAAACGCCGCGATCGCAGCGGTATCGACAAAGGCCGCGGTCGCGGCGGGTTCAAAAATGAGCGACACCATCGGCGACTCGGTACAGGCGGACGCCGCTCGGGGCGCTCGGGCCATCGCTGAAGAACTCAGCAAGTTATTCCAAAACCACGACTGGATCGAAGTCGACAAATAAGGACATTGCGCGCCGAAGCGCCGCAGGGCTCCCGCCACGAACTTGGCACGACGCCCATGCCCGTACGCCCTGCCAGAAGCCAGCTTGAATGGCCTATCCTCGACGATGATGAACATCAATAACGGCAGGCAGACTATCGTGCTGGCACTCACGACCGTGAGTCTGCTGGTTGCAGGCGCCATCCCCTCGCTCGCCGTGCTTACGGATCCGCCTGGTGGCAGCGTCGTCGACCAGGGGCCCGAAGAGAACTCGCGCGCTGCCAACATGGAGCGGGCCCTGGGCTTCGTCTACAAGCTGTACCGCGGCTCGGCCTGGAACGTCCTTTCACATGCGTCGGATGACTGGAGGACCAACTCGCTCAACGTGGCCATGCCAGACTTCAGCGTCGAATACTGGGTCACCGCATTCGAGAAGGGCACCACAGCGACGCTCACCGGCAGCTTCCCGAAGTGGGCACGGTACGCGGCTCTGACCGCCTATGGGAGTGACGGCATGCCGTTTGCCTCGGTCAACATGGCCGAAAAGGGTGTGGGACGCACCTTCACGACTACCTTCACTTCGGCAGAGAGCGACTTCGTGGTTCTGGCTCGGGTGTACCGCTCGAAGAGCCACCCGGCCAGTCTTACCCAGGCAGAGAAGTTCGCCGTGACGGTAGACGGCGAACCGTGGACCACCTCGAGCGAGATCAAGGCGCGGCTCAACGGCAAGGCCCTCGAATGGCCGATCCAATACGCCGTGGGCCACGCTCTCTCCAAACAGCTGACGTCCGAGCGTGACATGCAGATGTTTCGTCCCGCCGACGCGAGCCTGCCCGGCGTGTTTCCCAACGAGGACGCTCGCTACATGATCACCTACCCGAGCCTCGGGGGCGGCAAGTGCGTGGTCTTTAACGGCCGTGTGCCCGATGAGGCGTCCGGCCGCGAATTCTACGGCTTCATGGCGGTGGAGATGAAGACTACCGCGACGGTCGCCTCCCTGAGCGACGAGGATCTCGGCGGCTGGGGCAGCGCCTACACCGTCTTTGCCTGCCGCAACGAGGCGAACGCGCGCAGCGCCGGCTATGACCCCGCAGAAGCGTCACACCACCCGCTGCTTGCGGGCGACGTGAAGGTACCCGGCGTCATCCTGCGCGATCTCAATACGGCTGCCGGTCAGGGGCTCAAGGCAACCGATGCGTGGGCCGCGCAAGGCCGAGTCGCGCCGGAGCAGTGTCAGTCTGTATTGGGCGAGGCGTATCCGATCATGACCGTCCGCTAGGTCGTGGTGCACGGGCCTGCAGCGACTTCCCTCTCGGGCAAGCTCGAGCTGATTGGCCTATCCCCGCTGGTTTGCTCCGGGCGAAGAGATCTTTCGAAAAAGGCACACCTAACGGAACACCCCGTGGAAGTGAGCGTCTAGGAACTTTAAGCGCCGGTGGGGGAGTACAAAAAGCGTCCTATAACGTTCTAAGTGTCAACTAGGATCAACGGCAGCGCTCGTGACCGCGGTTCATGGCCGATGCCCCGACGCGCGCGTGAACAGCCGGCTCCCGATCTTTATAGCTCCTAGTTTAGTCCACCTGTTCGAAGACACCAGCTACTGCGAGGTCGTAAGCTTTCTCAAAGTGAGTCGGTGCGATGCCCTGGCGGCGATACCTATGTGAGACTTGCGACATCGGCGCGCAAAAGAGTAAGGTCGGATCGAAGGTTCGCCCGACAACGGACCTTCTATCCGACCTTACAAAGGAGCTACCATATGAACCACTATGTACTGAATACGGTTGTATGCGCGGGGTTGTTGATGATGGTGAGCGGCGGCGCACACGCGGCGGACCCAGCAGTGAAATGCCAAGCGAGCAAGCTCAAGGAATCGAGCAAGTATTCGGCATGCCGTCTGAAGGCGGATGCGAAAGCAGTGACGAAGGGCATCGCAGCGGACTACGCTAAGTGCGAAGCGAAGTTTGCAGATAAGTGGGCGAAGACTGAAACGAAGGCCGGGTCGGGCGTCTGCCCGAGCGAAGGCGATCAGGTGAGCATGGACGCGCGCATCACGACTGACGCTGCCGAGGTCGCGATACAGCTTTCCGGTGTTCGCTTCGAGGACACCGGCCTTGGTTCTGTGATTGACCACCAGACGGGACTGGAGTGGCAAAAGACCAACAACTCAGGCGGTCACCTTGATAAGGACAACACTTACTCATGGTCTGCCGGAGGCGGAGGGTTCACGGAGGCGGACGGGACGGCGTTTACTGACTTCCTGTATGTACTCAATATCCCAGACGGTCCGGGTACTTCGAGTAACTCAGGCCCGACGGATACCGGCTGCCACGCCGGTCATTGCGACTGGCGTATACCCGTGATCGAGGAACTGATGACGATCGTGGATTGCTCGTTCGGCAATCCGTGTATCGACCAGTCGGTGTTCGGTCCGACAAATACGTCGGCCAACTACTGGTCGTCCTCTACCCTCTTATCCAACCCGGCCGGCGCGTGGTTCGTCAACTTCATCGGTGGCACCGGCACCAACATCGCTAAGAACAACAACTTCCAAGTGCGGGCCGTGCGTGGCGGTTCGTGATTGACCATTCGGTGAATCCTACTACAAAGATCTGCGGGTGCGAGAGTTGGACCCGATGCAGCGAAAGATGATGCACAAGAGGAAGAACTGGTAGGTTAACTTTGGCTTCGATTCCGAAACAAATCCGAAATCGCATCATGCACCAATGGCGGGGCCGCAAAGAACTCGGACGCGCGGCGAAGTGCGATGCGATTGTGTTGTCACGCGCAAAAAGCGGGAGGACGTGGTTGCGCGCGATGATTTCGCGCATGTACCAACGGCACTACTCTCTCGATGAGACGCAGTTGCTCGAGTTCGACAACTTCCACAAGCAAAATCGCAACATTCCGCCTCTGTTGTTCACTCACGGTTACTACTTGCGCCAAGAAATCGAATCTACGGGAAGCGCCGCACGTTGCGCGCGCAAGAAGCTCCTGTTTCTCGTTCGCAATCCTTGGCGTCTAGGAACTTTAAGCGCCGGTGGGGGAGTACAAAAAGCGTCCTATAACGTTCTAAGTGTCAACTAGGATCAACGGCAGCGCTCGTGACCGCGGTTCATGGCCGATGCCCCGGCCCTACTCCACGCCGAACTGCAATAGCTCGACAGGAAGGCCGTCATTGCCTACCCGGCAGTCGCCGCTGGTACACATGAAGATGCAGCCGCCCACCGCGTCCATCATCCGTGCTGCCTGGCTCGGCCAAGTCGCGCTGAAGTGATTCTCTTCAATATGAGCTGCGTCGGTGACTGCGCTACAGTTAGTCGCGTCCCCAGATGGAACCCCATCGGTGCAGCCAGTGTGTACTGTGGAAGGGAAGGTGAACGCAAATGCGAATCTAGTCGTTACGTTGTGAGAGTAGGCATTACAGTTGCCGGGACCTGCGGCGGCGGTGGTAGTTGCGGAGGGGCTTAGCAAAATTAATGCTGCCAGGGGGAGGCTTAAGGTGGCTGAGCTAAACGGGAATCTGGGCGTCATAGGTGGGCTCCTTTGCATTGCGGCGGGGCGTTGGTGCATGAATCGTACTCCCTCCGTCGAAGTTTCGTCAATCCCAAGGCCACGCCATCCGCGTCTAGGAACTTTAAGCGCAGGTGGGGGAGTACAAAAAGCGTCCTATAACGTTCTAAGTGTCAACTAGGATCAACGGCAGCGCTCGTGACCGCGGTTCATGGCCGATGCCCCGCGA
>Ga0315338_1002938_pt1 | contig 15724 bp, 12 predicted proteins | sample ASW8metaG_FD_204518 | JGI IMG/M metagenome (GOLD analysis project Ga0315338, IMG submission 204518) | Ammonia-oxidizing marine archaeal communities from Monterey Bay, California, United States - ASW #8 | ecosystem: Environmental > Aquatic > Marine > Coastal | place: USA: California | collected... | reverse complement strand
GCGGTGCAGGGCCGAACGCTCCATGCCAATGAATTCGGCCGTTTTCGATATGTTGCCGCCGAAACGGGTCACCTGGGCCATCAGGTACTCGCGCTCGAAAATTTCCCGCGCGTCGCGTAGCGGCAAGCCCATGATCTCCATTTTTCCTGCTATGTTGCCGCTGACCGGGGTGTCGGCGTTGATTTCAGGCGGCAGCATGTCGATACCAATGGATCTCGAAGGATCATCGGGGGCCATGATCAACAGCCGCTCGATGACGTTGCGCAGCTCGCGGACGTTGCCGGGCCAAGAATAAGCCTGTAAAACGGCCAAGGCGTCGGCATTGACTTCCCGGTGCGGCCGACCAGTGGCGGTGGCGGCGCGTTCCATGAAGTGCTGGGCCAGAAGCGGAATATCGTCCGGGCGCTTTTTCAGTGGCGGCACCTCGATTGGGACTACGTTCAGACGGTAGAAAAGGTCTTCGCGGAAACGCCCGGCATCGATCTCTTCGGCTAGGTCGGCCGTCGAGGCGGCGACCACGCGGACATCGACCTCGACCAGGGTAGTGCCGCCGACACGCTCGAAAATCTGTTCCTGCAAGACGCGGACGATCTTGCCCTGGGTTTCCGGGGGCATGTCGGCGACCTCGTCGAGAAACAGCGTACCGTTGTGGGCGGCCTCGAAGGTCCCCACCTTTTGTTGCGTTTCGCTTCCCGCGCTGGGGCTTTCGGCTCCGAACAGCTCGATTTCAAACCGCTCGGGCAGCATGGCGGCGCAATTGACGACGACGAACGGACTTTTGGCGCGCTGCGATTTTGAGTGCAGCATCTGGGCCACGACTTCCTTGCCCGACCCTGCCGGGCCGGTAATCAGAACCCGGCTGTTGACGGGCGCCACCCGGTCGATGGATTCCTTGACCTCGCGGATGGCTTGGGATTGGCCGATCAGTTCGTTGGCGTTGCCGGCGCGAAGCCTCAGTTCCTCGTTTTCGCGGCGCAGGCGGTCGGCCTCGATGGCGCGGTCGACCAGAATAATCAGGCGGTTGGCCTTGAACGGTTTTTCGATGAAGTCATAGGCGCCGTCCTTGATGGCGGTGACAGCGGTTTCGATATTACCGTGGCCGCTCATTATCAGAACCGGGATCGCCGGATGATCCCGTTTCAGGACCTTGAGGATGCCGAGGCCGTCCATCTCACTTCCCTGAAGCCAGATATCCAACAGCACCAGGCTCGGCCGCCGGGCCTCGACGGCGCTCAAGGCGTCGGCGCTGCCGGCCGCTTCCCGGGTCTGGTATCCCTCGTCCTGAAGGATGCCCGAAGTCAGCACCCGGATATCGGCTTCGTCGTCAACAATCAGGATGTCGTGGGCCATGGTTGCTCGACCTTACAATTTGTTGGTCATCAAACTGGTCGCCACCTTCATCGGGTCTCGGTCCTCTTTTTCGCCGTCCGGGCTGCTCCCGGCAGGCTGTTCCATTGGGTAGAAAACCAACGACACCCTGGCGCCGCCGCCGTCACAATCTTCGAGCAGCAAATGGCCGTTATGGTCTTCCATGATTTTTTTGACGATGGCGAGCCCGAGCCCGGTGCCCTTAGTGCGCATGGTAACATAGGGCTCGGTCAATTGTTCGCGGTCATCCTTGGGCAGGCCGCCGCCGTTGTCTTCGATGGTCAGGGTCACGACGTTCTCTTCGAGGTTCCCGTCCTTGTCCTTCCCGGGACCTGTGCCGAGGGTGACATGGATTTGGCCCTTGGGCGCCTTATCCCCTTGGCCCTCCTTGCGGCCGATGATGGCTTCGGCGGCATTCTTAAAAAGATTGGTCAGGGCGCGGAAAACCTGACGGTGGTCGCAATAAAGCCGGATGTTGTCTGCGGGCAGGTCGGCGTCATAGTCTATGTCCAGATGGCGGTTGGTTTCTAGGGTCATGACCCCGCGGCAGATTTCCGACAGGTTCTCGTTCTTCAACGACAATTGCGGCATCCTGGCGAACGACGAAAACTCGTCTACCATGCGGTGTAGGTCCTCGACCTGGCGGACGATGGTATCGGTGCAACTGGCGAAGATTTCCGGGTCGCTTTTGATCTCGCCCAGGTATTTCCGCTTCAGGCGTTCCGCCGAAAGCTGAATCGGCGTCAACGGGTTCTTGATCTCGTGGGCGATGCGCCTGGCAACGTCGGCCCAGGCGGCCTTGCGCTGGGCAGAGAACAGCTCGGTCACGTCGTCGAAGGTCACCACGTAGCCGATGATATCCCCAGCCAGCCTTTCGGCAGCGATGAAAACCACCAAGGTGATGAAACGGCCCTTCCGGCCGACCTTGATTTCCGCCTGTTGCGACCGTTCCGGCCGGTCCCTTGCCTTTTCCAGAAATTCCGCCATTTCCGGAACCGCGTCGCCAAGGGATTGGCCGATCGATTGATCGAGGTCCATCTCCAGTAAATCCGAAGCCGAACGGTTTTTAAGATGGATTTTGCCCTGGGCATCGAGGCCGATGACGCCGGCGGAAACGCCCGCCAGCACCGTTTCCGTGAACCGGCGCCGTTCGTCGAGTTCGCGGTTGGCGTCCATCAAGCCTTCCTGAGTGCTTTTCAACTGCCCGGTCATGGTGTTGAAGGTGCGCCCGAGGGTGGAAATTTCATCGCTGCTGCCGGTGGCGTCAACGCTGACGGTCAAATCGCCTTCGCTGACCCTTTTGGCGGCCCGGATCAGGGAACTGATCGGCCTCGCCATTTGGGTCGAAACGGTCAAGCCTACCCAGATGGCGGCCAATAACAAAAGCAAGGCGACGACGATGAAGATCATCACGAAGCTGATCTGAATGCCGCTGCGTTTCGCTTCTATGGCCTTGTAACGGCCGGCGGCGTCATCGATTAGCTTGATATGTTCGATGACCTTCGGATCGACGAAGCGTTCGACCAGCAGAAAGGCATCGACGAAACCCTGCAGCCGGACGATGGCCCGGATGCGGTCCTCGGTGCGGCCGCGGAAGATGGCGATTTCGCCACGGCTGGCTTTATCGAAAACCTCTTTCGGAATGCGTTCGGCCTTGAGCGACAGGCTGAGTTCGGAGCGCGCCATGATCTGTCCGCCGCGGTCGATGACCAGGACTTCCGACAGCGCCTTGAGCGCCGCGTGATGCGATAGGATTTGGTTGAACCTACGGGGATTGGTACCGACAAGCGGGGTGTTGAAATTCAGGTCGCTGGCGATGGCGAAGGCGTCAACGGAAATGTTCTTGCGGTGCTCCTGCAGGTAAGCCTGGGTGACCGCCTGGGATTTGTTGATGGCGTCCTTGACCTTGTCCGAGAACCACACATCAAGCGCGTAATTAATGAACAATGCCGAGAATACGGCGACCAGGATGGCCGGCGTCACCGCCACCAAGCCAAACAGCATCACCAGTCGACCGTGCAACCCGGCCCCGGCCTGGCCGCTACGGCGTTCCTGCCACAAGGTGACCAGCCGCCGGGCGACCACCAGGCCCAACAGCAGCAGGATAATGCCGTCCACGTAAAGCAGGTTGAGGATCGTCTGTACGTTGGTGGCCGTGGACGTTCGCCCGGTCATCGTGGCGACGGTAGCGATTCCTGAAACGACGGCCAAAACGACCAGGGCATAGGCCATTTTCCGGTGCACGCTGGCGTTGGTCATCCAGGCGGGGATCTTTTCCATGGTCGAGGGGGTGTCGTTCATTTCACCCCCCTGACGATCGGAATGTTCAGTTGGCGAATCTTTTTACGCAGCGTGTTGCGGTTCAGCCCCAGGACCTCCGCGGCGCGGATCTGGTTGCCCTGGGTCGCCTGCAAGGTCAGGGTAATCAGCGGCCGCTCGACCTCCCTGAGAACGCGCTGATAAAGGCCGGCCGCCGGCAGCCCGTCGGCATGGGCCGAGAAATAGGTGGAAAGAAGGTTTTCAACCGTTTGCGACAAACCTTTTTCCTTGTCCTCGGCATTGTCCGGCGAGGCGTTGGCCAGTTCGGCCTCGATGTCCTCGACGGTGATGACCTCTTGCGAATAAAGCGCCGCCAAGCGCCGGATCAGGTTTTCCAGTTCGCGCACGTTGCCGGGCCATGAATGGTCCTTCATGCGATCCATGGCCACGTTGTCGATGATCTTCCAGGGCAACCCCTCGGCCGCTGCCTTGGCCAGGAAGGACCGAACCAGCTCGGGAATGTCCTCGGTGCGTTCGCGAAGCGGCGGCAGGCGGATCGGTACCACGTTGAGGCGGAAATATAAATCCTCGCGGAACAGGCCCTGGCGGATCAGTTGTTTCAGGTCGTGGTGGGTGGCGGCGACGATCCGCGCGTTGGCCTTGATCGGCGTGCGGCCGCCGACGGTGGTGAATTCTCCTTCCTGCAGAACCCGGAGTAAGCGGGTCTGGGCTTCCGGGGGCATGTCGCCGATTTCGTCGAGGAACAGGGTTCCCCCTTCGGCCTGTTCGAAACGACCGGCCTGGCGGGTCTGGGCGCCGGTGAAGGCGCCCTTTTCATGGCCGAACAGCTCGCTTTCGATCAGTTCCCTGGGGATCGCCGCCATGCTGATGGCGACGAAGGGCCCGTCCTTGCGTTTGCCGTAATCGTGCAGCGCCCGGGCGACCAGTTCCTTGCCGGTGCCCGATTCGCCGTTAATGATCACCGTCAGGTCGGTGCCCATCAGCCGCGCCAGGGTTCGGTAGATTTCCTGCATTGCCGGCGATCGGCCGATCAGTGGCAGGGCGTCTTCGGCTTCGGCGTGGGTTTTCTCTTCGGCCGAGCGCGGGGTTTCCAAACCGCGGCGGACGACGTCGACCAGTTTATTAATGTCGAAAGGCTTGGGCAGGTATTCGAAAGCGCCCCGTTCGGTTGCCTTGACGGCGGTCAGAAGCGTGTTCTGGGCGCTCATGACGATGATCTGGAGTTCCGGGCGGATGCCGCGGATGCGGGGGACCAGATCGAGTCCGTTTTCGTCGGGTATGATGACATCGGTGATGACAATGTCGCCGTCGCCGTCGCTGACCCACCGCCACAGGGTCGCCGCGTTGCCGGTCGCCCGGACCTCGTATCCGGCGCGGCCCAGGGCCTGGCTGACGACGGTGCGGATGGCGCCGTCGTCATCGGCGACGAGGATGGTCGGCGCCGCCATCAGGGGGTCTCTTCGGGGGCGCCCAGGGCGTTTTCTTCGGCCATCGGCAGCATGACGCGGAACTCGGTCTTCTTGGGCTCGCTTTGGCATTCGATGACGCCGCCGTGGTCGCCGATGATCTTGGCTACCAGCGCCAGGCCTAGGCCCGAGCCCTGGGGTTTCGAGGTGACGAAAGGATCGAACAGGTATTCCTGGATGTCTTCGGGGATGCCTTCACCGTTGTCCTTGACGCTGACCCTGAGCGGCAGATGAATGCGTGAGCCGGCGCCTGGGCCGGCGAACCGTACGCCATGTTGATAGGCGGTCTCAAGGATGATTTCGCCACCCTTGGTGGGCGCCGCCTCGGCGGCGTTCTTGATCAGGTTGAGGAATGCCTGAACCAGTTGGTCCCGGTTGCCGTGAACCGGCGGCAGCGACGGGTCGAAATTAGTGACATAGCGTAAATGCTTGCCGAAACCGTTTTTCGCCAGTTGCTGGACCCGGTCCAGCACCTGATGGATGTTGACCTCCTGGCGTTCGAGGGGGCCGCTTTCGGAAAACACCTCCATGCGATCCACCATGTTGCAAATCCGGTCCGCCTCGTCGCGGATCAGTTCCGTCAGGGTGCGGTCGTCGCCGGTCGAATTCTGTTCCAGAAGCTGCGCCGCGCCGCGGATTCCGGAGAGCGGGTTCTTGACCTCATGGGCCAGCATCGCCGCCATCGCCGTCACCGACCGGGCGGCGCCGCGGTGGGTCAGTTGGCGGTCGATTTTGTCGGCGATGGACCGCTGTTGCAGGGTCACCACCACCGACTTCGGGTCTTCGGCCAGGGGCGAGGCGTGGAGGTTGACGAAATGCTTGCCGATGCGGGGCGATTCCAGGGTGACTCCGTATTCGGATATCGCGAAGCCCTTGTCGCGAACCTGCTGGATCAGGGAAAAAAGCGGGTTGTCATTGGGAAGCAGTTCCAAGAGCGCCCGCCCCTTCAGATGCTCGGCGCCGCCCTGCAGGAAATTCTCCGCCGCCGAATTGACGTGGACAATGGCGCCGGCGCCGTTAACGACGATGATCGCCGAGGCCAGGGCATTGAGGATGCTGGCGGCGGCGACGTCGGTTCCGCCGGTCGTCTGGCGGAGGGCGACCACGCGTTTCGCCATCAGGCCGCCATCCGCTCGATGATCGGCTGGTAAAACCCCCGCAACAGGGACTTCACCGTTTCCGGGTCGGCGGCGCGCATGACCCGGGAACGGAACTCGGCCGATTTCGGCAGGCCCTTGCAATACCAGCCAAGGTGCTTGCGCGCGATGCGCAGCCCGCCCCGGACCCCATAGTGGGTCAACATGGCGTCGTAGTGCTCAAAGATGACAGCAAGCTGTTCTGAAAGCGTCGGGTCGGCCAGGCGCTCGCCGGTTTCGAGGTAATGGCGGACCTGGTTTGGGAACCACGGCTTGCCGTAGGCGCCGCGCCCGATCAGAACCCCGTCGGCACCGGATTGGGCCAACGCCTTTTGGGCATCTTCGAGGCTGACGATATCGCCGTTGGCGAATACCGGGATGGAGACCGCTTCCTTGACCCGGCCGATGAATGACCAATCGGCGCTGCCTTTGTAGAACTGGCACCGGGTGCGGCCATGCACCGATACCGCCTGGATCCCGCATTCCTCGGCGATGCGGGCCAATTTCGGCGCGTTAAGGCTTTTATCGTCCCATCCGGTGCGCATTTTCACCGTCACCGGGATGCCGACGGCGGCGACGGCGGCCTTGAAGATGCCTGCCGCCAGCTTTTCGTTACGCATCAGCGCCGAGCCGGCCTCGCCGTTGGTCACCTTTTTCACCGGACAACCGAGATTGAGGTCGATCAGGGACGCGCCCCGGTCTTCGTTGAGCCGCGCCGCCTCGGCCACCACCTTGGGCTCACAGCCGGCCAACTGCACCGCCATCGGATGTTCCTCGGCGCAATGGGTGGCCATCTTCAGGGTTTTCCTGGCGGCGTGAATCATGGCCTTCGAGGCGATCATCTCGGACACCACGAGGCCGATCCCGCAACCCTTGACCAGGCGGCGGAACGGCATGTCGGTTACCCCCGACATAGGAGCCAGGATCACGGGACTATCCAGGCTGACGGTGCCAATCATGGGTGACATGGGGCTGAGGCTTTGCTTAATTGCCTATTTAATAGGCAATTTTACCGTAAGTACAATGGTTTTACGTGGGGAATTTGCTTAAATGCGCAGGCATCCGGGCTTTATTTTCCTCTGGCAGGTCCCCGGCAGGCCTACGCTTCGGCCCTTTAGGCCAAAATAACGTCGGTAACAAACTTGATCCCCGGATACCCCAGGGTCAGCAGCAGATAGGCTAAGAGCACTATCCGCGCCGCCTTGCGGCCGCGCAGCCCGGTCTTGAAATGGGCGATCAGCAGGCCACCGATAACGACGAAGGTGGTGATGGTCAAAATCGTTTTATGATCTAAGACTAATAGCGTCCCCGTTTCCCCGTACTGCAGCGCCATTCCCGAGACCAGACCCATGGCGAGGACGATTTCGCCGAGCACCAGCAGGCGCACCAGCAGCCATTCGCAATCGGCGACGGAAGGCAAGAGCCGGGTCAAGGCCGTCGGCCGTTTTCGTTTTAGGGCCCGTTCCTGAAGGAACGCCGCCAGCGCGGCGACGGCGGCGATGGTGACCAGGGCATAGGTGGCCACCGAAACGCTGATATGGACGCCGATCCACCCGCCCAAGGCGGCAGCCAAAGGCTTGTGCGGCGCCTGGCTCCAGACGGCGGCTAAAATCCCCAACACCACCATGTAGGCGGAAATTAGCGGCGTCAGCCGCCAGGTTTCCCGCGTCAGGATGGTGATGAAAGCGAAAATCGCCATCGTCGCGGCGACCGTCACCCACAGGGTCGTCGACAAGTCGGTCCGCCAAGCCCCGGCCATGGAGGCGAGGACCCAGTTGACCGGCCCCGCCACGGCCACCACCAGGACCAGCCAAAAGATCATGTCGCGGCTGTGGTCCTTGCGTAGCGGCAAAAGCGACGACGGCACCAGGGCGACAATGGCCGAAAGGCTGAAAATCGTTTGTTCCGGCATGGATCCTCGAGCGGTCGTCGTTTGGACGAAGGTTTTCCCCCGGAACCTGAGCTTCCCCCGGGGCTTTCCTCGCACAATCGCGCCGCTGGCCCGGCTTTGCAATACCCTTTGCAAGACCCTTGGCAAGGCCCTGGGCGCAATCTAAGTTCGGCCCCCGAAGCATAACGGATTTGGTCGCCAAGAGAAGCGGCCCGGAAAACCGTGGATGAACGAAACCGTGGCATTGGTGGTCGGCGCCGGAGAAGGCCGCCGCTTCGGCGGCGAGGTGCCGAAACAGTACTGCCCGCTTTCGGGCGTAGCGGTAATGCGCCGTTCGCTGCTGGCGTTTCTCGAACACTCCGACGTTACGATGGTGCGGGCCGTTATCCACCCCGGGCATGGCGACCTTTACCACCAGGTCGCCCAGGGCCTCGACCTGCCTTCGCCCGTTCATGGCGGCACCACCCGCCAGCAGTCCGTCGCCTTGGGCCTGGAAAGCCTTGCCGGCGAGCCGCCGTCGCGGGTCCTGATCCATGATGCTGCCCGCCCGCTGGTCGCCGGTGGAGTCATTTCGCGGGTCTTAGCGGCGTTGGACCGGTCCCCCGGCGCCATTCCGGCCCTGCCTGTCGCCGATACCCTGAAGCGGGGCGACGACGGCATCGTTGCCGCCACCGTCGACCGCCACAACCTGTGGCAGGCGCAGACGCCACAGGGTTTCCGGTACGGGGACATCCTTGCCGCCCACCGTCAGGCCGCCGGCGACGAGTTGACCGATGACGCCGCCGTTGCCGAACGGGCCGGCTTGGCCGTCGCCATCGTCGACGGGGCGGAAGACAACATCAAGGTGACGACGCCCGACGACCTGTCCCGAGCCGAACGGTTGTTGAGCGCAGCCGGCGGCGAAATACGCACCAGTTTGGGCCTAGACGCGCACCGGTTCGGGCCCGGCGATCACGTCATGCTGTGCGGAGTCGCCGTTCCCCATGACCGGGGCCTGGAAGGCCATTCGGACGCCGATGTCGGGCTGCATGCGTTGACTGACGCTCTTTTGGGCACTATCGGCGCCGACGATATCGGCAGCCATTTCCCGCCGTCGGACCCGAATTGGAAGGACGCGCCTTCGGACCTGTTCCTGCGCCGTGCTGGCGAGCTGTTGGCGGAGCGCGGCGGGCGGATTTCCAACCTCGACGTCACTTTGGTATGCGAACAGCCGAAAATCGGCCCCCATCGCCAGGCCATGGTGGCGCGGATCGCCGAAATCCTTGGCATCGACGAAGGCCGGGTCAGCGTCAAGGCGACGACCACGGACAAGCTTGGCTTTTGCGGGCGCGGCGAAGGCATCGCGGCGCAGGCCGTGGCGACAGTGGTTCTGGGCTAGGTTGAGATTATTCGGACGTTTCAGCGGTTTCGACGTCGATCCAGTCGAGGAACCCCTGGTTGCCGCCGGTGATCGGCAGCGACACCACGCACGGGCAATCGTAGCTATGGATTTCCTTGACCTTTTCGACCAACCGGTCGATCAGGTCGTTGCGGGTCTTGAGAATCAGCGAAACTTCCTCGTCCTCGGTGACGGTCCCTTCCCACCAATAGATCGAGGCCGTGCCGGCAAGAACGTTGGCACACGCGGCAAGCCGGTTTTCCACCACTTGGCGGCCGATTTTGACGGCTTCGTCGCGGGACGACGCGGTGACGTATATTAGTGACTGGGTCATGGAAATTCCCTCCAAACTTGCTTTTGCGACCTTAGGACATTAAGTCTTTGGGCCAAGGCCTGAAAAAATACCGTACTACCGGCGCTGAAAATAGTCCCGGATCAAGGCCCAGAGGGGAAAATGCCTGCCTATTTGACAGTCGTCAAAGGGACCGAAAAACCGTCTGCCCGCAAAAAAGGCATCGGTGGCCCGTCGCCGCAGCAATCGAAATGGCTGGCCCGTGGGCTAGGCCAGGCGGGCGGGAAGCTGCCGCTTTTCGATGACGTCGGCCAGCGCTTTAGCGAACGCACCGTCCAAAGCTGCATCGAAAAAGGCTGGGCGAAGCCCTGGTTCGACAACCCCATCAAGCCGGACTGGTTAATCTGCAAGCTGACCGATTCCGGCCGTCAGGTTCTTTCCCGGATTCTCTGAAGTTATGGAACTTTCAATCGTTGAAGAAGGCGATATCGCCGTCGTTACCCTGAAAGGCGACCTCGACCTCGAGCATTCCAGCCGCATGCGCCAAAATCTTTTGGACATCCTCGGCAAGGCCCGTGCCGTCATCGTCGATTTGGCCGGCGTGACCATGATCGACAGTTCCGGCATCGCCAGTCTTCTCGAAGGGTTTCAGGAGGCGCGCAAGAAGGGCAAGGATTTCGTCCTCGCCGCGCCCGGCGATCCAGTGATTAGGGTCCTTAAACTGGCACGCCTGGATACGGTGTTTCAGATCGCCGACGACGTGACGGCGGCGAAGGAAGCGGTTTCCTGACGGAAAGATTTCTTCCGGGCCGATGCTTGGCTGCGTCTTACTTTAAGAAGTTCAAATAACATTTTTATATTAAATAAAATTACACCAGATTTATCGGTTTTAGCCGGGGCTAAAAACTTCTTAAAAAAAATCGGTTCTGTGATCGCAGTTACATCGGAGTGGGACCCGTTTGTGGACAATGGGAACTGTAGGATGGATTTCGTGAAAACGAATCCTCCCTACCCTCAAGAGCACAAACTCAAAGGCCAGGTCTCCCCCGGCCTTTTTTTTTGCAAAAAAACCCTGGATTTTAACGCTTGCCCGAAAACCGCCGGTAGTGTCCCCGGCGTCGGTAAAAGAAGAAAAATGGTCGGAGCGGCGGGATTCGAACCCGCGACCCCTACACATACAGTGTTAAGTTGGCTGTTTATTGAGCGCCCTTATTTTCTACCGTCTTCACTGATAAGAAGGGTCCCTTTTTATTCCCTGGGCTGGGCGTTTCGGTCCCGCCGGCCTGGTTTATTTAGAGGTCGGCTGCTGGATTTTCGAGGTGATGTGACCATCCTTGTGACCATCGATGAGGCCAGTGAGCTGGGTGCCCCGCTCTCCAAGGCATACAAAGGACGCCCTTACTGGTTCTCGGGACCAGTGCAACCGTTGCCCCAATCGACCTACCCTCGAGTTCGACCTAGCCCAGCCTTGTTGCTCGCCGCGCCGTCGTGGGCTCGCGTCTGTCTGCATGATTTCAAGCTAGTTAAATGCGTTTTCCCTACCCCCGTGTTTACGCGTATGGAAAAAGCGAGCCTGTCATGCTTTGCTTCGAGCGACCGCGATTTAACGACGACATGTTCCGCCGCCGCAACCGTGGCCGCGGGATGGCAGCGAAAATAACTGTCGGCAGGGTTTTTAAGGTCCTCTTCCTCCTTGGTACGGGGACAAGAAACGGCTACATTTTCATCCACCCGTTAGGCTATTCCCGCCACCGTTACGGACCCGCGATCGAATGGAAATCGACATCATCTTCGATACCGTCTGTCCCTGGTGCTATATCGGCAAAAGACGGCTGGAAATGGCCCTGTCCATGCGTCCCCAAATCCGAGTCAAACCCAATTGGCGGCCATTTTTTCTCAATCCGGAAATGCCCCCGGAAGGCATCCCCCGCACCGCCTATCTGATCAAGAAGTTCGGCAGCGAATCCCGGATCAACCGTATCTACGGCGCCATCGGCGAGGCTGGCCAGTCGGTGGAGATCGATTTCGCCTTCGAATGCATCGGCAAGACGCCAAATTCGGTCGATTCACACCGCCTGGTGCGCTTCGCCCACGAACGCGGGCTTGCCGACGAGGTGGTCGAGGCGTTGTTCGTGGAATTCTTCATCAACGGCCGCGATATCGGGGACCTTCGCGTTCTCACCGAAATCGGCGCCGCCAACGGGCTCGACGCCCAGGAGGTCGAGGCCTATCTGAACACGGACGCCGACGTGGGCGCGATCCATGATGAAAACGTCCGCGCCCACCGTCTTGGCATCAACGGTGTGCCGTCGTTCGCCTTCAACGAAAAATTCATCATTTCCGGCGCCCAGGAGCCGCAGGTTCTGGCCTGCATGCTGGACGCTGCGCTGGCCAAAGAAGACGCGGCCTGAATCCGCGATCTGCAGAGCGCTCTTCATTAAATCACCATGAGCTACTCGGCCGAACAGGACCGGCTGCGGCTTCGCGTCGGCACCACGGACAAGAAGGAATATCAGCTTATGCTGACCCCCCGCTTCGTGCGCGTGCTGTGGGCGTTGCTGATCAAGGTTTTGGAAAAACAGCCCGACCTGAAACGCGACCTGATGCCCAAGGTCAAGAAGGCGGTCATGGCTATGGAGCACCAGAAAGCCGTCAGCGATGCCGATTTCTCACGCAAGCACGAAAAAGGTTATCAAAACTTGACCCCCGGCTCGGCCCCGCTGTTGGTGGTCGGCGGTTCCGTGGAACCGGGAAACGGTGGCCCGACGCGGCTGTTGTTGAAGACCCAGACGGGCTCGAAAATAAAGCTCGCCTTAAACAAGAACCTGCTGCACGCGCTGTGCAAGCTGTTGATCGAAACCACCATGAAGGCCGACTGGGATTTGGGCCTGACCGTCGGTGATGCCACCAGCCTCGCCGCGCCAGCGAACAAAACCCAGGTCCATTAGCCGCCATTGACTGTTATTGGTATTCCTTATGGATTCCCTTGGCCCCCCCCTCGCCGGCGAGGCGCGTCAGTTCGCCGACCAGATAGCGGACCCCTTGCATCCGTTCGGCAGGGTCTTGCCAATCGCGCATGAGGATGAGGGTATGGTCCGGGCGGAGCTTCGCCGTCTCCTCATGACCGGTGATCCAAGCCACCAGCCCCGCCGGGTTGGTGAAGTGGTCCTTGCGGAACGATACCGCCGCGCCCTTGATCCCGGCATCAACCTTTTCGATGCCGGCTTCGCGGCACAGTTTTTTCAAGGCGACGATCTGCAACAGGTTCTCCACCTCGTCCGGCAGGGGCCCGAAGCGGTCGGTCAACTCGGCGGCGAAGGCATCTATTTGGTCATCTTCCGACAGCCAGGCCAGGCGCCGGTATAGGCCTAAACGCACGGTCAGATCGCTGACGTAGGAATCCGGGATCATCACCGGCATGCCTACAGCGATGGCCGGGCTCCAGTCGTCGTCGGCCTTGCGGTCCTCACTCAGTCCTTGGGCCAGCCCCCGGGCCTCGGCCACCGATTCTTCCAGCATCTGCTGGTAGAGCTCGATGCCGACCTCGCGGATATGGCCCGATTGTTCGGCCCCCAAAAGGTTGCCGGCGCCGCGGATGTCGAGATCATGGCTGGCCAACGAAAATCCGGCGCCCAGGGTATCCAGGGTCTGCATGACCTCAAGGCGCTTTTCTGCCGCTGGCGAAAGCATGCGGCCCGGCGGCAGGGTTAGATAGGCATAGGCCCGGACCTTGGACCGCCCGACGCGGCCGCGCAGCTGATAAAGCTGCGCCAGCCCAAACATGTTGGCGCGGTGGATGACGATGGTGTTGACCGACGGCAGGTCGAGCCCGGATTCGATGATATTGGTCGAAACCAGCACATCGAAGGCACCGTCGTAAAACTTGGTCATCGTCGATTCCAGGTCCCTCGCCCCCATGCGTCCGTGGGCGGCGGCGACCTTGACCTCGGGCACCAATTCCCCCAACGCCGCCGTGATCCGGTCCAGGTCGCTGACCCGGGGGCAGACGAAAAACGTCTGCCCGCCGCGGTATTTCTCGCGCAGGATCGCCTCGCGGACGATCACCGGGTCATAGGGCAGAATGAAGGTGCGCACCGCCAGCCGGTCCACTGGCGGCGTCGCGATCAGGCTCATTTCGCGAAGCCCCGTCAACGCTTGTTGCAAAGTCCTCGGGATCGGCGTCGCCGTCAAGGTCAGCACATGGACGTCGGCCTTCAGTTTCTTCAACCGCTCCTTGTGGGAGACGCCGAAATGCTGCTCCTCGTCGATGACCAGGAGGCTTAAATCCCTGAATTCAACGTCCTTGGCCAACAGCGCATGGGTGCCGATGACGATGTCCACGGTGCCATCGGCGAGACCCGCCTTGACCTTTCGGACACGCTTCGCAGTCACCAGGCGTGAGATCTGCTCGATCCGCACGGGCAGGCCCTGAAACCGGTCGCCGAAGGTCTGGAAATGCTGCCGGCACAGCAGCGTCGTCGGCACCACCACCGCCACTTGGCGGCCGTCGAGCGCAGTGGCAAAGGCGGCACGAAGGGCGACTTCGGTCTTGCCGAAACCGACGTCACCGCAGATCAACCGGTCCATGGGCCGCCGGCCGCCCAAGTCGGCCATGGTGTCGTCGATGGCCTGGGCCTGTTCTTCGGTCTCGGTATAGGGAAAGCGGGCCGAGAATTCTTCATAGTTTCCCTCCTCGACGGCGATACGGACGCCGGTTTTCAACTCCCGGGCCGCGGCGACACGGATCAGCTCATCGGCCATGTCGCGGATGCGCTCCTTCAGCCGCGCCTTGCGGGCCTGCCAGGCAGCGCCGCCGAGCCGGTCGAGTCGGGCGCCGGCTTCCTCGGAGCCATAGCGCGAAATGACCTCGATGTTCTCGACCGGCAGAAACAGCTTGTCGCCGCCGTCGTAAAGAAGTCGCAGGCAATCATGGGGCGCGCCGCCGACCTCGATGGTGTCTAGCCCGTCGAAACGGCCAATGCCGTGGTCTATGTGAACCACCAGGTCGCCGGGGCCGAGCACCGATGCCTCGGCGATGAAGTTCTCGGGCCTGACCCGTGGCCGGGACGGGCGGCTCATGCGGTCGCCCAGGATGTCGGTTTCGGTAATTACCGCCAGCCCCCCGGACTCCAGGGTAGCGACGAACCCGCGCTCCAGCCCGACCACCGCCAATCCCGCTTGCTTGGCGTCGAGGGTGGCCGTGTCCTGCCACTTTTCGACCGGCCTCAGGCCCGAAAGCCCGTGTTCGTTCAGCAACGAGGCCAGGCGGTCCATCGAGCCCTGGGTAAAGGCGGTGATGACGACGCGGCGGCCTTCGGCCTGCTGTTCGCGGACATGGTTGCCAAGGGCGTCGAAGACGTTGGCATCGGGCCTGACGCGGACGTCGGCGAAGTCGTGTCCCGCCCGGGCCCCGGCATCAATGGCGCCGATGGAGCCGGGGCCATCGTCCGGCAAGGCAAAGGGCGACAATCCGGCCACGGAGCGGTCCGCAAACAGACGGTCCCAATCCTTGGCGTCGAGAAACAATGCCTCTGGCGGCACCGGATGATAAGGCGTCCCCGCCGGGCCAAGGCCGGTTTTTGGCTTGGCGTCCAAGAAGCCCCGCCGGGCGGCGTAATATTCGGCGATCAAGTCGAGCCGCGCGTCCCGCGCCTCTTCGGCCTGATGGTCGAGGACAATCCGGGCTTCGGGGGCGTAGTCCAGAAGCGTTTCCAGCTTTTCGTGAAACAGCGGCAGCCAGTGTTCCATGCCGATGTAGCGGTGGCCGGCGGAGACGGCGCCGTAAAGCGGATCGTCGTCGCCGGCCTTGGCAAACAGCACCCGGTAACCGGATCGGAACCGGGAAATGGCGCCGTCGTCGAGCATCACCTCGCTGACCGGCTTCAGTTCCGCCGTTTTCAGCTTTCCGGTGGT
>Ga0315338_1002935_pt1 | contig 15747 bp, 27 predicted proteins | sample ASW8metaG_FD_204518 | JGI IMG/M metagenome (GOLD analysis project Ga0315338, IMG submission 204518) | Ammonia-oxidizing marine archaeal communities from Monterey Bay, California, United States - ASW #8 | ecosystem: Environmental > Aquatic > Marine > Coastal | place: USA: California | collected... | reverse complement strand
TTAGTTAAAGATTTCGGCGTAATGTTTCCTACTTTGTTTGAGGTTAGCTCAACGGTTATTCAAGTTGGTGAAGGTACTGACGCGGCAACTCCCGAAATGAGCGTAAATGAACACTTGACAAGCCCTCTCTTATCCTATACAATGCTTAGCGAGATGATTGAAAATTTCATGGGCGCAGAATGAAACAAGAAGTTTACGACAGATTTAAAGATTACGATAAAAATTTGAAGTAGGGAAGCCCGCACAATACAGATAAATTTTATAAATGGTTTCCTGACAAAAAACACTTTACAAACCACACTCTTTGTGTTATATTGATTATAACTAAATGGAGGATACCGTGAAGAGAGTTTATGATTCGCACACATCTTTAACTGAGAAGCTATTACGAGGAATTGATGTTTTGGCAGATAACGTAGCTGCCACCCTCGGACCACGAGGGAGGAATGTTATTCTTAAGGAAGCCGGCAAGGAGCCCTTTGTTACCAAGGATGGTGTTACGGTGGCTGCTTTTGTCGAGATGGAAGATCCCATCGAAAACTTGGGAGCCGCTATTTTAAAACAAGCCGCCTCTGCCACAAATCAAAGCGCAGGGGATGGTACCACCACTGCAACTGTGTTGGCTCGCGCCATTATAAAGAACTCTCAGAAACACCTTGCAGCGGGAGCTTCCCCAGTGGAGATGAAGAAGGGGATGGACAAGGCTGTGACAGGAGTGGTTGCTCGCCTTCGCGAACTTGCGGTGCCTATTCGCAGCGAGGAAGACGTTGCTCACGTTGCTACTATTTCTGCTAATGGAGATCCGATCATCGGACAGCTTATCGCCACTGCCGTTGACCAGGCAGGGAAGGACGGGGCTATAACCATCGAAGAGGCTCGCTCGTTGGATACAAGCTTGGAGCTTATCGAAGGCTTTCAGTTTAGTTCGGGCTACCTTTCTAGCTCCTTTGTTACTGATGAGCGCCGAGCGGTGGTAAAATATGACGACCCTTTGTTTTTGTTGGTAGACCGGACTATTGAGAAGGTGGAAGAAATTTTACCCACCTTACAAATTGTAGCGCGGGAGAATCGACCTCTGATTATTGTCGCAGAGAATGTGCAGGGGCAAGCTTTGGCGGCTCTTATTATGAATAGTGTGCGCGGGACCATGAAGGTTGCTGCCATCAAGTCCCCGTCTTATGGCGAAGAGCGACGAGCAATCATGAGCGATCTGGGTCTGGCTACGGGGGCTACGGTTGTTTCTTTAGAGAACGACCTTAAGCTTGAGGATGTGAAGCTGGACCACCTTGGCACTGCCAAGAGCATAGAGTCTTATAAGAATTGGACTGCCGTCGTTGGTGGCTATGGAGACTTTAATAAGGTGACGGCACACATTGAGAAGCTTAAGGAAGAGATTGAACATACTGACTCCCTTCCTGAGTGTGAGTCGATTCAGTCTAGGATTACTCGCCTAGCCAGCGGCGTTGCCATTATTCGTGTGGGAGGAGCTACGGAAGTAGAGATGACCGAGAAAAAGCATCGAATTGAAGATGCCCTTGAAGCGGTGAGGTCTGCTCAAGAAGAGGGCATTGTTCCTGGGGGCGGAGTGGCCTTTTTAAGAGCCCTTAAGGGGTTGGAGATAGAGTGTGATAGCGAGGACCAAGAACGCGGCGCAGGAGTCGTTGTAGAGGCATTAGCGGCACCTTTACGTCAGATGGCGGCTAACGCATATACCTCTGAAGACCTCACGTTGCAGAAGGTTATGGGGGCTGAAGGAAGCATAGGTTACAATTTTGCGACCGGCGAGATGACGGACATGGTTGAGGCGGGCATTGTAGATCCTGCGAAGGTTACTCGCTGCGCTTTGGAAAATGCGGTCTCCGTATCCTCCACCCTTATTACTACTAATCATGCCATCGTTCAACTAGGATCGTAGTTAAAGCTTGGGCTTCGCACTATATAAATAGGAGGAGGAGCTAAGCATTGTCGATTAAGAGCGAAGAACTGTTAGGGAAACTACTGGAGAAGCTTTCTGACTTAGAGGAGCGAGTCGCAAGCCCTAAGATTAGCGACACTGATTTTAATAAACTGTTGACGGGGGTCGAGGGGCTTCAAAAAGATCAGCGAGAATTAATAGAGGCGGTCTCAGATATTAAAAAGATTGTTTTAGATCCCGACTCTGGTGCGATTGCCAGAATTAAATTTTTAGAGAACTGGAGTGCCGATAAAAATAAGTTTCTTGATGAGGTGCTTTATCCGACCTTGCAGGAGCACCATACTCTAGTATTATGGAAAGAAGCGGCAGAGGAAATAATCGCCAATAATGAAAGTCAAAATCAACAACTGCTCCTTTTGAACGAATGGAAAGCCGGGATGAACAAAGTTATTTGGGCTCTGTGTTTGGGCGCAGCCGGTATTATCGCCCAAATGGTTTCAGAGGCTATCTAAGTGCCCGCAATTGCTAGAGAAAAAAAAGTATAAAATTAGGGGTTTTTTCTTGACATTTGCCAATAATTATGGTACGGTATATATGTAATTAAGAGTGGGAATGAACCTGCGAGGATTTATGGGAATTCAAGAAAAGTTTGAGAATCTACTAACGCACGATCGGCTTTCCGATCGCGATCGACAATTCTGCCAGTCTCTTTATGATTATTATCTACGCAAGAAGAGGTTGACCGCTGGTCGGCGTCGGTGCCTTGCGAATCTTGAGGCGCACTATGGGAGCCTCCCTAGTGAGGGTTTGCTTGAGCCCGAGCTGGCTACGAGGATTCGGGCGCTTCTTCCCAAGACGCAGGAGAGTTCTTGGGACCGTGGATTTTCTGAGAGCATTTTAAGCCAGGTGGAGTCATGTCGCAAGCTGTCCGATCGGCAGATTGAGATCTTGGCTAAGATCGAGGAGCGGCATTCTGAAGCTGCCCTTGAAACTAATCGTCGCTGGCGAGAGGCTTACACCACTGATCTCAGCGCCAACGCTGAAGTGTGTGCCAGGTACTACACTGCTAGCCCTCCTTACTTTAAGGAGCTGTGCGACCGTATCCTAACTCAGCCCAATTTTATTCCCACGGAGAAACAATATCGGGGCTTGTGCGAAAACAAGTATGCTCAGAAGGTGCTTAAGGCTCATTTCGCTGATCCGAAGTATCCGGCTGGAAGTAAGGTTTCGCTTCGGGCGACTGCGCCACGCAGACTTGCTAGTCTTTCAGGCGAAACACACTCCCTCGTCGAGTGGGGTCGGTCACAACGCTCAGCAAATGGTTTTGTGCTCACAGTCAACGCTGCCCCTATCACGACCGCCGCCGCTGGTACCAAAAAGTATTTGGTGTTGTTTGTTGGCGAGTCAATCCCCTTGCTTGTGGAGGAGCGTCACCTTAAGAGAGGGCGTTTTTAAGCCGAGTAAAAATATTACTTTACAATATACACTTTCGCGTGTATATTGTTTTATTAGATCATGAAAGTACAAATAACCCACACCGTTGATTTAGAACAAATCCCCGAGGAGGTGGAGAGAATACTTAGGCAGGTAGATGTTTTCTTGCAGGATTTACAGTTTGTTGCGGAAACAGTAGCCCCGAGAGTAGACCCTCCTTTTGAAACGATCAAGTCGCTTGATCGCTTGCGGCGTCTTCTTTATGAAGCCGACTTAAAGCTACAAGATTGTCAGTCCATAATGATAGATTATCAGAGCACTTTGGCAGCTTCTTGTGAAGTGCCGCCACCACCCCCTACCCAAGAGGAAGGCTTCAGTGATGGAAGCGGGTGATTTAATTTATATTCCTTCGGATGTTGCGATGTGCGGCATCGACGAGAATGGCATACCGGCTCGACGGTATTACCGCACGCGAAAGCCAGCTGTGGTGCTGGTGGTTGCTCGCCAAGAAAAAGGAAATTGGCTTACCGTCGCAATGGACGGGAGCCTGTGGGGAGTGCGCCCCAATCAGGGGAGCCTCTATTGTAAAGGGAAACAAACATGATTAAGCTCGTTGAAATATATAAAGACACTGGGTGCAAGGCAGAGTCCTACCATCTCAGGGAGGTCTTCATTAACCCTGCTTACATAGTGTGTATGAGAGAAGACCCTGCTTATGGAGCCCGCCTTGAAGGCAAAAGCCTGCCAGAGGGTTTACACCCTGAACAATCTTTTACACGAATTGGGACCAATCAGTCCAGAAACTCGTCGGACATCGTGGTAGTAGGAACGCTTGAACAGGTGCGCGTCAAGATAAATCGTCACGATAACCATAATAAGTCGCGTGTTCTGTTGCTGGAAGATTGATTGATGGTTGCTTATAACACCAAATATCTAGTAATTGGAAGCTTGGCGTGTCCTTACTGCGTACAAGCGCAGGAATTACTTCAGGAGCGGGGCTTAAATTATTCGTTTAATGCCTACCCTTTTCGCGCTGATGCCATTATTGAGGCGAAGCAAAGGTATAAGTGGAAGACCATCCCTATCGTTATTTTGATAGAGGGGGATTCGGAAACACTCATTGGAGGCTATGACAGCCTCGTGGAGCATTTAAATGAAACGAAAGCCTAAGAGAACTAATAAGACGCAGCGGCAGAAGATTCGTGCTGCTCTTGGGGGAAAAGCAGAGGCTCCAGTATTCGACGAGTCTATAAGAGAGATCGCGTGTACATTGAGTCCGCACTCGGAATATCAAAAGATTCTTCCTGACTGGAACCCTAAAGCTCACAAACGCGGCCGCTATCATAGATCTAACTTTTGGTCTGTGAAAGGCTTTGGGGTAAATCGTTGGCCAGTCGTTACTAAAATTTTGGTAGATTGGGAGACCCCGTTGGCTCGCGGCATGAGCGAAGATGAGGTCTTTAAGGGGTGTGTTCGTCACCTTAATAAGATTCCTCCCCGCAAGAAATTTCAGCGCCGACAACGGCGGAAGCCTTACGGAACTCTTTCGTATGAGCCAATCCACCTATCTTTTAAGAAGGCACCTGACGGAACTCCTTTTATTGAAGCCATCCTTCTCACTGACCAGAGAAGGAATCGGAATTTTTGGGGAGAAGGGGTAAAGCTGTGAGTGACGCGGACCATCCCTATTTCAAGCTACAGCTTAAGTTTACGCTAGATCGAATCATTGCTTGTGTGGCGAGCAGTAAATCTAAGATTTTAGTTACTGCTTCTTTGCTCAAACATTATGTGGCTGCGTGGGCTATTGAGGATTGGGACGATGCTCCGGTTGTGCCTTTGTTTGAATATTATATGAGCCTTCAAGAATTTGTGGCTTTAATATTGGAGAGGTTCGGGGCTGACAAGGATGTCGATTTTAAAGAGCACATGGAGAACCATCCTGTGGCAGGGGTATATGAGCTTGATGCCACCGAGGTTAACATAATCGACGGCTTGATCACTGCCATCGAAGAGTGGGAACAATTTTTAAAAACACAACACAATGTAATTGTTGCGCTTAATTAATGAAAAGCCACTCAGAATAGCGATTTCGGTTTTAAAAATCTACTTACAACGAGATATTTTAGGCTTTTAAACCTAGCAGGGACACCGGAGGATAGAAGCATGAGCGCGGAAGAAGAAAAGGACATGGATGTAACAGAGGCAGACAATACACAATTGCTGCCTGCACCGCCCCCCAGGCTAGCCCCACGGGGTATCCGCACCTTTACAGTGTTCCGCCAAGAGGATGAGACCGGGGTATCAGGAGAAGGTGTCGTCATTGAAGGCGCGGAACTAGCCACGGGGCAATGTATTGTTCATTGGCTCTACCCTCCCCCTCGCGGCGGGATTGCTATCTTTGACTCGATGAGCGATTTTATCAAGGTGCATATTGGTCCGCACCCCGCCAACAAAACCATTATTACCTATCAAGATGGTCAACAGCAGGCTTTTGGGGATGGCGCCAGTGAATAAAAAAGGGTTCACAATCCCGAAGGGGCTTTTGTGGGCTGCTCTTGGCGCCCAGGCGCCCATTCTTCTGACCGCTGCCGCACTCCCTTCTACTGATCTATTACTACTAGGTTTTGCCAACGTCGTTCTTTTGGCTTTTGCGCTACAGGCTCGCCACCGGAGCGAAGAAAAGGAAGATTCCAAGTGAGAGACATCTTCCAAACTTGGCGCAACACTGTTTCTATTCACAACGAAGGCGCCTTTAAAGTTCGGGGATACATCAAGCCTGTTGAAGCCTTTCATACTCTTGCGGAGTGGAAGGCTTTTGCCACTGAAGTGCTTGCATTGCAAAAGCGCGGCGCCTCCCTTCGAGGGGGAGCCATTGATGACGCTGCTTTGGTACGCCTTGTGCAACAGTTTTACTCATTTCAGTTGGACGTAGAGGTTGAGCGCTATGAACTGTTAACCACTAAAAATGTTCTCGACCACATTGAAGACTTTGTTAATCATCGGGTGTGGGCTCTGCACCGCGCCTTTGGAAGTTATTTTGACGACGGCTTCGACGCTTTGCGGTTCGCATTTTTTTATTCACGCGGGGATATGGAGCCTTATGTTCTTTTAGACGAAGCCTATACTTTGGCAGTGCATGGCGATGTCGATGTAATTCGCCCCCTTAAACATTATACTACCGAGGCAGGTTGGGAGAACATCCAACAATCTATTGATACGGGCAACGGTTTCGATATTGCCTCTTTCACCGTAGCAGATCGTCCGTTTTTTAGAGCGGAATCTGACGTTACACTTGTTTTTAATGGTCTTATAAAAGCTGCCTTTCGTAGTGATGTAAAGTCTTTTGCTGTGAGCAACGGGCTTCGCGCCGCTAATATGCTCCGATTGGAGTATCCCGGCGATGATGCTACTAACATTTGTTACGATTTAGAATCAGGGTGCGACGACTTGTCCCGAACATCGCTGTGGAACGAGATTATTGCTCGACCTCTAGAAATCATAAAAGTGCTCAAGTAAAGGACGTTGTACTATTTAATTGTATTGAGGGTGTGAGATATGAAGGCAATATTAAATGAATGGAAAAAGTTTTTGGCAGAACACGGAGAGATCCTGCCAGCAGTTGAGGACGAACCCCAAGAGCTACCCCTCCCAGAGAGCGGCGTCCCAGGAGAATTATATTATGTCCTGCCGCGTAAGTTTTTGTGGAACGTTGCTAAAGAAGGGATTTTGGATTTTAAGGAACCCCAACACGGAACTGAGGAGATCAGCCGACAAGAAGGAATTCTTTTTTACAATGATTTTAACGAAGCTGTTCGGGCAGCTGCCCCCACCGCCCAGGTGGTGGTGGTGTTTGATGGCACCGGCTTAAGTAGCGAAGGCCAGTATGAGTTTTATCCGACTGTGTCTGAAGCTTCCGGTGTTTTTAAAACTAAGGCGATAATGCGAGATTCTGCTATCGATTCGGGCAACGGCTCTAGTGAGCTAGTTGACGAGCTGGGGACGTGGATTCCTTTTAGGTACGCTAAAGGTGTTTTCTTTGGACAGAAGATAACCCCCACTGAGGCACAGTCTTTGTCTGATCGTGGGCTAGGGGACATTCATGTTGGCAGTTATGCGACTCCCACGCCAGAATAATACACTTAAATATAAATTGTAGTGTATTTTTTGCAAACTCGCTACTAGTATATTATAGGGAGATTTATAGTTTGCGAAGAGGGTCTGTTGGCTTTTTACTTTATTGTCTTATGGCGGGTCTCTACGCCTGCGCCGGTCCTGACACCATCGACGATCAGTGGCGATCCCCTGATGCTTCTTCTGCTATCCCTTGTGACCCTCTCACTACTAATTTACAGCACAACACTGATCACTGCGGGTCGTGCGATAATGAATGCCACATAGATAACACCGACAGGTGTGTCGCGGGCGTCTGTGTGTGCGGCTCCCAAGAGGAATGTGCGCCTGGTTTTGATTGCCGCTCGGCACGCTGCGTTGCTAGCGACCTCTCCGGCGACGTGTGCGAATTTGACCCCGAGTGCCCCGTGGGCTATGGGTGCATTGAGGGTCGTTGTACCTCATTAGACTGTACGGATGAAGTATGCGATGGTTTCGATAATGATTGTGACACTGAAGTAGATGAGGGTAATGCCCCTGGTGACGCGCCGCTCGCACAATATTGCGGCGCTCCAACTACCATCAACCCGCCCTGCCGCCCCGGCGTTCAGGTTTGCGTGGATGGCGCGTGGGGAGAGTGTCTCGGAGGCGTCCTTCCCATCGCCGAAACCGGCTTGCTCCTGTGTAATCGTATAGACGACGACTGCGACGGCTGCGTAGATTCAGCCATCGATAGCGCGGGGATGTGTGTCCCCCCGCCTCCAGCGATCTATGACATTGTGTTTATCGTAGATGTGTCGGGAAGCATGGGCGCCGCCATTAGCCGAGTTAAGGCAGCAGTCAGGTCTTTCTCCGCGACTTACTCTGGTTCTCCTGACTTTGCGTTTGCCTTGGTAACCACCGGCTATTACTCTTCTTATCCCAATATTGAGACCAACCTTACCTTAACCTACGCGGACTTTATTAGCGCAGTGGACGGGCTAGACCATTATGGAAGCGGCTTCGAAGGAAACTGGGATGCTCCTTATTTGGTGATGAGGGGTGAATTGCGCGACAGCCGAAGGGGGATGTCACGAACAACCCCCATCGCATGGCGAGATGGCGCCACAAGGATTATTGTTACACTCACCGACGAAGTGGGGCAAAGCTACCTTACTCCTACGCCAATTAGTGAGAGGGTTATGTGTGACGCCGCCACTCGTGGGGAAGTGTTGGTTTTCTTTACACCCGCCCGCCGCAGCTCAGATTGGGATGATTGCGGACAGTGGTTTGATCTCTATGACTATCCCGCCATCGCCTCTAACTTGACCTCAGTCTTTGTGGACCCGTGCCCCTAATTTAAAAATAAAGGGTCTTTCGCTTCGTTCCTCCTTAGTTATTAACAAGGTGGACACCAGGGTTTTGTTAAGTGTCGGCGACCTTGTACGCATCGCCGGGGATCATAACTATAGATATGGCGTGGGTGTCATCCTCCAGCAGCAGACTAGCTCTGCTGAGTTTTTGGCACTCCTGCTTGAAACCGAATTCCCTGACCACAATCCCACAGACTTTAGCTTCCATGCGGATGCACTTTTTGATGGCGAAAATGATGTATATTTGGTATTATGGCAAGGTCCCATCGGCACGGGCGACCCCCGCCCAATTTGGCTTTTTTATGATGAGCTTGAACTAGCATATTAAGTAAATATTTTGGGGTTATTTTGTATTTTGATACTAAGTAACGGGTGGCAATAAATCGCCCCAAGCCTATGAAAGCACTCATTAAAGACTTTACTATCGTCACTCTGTGTGTCTGTGCAATTTTCGCATCCGTTTCTTGTGTCACCCCCGACGCCCCTCGCTGCGCCACACCGACACCCCGCTCAGCAGAGGGTGCCGATCCCTATAGCCGCGCCATTTATCTACGCGGCGCCCCGTCGATGCCCTCTTCAAGGTCTATGCTTTTATATCATGCGCCGCCTGGTGGACAAAGAAAACAATTTAATTTTAACATTTTAAAGTAATTGGAAACTTTATTCTTTACAAAGAGGCATCTTTTATGGTATGTTATTAATTGGAAGTGGGAGTAAAAGAGAGTGTATCAAGTGTGTGTTAAGGGTGGTATTGGGTTGCACGCGGATAAGATGATTTGTGTGTTTGTTGGTGCCACCCTCCAGTCTGCAATGGAGGTCCAACGCTCTTATCTAAAGCGGGGCGTTTGCGCCTGCATTACTAAAGTCTCGCGCCTCGCCCCTTGGAAGGAAAATAAAAGCGGATGAACAAAGAATTAGACGCGCTCTTTAAAGTTGTTTCGCTGGTAAAAGCCCCCAGCGGGGGCTATAACATTGAATTTGAGGTGACGGAGCAGCTTAAAGAGTGGTTTATGAAACGCCATGGCGCTTCTTTTTTTGATGAAGACTATTTTAGAAAATGGTTTCATAGCCTGTTCCAAGGCTTTATGAACTGTTCGACCGAGGAAGAGGAGCGTGCTGTAGTGAAAAAATTTGTAGGACTTTTAGATTTTAATCGCCAAGAAGGAGGAACCCCGCGCCATGGACGATAAACAAAATACACTTTACCATCGCTTCAACTCAGTTAAGAAAGCTGTGTGGGCTTCAGCCCGCCCCATTGATAAGGCTTTAGAAATTATTGAAAACCTGTTGAAAGAGCATCAGCGGCAGCAAACCATTATGCGAGCAGCATATGCAGAGCTAGAAGAAGCCCACCGCACCCCACGCGCCACTCAGCTCAAGCGGGCTCTAACCGGCGACGACCCTCATGCCATCTACCCGAACATGCTCACGCCGGCTGCCCGTGAAGAGTTTGTGGAGGGGGCTCGTAATAATATCTTTTCCCAAGACACGCCCGAACCTCCCTCGACGCCTCCAATGTTAGCGCGGTTTGTTTTTCAAAAAGAGCAAGCAGATAACGATAAAACTTAATTATTTGCCTTTGGGCGATCTATATACTGTGTAGTGGCGAGTAGCGATAACCAAGATCCACACCCCTTCAAGAGAGAACTAGAAGAGGTCTATGATCTATTAAACACCAATGGCAAGAAGCTCCAGGCTTTTTTATCTAGAGCCACTCCTCGCACGAGAGAAGAGATATCCCCCGCCCAGGAGACAAAGGAGTGACTTGTGGTTCTAACCGCGTGGGGCTTTTTCTGGGGCTGTAGCTCAGCTGGGAGAGCACCACACTGGCAGTGTGGGGGTCAAGGGTTCGAACCCCTTCAGCTCCACTAATCTTATTTAAACAATGGTTTAGGTGACTAAATAAAAATAAATGAAAACGATACCCCATGTCGCGGAAGAGGGGTCTCCCTGTGAGACCGTCTATGAAGTGGGGGACGTAGTTTGTACCACGGGAAGCTATAATGCTTATTACTTTTCACTGGGGGGTTTAATGACTCAAGCGGTTACAGTGGGGGATCGTTACGACGAGAAGCTTTGGATAAATAAAATCGGCATTGTGCAAGAGAAGCCGCCCATGTTCTTGCGCTTGGCTCCAGATCACGAGGAGTATCTTATGGTTTATTTTCCGCACGCCGGGGAAGCCCTGTACATAAAACGCGAAGCTTTAGTGCGCTATGAGTGCATTCCGCCTCCCGGCAGTTCACAGAGCTGATGGAAGAAGAAGACAATATCAGAGTAGGTGACTTGGTTGCTACTGCTACCTCTAGGAAGGAATATTATCTTGTAATTGATGTGCGTCATTATTTGCAGTATCCTCACAAGACATATATAATTAAATCTCTCCGAGGTAATCAGAAGGTGCGCGAAGTGGTGCCTGGCGCTCTGGTTACGGTCTCTACGGGCTCAACGCGCTAAATTGCCGAATAAGTGTAGAAAAGTTTTGTTGCGAACCTCTAGTTAATTTATACACTACTAGTATGCTGGAGCCCGTCCAGAAGGAAAACTGAGCCTATGAAGAAAGCAATGCGCCCCTCCAACACCACGCCTTATATCACCCTACTATATGGAGCACTCCTCCTGGCTACGGCATGCCAGGGGTGTGCCACCTTCTCTTCAGATCCCGCTCGCTTTGTTCGCACGCCCTCAGAAGTCGAGCAGATTAGTCATGGGGTGGTCGCCCTTGTGCGCCCGACGCTGCTCGGCAATCCTGGCACTCTTGCTGCCTCCCCCACAAGTACAGGTGATCCGTTTGCGGAGGAGTTAACACCCGAGGAACTCATACAAATGTCTTATGGCATTTATTGTTCAGGGTCGCTTATTGCGGAGGATCTGGTGTTGACTGCCTATCATTGCGTAGATGAACAGCACGCGCAAGGATATCGCATACAAGTAGGGACCTACGCCCAATACACAGCGTCGGAAGGAACGTTTCGCGAGCGGCACTGGCGCTGGCACGATATTGTGTCGGTGGACGAGGATCACGATCTGGCGATATTACGTCTGAGCGATAATGAGCCTAACGCCCACCGTCGCGGCTCTTTGCGCCTCGCCACCTCTAGCCCTCGCACGGGAGAACACGCCTATACGATGGGTCACCCGCGAGGCTTGGGGTGGACTCTCACCTATGGGGTGGTGTCTCAAGGAAGCCGAATGGGCGACAGTGCCAGCGAATCCGCTGACCCGCATGCCACTCGCTATGTGCAGTCCTCCGCGCAAGCTTATTATGGCAACAGTGGGGGTCCTCTTCTTAATTCGAGGAATCAAATAATTGGAGTTGTTTCGAGAGGCGGCCCTTTCCATATTGTGTTCTCTGTTCATGTTTCTTTAATTCGGGCACTGGTGTGTCAGCTACCCGACGCTGATGTTCCCGGCGTTCAGAATTGCTCCCTAAGCAATAATCTGTCTTTCGAGAGGCACAACAACACGGTTGTGAGATTCACGGCGGTTGGGTATCAAAGATAAGGGGTGTTGGTAAAAATGAGCGCCTCTGTTTTTTTCAGCAGCCTGAACCAGAACCAAGAGGGGGCTTTTTGTGCTCCCCATAGCTGTGAGCCTCTAGATTCTTCCTTCCCTTACCTGAGTTTGGAACTCTTTCTCGCCTTGGGAGGAATTGCTTTGATGATTGTTATTTTATCACAGCTAGATAACATTAAGGGGTATTTCCAAAATAAAAGATGAGTCCGTCGTTGTGGCAAAAGATCCTCGCGGCAATCCGCCGTAGCGTGGGAGCCTCCCCGGCTGTGTCCAAGTCCGCTTCTTGTATGAAGCAAAAAGTCTTTGCTAAAAATTTAGAGAACTTATGTAAAAAGTCTTCGGGCACAATCAACCGCCCAGGCGGGACTCGTAAGCTAAAGGAAAATTAATATGAAGATAGGATTATGGAAAAGAATAGTACTGGGGTTTAAATTGTTATTAGGGATGGAGGTCATAGAAGATGTGCGCCTTCTGTTGGTTGGAGAGATTCAGCCCTTGAAGGATATCATTGTCTGTCGAGCCGCCACGATAGCCAGCCAGCAGGAGAGATTGCGCGATCTGATGATGACAAGCGCGGAACAGCTAGCCGCCTCCTCCGCTGCCCGCGATGAACTCAGCGCTCAGCTTGAAGATTTAGAGTCTTCCATCCAAACTAAGATCGCAACAGTCGAACGCCACGCCGCCCAAGAAAAAGCCACTGCTTTGGTGGAGAAAGAGAAGGTGATGTTGGAGCGCCTTCAGATGACCGAAAACGATTTTGTTCGCCGTGAAGAAACAATGCGTGCGGAGCATGAGGCGCTAATTGTAACCACGCGCAGAGAGCTTCTAGCTGAGCAAGACGTTAAGCTAGGGGAGCAACGGGCGCAGGATGAGAATTTATTGCACGCAGTTTTATTTGATCTTCGAGGCGGAAACGGCGAAGATGATAGGTATAGCCCTGCTCGTGCCTATGAGTTCTGTAAGAACTTGTCCCCCCAGTCTTGTAAATCTCTGCGGCATATTATAAAGATTGAAACACGCCTCACTGACGCGGAGAATACGATACGATTACACTTGCGAAGCCCCGATGATACATCCTCATCGGATTTGGCTGTAAAAAGGCGCCTTCCTGTTGTTGAATAAAGTTTAAAGTAATTGTATTTTTTTCTTGACATGTTGACGATTTTAGGGTAGACTGTGTATATGAAAGAGAGGGTGCAAAATGCCCGATAATACAAAGAGGTGGCAAGTGACCGTAAAGAATACAAGTGGCAGCAAGAGGTGCTGGGACTTTTTATATAAAACTAGTAGCGAAGCCTCCATGGCCTCTGTAGTGGAAGACCTGACTCAAGAAGGCTATGAGCTGATGGGCGTTCAGTTGGTGACCCCCGACGACTCTAATCCAGCGACCAACGAAACGCGCCAGATCGACGTGTTTGACAGTGGTCCCCCCTTATTGTCTCTCTCGTCCCCTATACGCTTCTGGGATGGCGGTTGAGTCCCATTCTCCCGCTACAGTCGTAAAGCCCCTCTAATCGCCTTCTAGGGGGCTTTGCAGGGTCGCTGGTGTAATGGCAGCACAGCAGACTTTTAATCTGTCCGGTCAGGGTTCAAGTCCCTGGCGACCCACCGTTGATTTTTATCTTGACAAATGTCAGTTTGTATGTTAGTCTCTGATAAAGAATAAGAGGATTCCCACCATGAAGAGTCCGAAAAGGATCTCTACGGTGATAATTCCCAACACAACAAGGAGCTTCGTGAGCACTACAAAACTTAAATATGAGAGTTCCAGAAAAGTTCTCATGAGGAACCATAGCTCAATGGAAGAGCAGTCGCCTTCTAAGCGACCGGCTAGAGGTTCGAGTCCTCTTGGTTCTGCCGAAAATATTAACAACTTTACTATTTAATGAAAGGGTAAAAGGTATTTTATTATGACTAGTGTAATTGTGATGATCGCGACCGCCGCATTGGGCTTCGTGGCGTTTGTGATGGGAATCCGCGTGGGGCGAGCCACCGCCAACGAGGAGTGGGTACAGGTGGTAGCGGGGCAAGATGATGCCCTTGTGCAGGCTATGGCAGCCCACGGATATCAACTGGTGGACGACGAAGATGAGGAGCCCTCCCCTATCGAGGGAGCGAACACCTCCCAGTTAAACCTCCCCGCTTTCGATGACGACGACACGACAGCTTAAAAGAGGCGTGGCATCTCGGGACTATGGCGGAACTGGTATACGCAGCGGACTTAAAATCCGCCGAGTGTAAGCTCTTGTGGGTTCAAGTCCCACTGGTCCTACCAATGCGGAACAGTAGCTCAATTGGTTAGAGTCCCTGTCTCATAAACAGGTTGTTCTCGGTTCAAGTCCGAGCTGTTCCACTAAATCTATAGCTTTCACTATTTATACTGCGATGAAGAAACTCATATCTAAGTTCCGTGAATTTATAGACGAGGGGTCTCTTGGACGAACCCTCTACCATTATAGTAATTTTGAGGGCGATAAGTTTACTCTTGATCCTGCTCGCTTTACTGACAAGAAGTTTCGTAAGTCCTACTCTCGTAACGACTACAACGTAAGTCAGTTTCCGAGGGTGTTCTTTTATACGGACCCTGAGAATAAAGAAGCCCTCGTTAGGGGAAATCTTTTTGCTGTTAATCTCGTGGGTGCAGCCATTTACGATCTTGATAAGGACCCCGATGGTGTAGTCAGCAAGCTCAGCGCCGAAAGCCCAACCGGAAACATGCGTGCCGGGGTTGAGTGGGAAGATTTCTTCGAGGAGATCAGTACCAAGTATGATGGTGTCTTTTATAAGATCCATGATGATATTGGTGTTGTGGCTTGGTTCAAGCCCATTGAAGTTACCAGAGTCGAAAGTTCTTAACAAACTCTTTCCTTCTGTGTTATCCTTGTTTTAACAAGGAGGCGCAAATGTCGCAGTACCCAAGGAACGATGTGGGAAGTTTTGTAATGAATGTTTACCACGGGCTGGTGCGCTATGGGACAGTTCGGACCAAGCGAATTGCTAAAGATGGTTGGGCGTATTTTACTGTAGAGTGGCACAATGATGAGGATTATAAAGAGGCAATCGCCTGGCGTGCCGCTTTGACGGTGGGCGACGATCACACTCTTGAAGAATATCGCGGGGACAGTCTTACCCTCATCAGTAATCCGCGCAGGCTTTCCCTGGCTGTAGATGCCCATTATCATTTTCTAGCACTCCCCACACGCCTAAAGGTTAAGATCTCCTGAGAAAAAACAGGAGGTCAGTACTGTAGCTTAGTGGTTAGAGCCCTGTATGGTGTGCATGCCGTGCAGAAGACCCAGGTTCGATTCCTGGCAGTACGCCCGCCTTTTAAAGTAATGATAACTAGTTAGAGTAGATGGTGACCCGAATAAAGATGAAGGCTATTCTTGAGAGCTGGGCTCGTTATGTTGATCGAGCCCC
>Ga0315338_1002934_pt1 | contig 15760 bp, 11 predicted proteins | sample ASW8metaG_FD_204518 | JGI IMG/M metagenome (GOLD analysis project Ga0315338, IMG submission 204518) | Ammonia-oxidizing marine archaeal communities from Monterey Bay, California, United States - ASW #8 | ecosystem: Environmental > Aquatic > Marine > Coastal | place: USA: California | collected... | reverse complement strand
CTTCATCGTCAAATAATTCGATTCTTACAGGGCAATCATAATGTACCGGAAAAATATCTAATATGCCGCCCCTGTGACTAAATTGCCCTCGTGACTCGACCAATGGTTCATTACGATACCCAAGATTTACCCAATACTTCAGGATATCATCCAAGCTCTTGATACGCTGGCCGATCTTTAATTCGCGACCATGAGGTCCGTCATTAATAGCTTTAGCCATAAATTCTGGTGAAAACACATTGCGAGAAGCCGCCACGATCGACGCTATGACTATAGGGTAGACTCCAGAAAACTCCGCCCGTGAGGCTTCAGATAAAGCCCAAAGAGCCGCCAGCCTTTCGTGACCAGTGTTTGTATCTACGGCTAATCGTTCAAAAGGCAGAACGTCTGATGAAGGGAATATATATATCGGCGCAGTATCCCCCATGTACGTCAACAGCTGATCCTGCAGTCTCTTCGCATCTTCAGGTCTAGGAGTTAAAACAAGCATCGGTAATTTGGAGTTCTTGTAGATAGCAGCCAAATATGCCGGTCTAGCGCCTTGTCGAACAGTAATCCCAGATGGACTTAATGATTCTACACTGTCGGAATTTTTCGCTATTAGATCAGATTCCGCTAGGAGTGTTGTGATAATTCCATTTAATGACATTTATTAAGTAGCCCGTTGACCCCGCCGCGTTTTTACACGTATTTATGGCCTGGAATCGCTTCCAGCCCTTGCCTAATTCTATTGGCTCCAGACCCACACTACAAGTCACATATCAAACCTAACGCAATAATTCGACCCCAAAACCAGATGTGATAGCCTTCAGATTACGCTGATCCCTCATGATATAATCCATTTCAGAAACTCTGCACACGTGAACACTGGCTGTGCAACAACATTTATCTCAATAAACCTACCAGAAATCTAAGGGCTAAGCATGTCCAAGTCAGGCTCATCTAACAACATCACCTATAAACGTATTGTCGTAAAGATAGGCACTAGCGTGCTTAGCGGCAACTCTTCAGATAACTCTCTAGATTCAGACACCATGTCGGATCTAGTCTCCCAAATCGCTTCCCTTGTAAATATCTACGAATCACAAGTATTAATAGTAACTTCAGGCGCAATAGCTGCAGGCAGAGCAGCAATCGGGCACAAGATAGATGATTCTTCCAATAAAGATATAATCAGCCGTCAAGTTTTCGCGGCGGTAGGCCAAGGACAATTATTACACGAATACCAGCAACTATTTGCCAGTCACGATATCCAAGTAGCCCAAACCTTACTGACTACTAATGATCTATCGAATCGACAATCGTACCTCAACGTGAGGAACACTTTGCTGGGATTACTAGAGTTGGGAGTCGTTCCCATTATTAATGAAAACGATGTGGTAGCAGTAGACGAAATAGGAGAAGTATTTGGGGATAACGATAGATTGTCAGCACTGGTAACCAACCTAGTAGACGCAGATCTCTTGATAATATTAACTGATACCGATGGGCTCTATACATCTGACCCAAAGCACAACAAAGATGCCAAATTAATAGTAGAAGTGCATCACGTTGATGATGGGATAATAGCTACCGCGGGATCTCATAGCAACCCTGAATCCCGCGGCGGCATGCCAACTAAACTGGAAGCGGCACAACTTGTCACCACCGCAGGTATACCTATGGTGATGTGTCATGGACATACAGATCAAATCATATTGAAAGTATGCCAAAATGAAAGTGTGGGCACTAAATTCCACCCTGCTGCCGAGAAACTCGAAGCACGAAAGAGGTGGCTCTTAAGTATGACCCACGATTCGGAATATGGGGAAATAATAATTGACCAAGGTGCGGCCGTTGCACTTAACAAACAAGGAGTAAGTTTACTACCCGCTGGAATTATAGCTACTAATGGTAGTTTTAATAGAGGAGACGTAATCTACATACTCAATAATGATGGCGGTAAAATCGCTTGTGGCATCAGTAATTACACATCAGCGGATTTGACCCTGATCAAGGGCCTTAAATCAGACAAAATCCAGGATATTTTAGGTTATTATTACGGGCAAGAAGTTGTCCACCGGAACAACTTAGTGTTGATATAGAATTGAAGACTGGTACAATTTTCATACGGTCGCAAGTTGTATAGCAAATAAGGGACTCACATATAGATGAGCAACGGTTTACCTAAATTAGATTTAACTACTATGGCTATAAGTTCTCAAGGAGCTTTTCGGTCTCTATCCAAGTCGCCCAGCTCTATAAGAAATCAGGCTTTAACGAATATTGCTCAAATGCTGAGGTACCAGAACGACGAAGTGCTCGAGGCAAACCGAAAAGATTACACTATCGCCAAAGATACCGGTATGAACGACGCCATGCTGGACAGATTATTACTTACCCCTGAACGACTTCAGGCAATGGCGAACGACATCATCAACATATGCGCACTGGAAGATCCTCTTGGTGAAACTATTGAGACTTATACCATGGATAATGGCTTGGCGTTGGAAAAGCTAAGAGTGCCATTGGGAGTCATTGCCAGTATTTACGAAAGCAGACCAAATGTGACTGTGGACATATCCGCATTATGCCTCAAATCGGGGAATACCTGCTTATTACGCGGAGGGTCCGAAAGCATCAATTCAAATATAGCATTAGTTGAACTGATACACCGTTCATTGTCAGATGCTGGCTTACCAATGGAATGTGTTCAATATCTTGACGATCCGGACCGAAACCTTATTACACAACTCCTGGCTATGAAACAATATATCAACCTTCTCATACCTAGAGGAGGCGAAGCTCTAATCAGATTCGTATCTGAGAATGCTTCCATGCCCGTAGTCACTGGTGGGATAGGAGTTTGTCATACGTTTGTTGATATGTCAGCAGATCTAAAAATGGCACGCTCTATAATACTTAACGCCAAAGTACAGAGACCAACTGTGTGCAATGCACTGGACACTATCCTAATACACCGAAAAGTAGCAAATGAACTACTTCCCCCTTTGTCCCACGACTTGATAGATGCTGGTGTCGAATTACACTGTGACAGTACATCATTCGAGATACTGTCACAAACTAATCAGAATAAAATTATAGAAGCAACAGAAGACGATTGGGGGAAGGAGTTCCTATCTCTAATAGCGGCGGTTAAGATCGTCGATTCTCTCGATGCTGCGTTAGATCATATTTCCAACTATGGATCAGGACATTCCGATGCCATAATAACTGAGGATGGCAACTCCGGCACTAGATTCCTCAACGAGGTAGATTCATGTGCCGTATATCTCAATGCAAGTACACGCTTTACCGATGGAGCCCAATTCGGAATGGGGGCTGAAGTTGGCATTAGTACACAAAAATTCCATGCCAGAGGACCCATGGGTCTTAAGGAATTGACCTCGTACAAATGGATAGCTAGGGGCACAGGACAAATCAGAGACTAAATTATGCTTCTTCACGAAAATAGACGATTCATTCCTGTTCAGATATAGACAAAGTTAAATGTTAATTGATAGTCATAGCCATATAATGCCACCGGATTTCAAATCTAGGCGTGCAGACATATGTAAGCTAGACCTTACATTCGCCGAACTATTCTCTAGTAATGACCAAAAATTCGCTGCAGTCGAAGACCTTTTGATCTCCATGGACAAATCCAACATCAATAAATCGGTAATCATGGGTGTTGGTTGGACTGACATTGATATAGCTACAGAAGCTAATCGTTATATTGTTGAGCTTGTTAATACGCATCCTGACAAACTAATTGGGTTCTGTTCTGTAAACCCCATGTGGGGGCGAAAAGCTGTCGACGAAATAGAAGCATGTCACTCGATGGGACTAAAGGGCATAGGCGAGTTACACCCCGACACACAAAACTTTGACATCACTAAGTTTGATATTCTTGAACCGCTAATGAGCTGCGCTCGGAGGTTGGATATTCCGATCGTCATTCATACCTCAGAACCTGTAGGACACGAATATAACGGAAAAGGGAACACTACTCCGGGAAAAGTCTACAAGTTGATATCAAATTTCCCTGAAAACATTATTATCTGCGCTCATATTGGCGGAGGTCTGCCTTTCTACGGTCTCATGCCTGAGGTCAAAGCACTTTTGAAAAATACTTATTTCGACACAGCAGCAATGCCCTATTTGTACAATAAACAAGTAATACCCATTGCCGCCCAAACGATCGGGGCGGAGCACATTTTATTTGGCTCAGATTATCCCTTACTGAGCCAATCGAGAGTCATATCAGACATTAAATCATCTGGACTACAAGACCCAGACTTAAACAAAATACTGGGAGCAAATATGTCGAATCTGCTAGGTATCACGTAAAATTATGGTACCGCGTCAACCTTTCGCTATAGATGGAATGCAAACATTACCCGATTATTTGCAAAGCGGTCTGGATATAGTTTTTGTAGGGTTGAACCCGTCCCCACATTCCATACAAATTGGGCACTATTATGGAAACCCTAGAAATCGTTTCTGGAAAGCTCTGAACCAGGCTCATATTATAGAAGTAGAATTAAGTTCAGCGATTGATTACAAAGCTCTTGACTACGGCATAGGTTTTACTGATTTGGTAAAACGCCCTACGCCCCAAGTCAAAGATTTAAAAGCCGCTGATTATCTGGCATGGGCCCGTATGGTTAAGACTAAAATTTTAAAATGCCAACCTCTTATAGTGTGTTTCCAAGGCGTAATGTGTTACAAATTCTATCTAAAATACGTTGAAAACCTGACAGAATCTCCCAAACTCGGAATCCAAAATGCCACCATTGGTAATAGCCGCATATTCGTAACACCCAACCCTAGCCCAGCTAATGCTCAATACTCTATAGATGATTTATCACATTGGTATAAAAATCTTGGAGAATTACGATCAACGCTAAAAAAGTAGACATCATAAGAGTGTTCATAGCACTAGACCCATCTCTTGAAGCGAAAGTGTTGTTAAAAAACACTATTACGAAGCTAGACGCTTTTCTTGATACCGGAATCAAATGGGTAGACTTTTCTGGAATACATATAACCTTAAAATTTTTAGGTAATATCCCGTCGAAAGATAAATATCCTCTATTAGAATGTATTAAAAGCGCAAGCAGCCAATTTTCTGAAACACCATTTTCTTTAACGCTGGGCCAATTAGGGGTATTCCCAAAACCCTCAGAACCAAGTGTTATTTGGGCAGGCGTATCAGGAGATCTAGGCAAACTTCAAACGCTTCACGATTTGGTGCAAACTGAGATCGACTCCATTGGATACCCTACCGATAAACGCGCCTACAACCCCCATATGACGATCGGTAGAGTGAGAAGAAACATCAGACAACCTACTCTTGATTACATAGGCAAGACCATTCTTGAAACATCGATACCAGAGTCTAAGCCATGGACAGTAAGTCACATCCATATCATGGAGAGCTCGCTCAGCCCCGAAGGTGCGAAATATAGTTCTATTGCGAGAGCAGCCATAAGGCCGTAACAAGTTGAATACAACGACCGTAGAAATAAAACCCATAGCCCCGTATAACTTCGAATTAACAGCGGGAACTAGATCCTATTTCAAGGGCAGTTACATACTCGACCATCGGGGAATCCCAAATTATAGGCGCCTCCTCCAACTCTCAAATAAATTAGTTTTATGCTCGGTCACATCAATCGGCACTGTAAATGATCCGAAACTCTCTATCGTATTTACTGGAAATAAACTTGACGCTGATGAAACCCATTCAGCTACTGAGCAAGTGCGGCACATCTTGGGATGCGACCAAGATTTGTCACAATTTTACGATCTGGTAGCTGAAGATGAAGTGATGTCACGTGTCGTAAAACAACTTTGGGGGCTACATATTCCTTTAGCCAGCTCTATATTTGAATCATTTATATTAGCTATTTTAGGCCAGCAGATAGCCAATAATGTCGCGACTATAATACGCCAAGAGTTTATCGAAGCGTATGGTACGAAGTTATCGGTCTTGGGAGACACCTTTTATTGTTTTCCGACACCTGACGTAATATCAGATCTTACAATTTCTCAGTTACGCAATCTGAAACTCAGTGAACGTAAAGCGGAATATGTGATCGGTATTGCTAAGTCAGCCTTAGACCATGTAAATGGCATTAATACATACGAACATTTGAGTGATAAGGATGTTATCGAACGATGTGTAAATCTTAGAGGAATCGGACATTGGACCGCCAATTGGGTAATGGTGAATGGATTAGGGCGATTTAATGGATTTCCCAGCGGAGACCTAGCACTCCAAAGAATAATATCAGAATCCTACTTTAGTGGGGTCCCACAGAACGCGCAGACTATAGACTTGTTCTCGCAACGATGGTCACCCTGGCGCACTTATGCCACAACGTATTTATTTGCTGCTTTAAGAGCAAATATATTATAAGAGAACTATTCTGTTGCGCGGATATTCTCTCATTTAAACATGTTCATTAAAGCTCTAGGGTTCTTAGTTTTGGCGAAGCGTTTCATGATTTTTTGAGTTTGTTTAAATTGGTTCAACAGCAAGTTAATTTCCTGGGCCGTAGTTCCGCTACCTAGCGCTATGCGTCTCCGGCGACTCCCGTTAATCAATTCTGGGTGATGTCGTTCCTCTGCGGTCATAGACTGTATCATAGCTTCCATTTTTTGCATTTGACTATCATCCACATTCGCTGGCATGTTCTTACCCATCTGTCCCATTCCAGGCAGCATATCCATAATCTGGCTTATAGACCCCATTTTCTTCACATTCTGAATCTGCTGCAGGAAATCATCCAAGTCAAAAGTGGCCTGGCGTAGCTTTTTTTCGACGTCTTTTATTTGCGTCTCATCGATTGTTTGTTGGGCTTTTTCTATTAGAGTTAGCACATCGCCCATTCCTAATATTCGAGAAGCCACGCGGTCAGGATGAAATGCCTCCAATCCATCAGGGCGTTCACTAACGCCTACAAATTTTATAGGCACACCGGTTACTTGAGTAGCAGACAGCGCCGCTCCGCCACGGGCATCACCGTCTAGTTTGCTCATGATTAATCCAGATAGAGACACACGATCATGAAATTCTTTCGCTGCGTTAACCGCATCTTGACCGGTCATAGAATCAAGCACGAAAAGTGTCTCATGAGGTTTGACCGCAGTGCTTATATCTGCAAGTTCTGCCATGAGTTCATCATCAATCTGCAGTCTGCCTCCAGTATCGATAATTACCCAAGTACATCCAAGTTCAGCACCCTTTTTAACGCCTGCCTTGGCGACTTGAACCGGAGAAGAACTATCTGGTTTTTCTGAATAAACAGGCACATCCAACTGTTTGCCCAATGCTTCCAACTGAGCTATTGCGGCTGGCCTCTTCAGATCTGCGGCCACTAACAAAACAGTCTGCCCTTGCTTCCTAATATGCAATGCCAGTTTTGCAGCAGTAGTAGTTTTACCGGATCCTTGTAGTCCTACTAACATTAGGGTCGATGGCAATTGACTTGCAGGTCTTAAATTATGATCTCCACTAGTCAGAATTTGAGTGAGTTCTTCATGTACTACCTTTACAACCTGCTGGCCAGGGGTCAGACTTTGAAGGATATCTGACCCTTGTGCTCTTTCTTTTACTTTCGCTACGAAGTCTCTTGCCACTCGAAAATTGACATCAGCTTCCAGTAACGACCTTCTCACCTGAGTTAACGCTTCATCTATATCTTTCTCAGTAAGACGTCCTCTATTAGAAAGATTATTAAAAATTCCAACCAGCCTTTCGCTTAGATTATCGAACATTACAAATCCTTAAAATCAGGGTTGTGGCTACATTGTTCTGATGCCGAGTTCCACATTAAAACACTAACATTAATATCATAATACAAATTTACAACTTATCGATCTATGATAGCAGTATCTTGCCACCTTAAACGCACATGATCCATAATAACATTATGTTAATACATATCCACTGGGATCTACCGGCATGATCCCACAACGTTTAAACATTCGGAATTTCCTCTGTTATCGCGAAGATGTACCTGATCTAGATTTCACTGGTATACACGTCGCTTGTCTGTGTGGAGATAACGGGCATGGAAAGTCTGCTCTGCTGGACTCAATTACCTGGTCTCTTTGGGGGAAAGCGAGGGGTCGAACTCAAGACGAGCTTATATCGTATGGAGCTGATGAATGCCGGGTGGAATTTGAATTTACTGCGCGTGAATCACGCTACAGGGTTATACGCAGCCACGCCCGAGGACGGACCCGATCGAGAGCAGGGGTATCCGACTTGCAATTCCAAATCCTAGATTCTGGCCAGGCTCAATCCATACCCGGAAATACCATAAGAGAAACCCAACATAAAATAGATCAAATCATAGGAATGCAGTACGACACCTTCATAAACTCTGCTTTCTTAATGCAAGGCAGGTCTGACGAATTTACAAGTAAAACTCCAGGTGACAGGAAAGATCTTCTTGCCGACATACTAGGTCTAGACATTTACGATAGATTACAAAGAAAAGCAAGAGATCATGCTAGGTTAGCCGAATCAGAAGTCGATCGTTCACGCGGAGCTCTTGAACTAGTAGAAAACCAAATCGTAGAAATCGGCGATCCATCAGAAGAACTACAACCAGTAGAAACAGACCTCGCCAGAATTGAATCAGAGTTCCTAGAGAAGACAACCGTCAGCAATGCAATCCGAGATAACTTGAATTCTATGCTGGCCGTCAAAAACGAGAAATCCCAACTGGAAGACGATATTGAAAAATTCACCATAGAATCAGCACAGATTCAATCCCAAATATCTACCATTACACAACGAATTGAAGACTGTACTTCAATTATAAACAGAGCAGACGAGATCGTTGATGGGGTACGTATGCTACAAGAGGCCCGCACAGGATTCGAGTCGTTAGAAAAATCTAGAAATCAATTCGAATCATGGCAACAAGAAAAAGCTTTATTAGAGCAAAAAGTTCTTCACCAAGAGAGCGCTCTTACAATGCAGTCTGAGCAAATCCAAAAGAAAATTCATCAGGATTTGAAACCTAAAGCGCAATCTCAAGTATCATTGCAAGCGAAAAGCGATCAATTAAAGCAAGATTCGCTCAATATTTTAAAAGAGAAGACTGCACTGGAACTGCAAAAGAAACATCACCAAGACTTAACACTAACCGTTGCAGATTTGACAAAAGAAGCTGAAAGGCAGGAATCAGAAGGTAAGGACATTGGCGCCAAATTATCCATGATAGAATCAGCCGATAATACCCATGCTACATGCCCTCTCTGCCTTACAGAGCTAGGAACAGACGGACATCAAAGGGTTATAGACACGTACAACACCGAGATCTTGTCTAGACGAACAGCATATAAAGATACGGTATCCTCACTTAATAGTATTGAAGTTGAAAGACAAAATCTAGAACTAGAAATATCCCATACCGAGTCATCAATATCCAATACTTTAAAGAAACTGCAGATAGAAGAAACCGAAACATCATTCAGACTGGACGAATCCTTAAAATCACAAGAAGCCCTACAGAGCCTTGAAGCAGAGCTGCAAATAATTGAAGACTCCCTAAAAAATAAATCATTTTGTCGAAATGATTTAGATCAATTGAACATATTGGATCGTAATATAACTTCACTAAACTATAACGATACCAGCAGGCAAAAAGAATATCTAAATATACAAAACCTCCAAAACTTCGAATCTGAGCATGTAAGACTAGAACAGGCTAAAATACAGGTATCTCAAGATAGCGAATTACTTTCTAGCTCACAAATCAGCGTAGGTATTAGAGAAAAAGATATAGCAGTTCGAAGGTCTCGTCTTGAACAATGCGTAGAAAGTCTACAAGACTTACCTGAGCAACAAAGCGCATTCGACAAAATTGCTAGTGAAATCAGTGCCCTTGATAATAGTCGTAGAGCAGCATTATCTAGAAAGGTTACTCTAGAGGGTCAACTTGTTAGAAAATCACAGCTTAATGACCAGATGAAATCAACTAAGGCTACTCTTGCCAGCGCGGAACAATCACAAGGAATATTCAGAGAACTAGCAACTATATTTGGAAAGGAGGGGATACAAGCGATGCTGATCGAAACTGTAGTCCCCCTTATCGAAGAAGAGACTAATCTCTTATTAGGCCGCATGACCGATAATCGAATGCATGTGAAACTTGAAACCCAGAAAGAACGCCGAAGCGGCAAAGGCGATCCAGTTGAAACACTGGAGATAAATGTCAGTGATGAACTAGGGTCCCGAAGCTATGAAATGTATAGTGGGGGGGAAGCATTCAGGATAAATCTATCCATACGAATAGCCCTATCAAAAGTCTTAGCACAAAGAATGGGTGCTCCATTGCCTACATTGTTTATAGATGAAGGATTTGGGACCCAAGACGCATCTAGTAGAGAGCGCATACTAGATGTGATAAGTTCTATACAGGACGACTTTGATAAGATCATAGTAATAACTCATTTAGAAGATCTTAAAGACATGTTTCCCGTAAGAATTGAAGTGCACAAGTCTAGTGCTGGGTCTACTTTCTGGCTTAGCTAACAGATCGAGGTACAATACACATCTGTTACTTATGAACTGAGGATTATTTTGAAAAAACTTACCTACCAATTGGCGCTTACGATATTACTTCTAACAATACTGACTACAGGTTGCACCTCCACCACAGACTTAACACCAGAACTAGCTAATCAAGATAAAAAGACTTTAGAGCCTGCTAACCCCATCTCCTCATCGGGAGATATTGACAAGAACCAGGACTTATCAGCTACCCATGAACCCACGGCTACAAATATTCCCAATAAACCGGCAACTGCGACACCAATTAGTAATGAACCTGAAAAAGCTAATACCGAGTCTGAGGTCGTACAAAATCCAGACACAGCAACTGATTCAATCGACGATAGCCTAAAAACCTCCGATGATTCAAAGGCTAAACTAACATCCAAGCGTAGCACCTATGTCACCGCTTCAAATGCAGTATCTCCTCCCACCTTTTTTAGAAAAACCGGTTACGATAGCTTCCCTAAGAAGATACAAGAAGAGTTTTCCAATGCATTAGAATCTGAGTTCGGGGCGGCCTCTTACAAAATGGGGGTATCAGCGGCCGTTTACAAAGATGGCACATTGTGGTCTGAATCTCTGGGATTAGCCTCTGAAGATACTCCCCTAACACCAGATATGCCTCTTGGTATTATGAGTACATCCAAAACATTTTTATCAGCATTGATACTGAAACAAGTTAACCAAGGTTTATATACGCTGGACTCTCAAGTCTCAGACCTGCTCTCTCAAAACAAAGGATATCAATCCGTAAACCCAGAATTTATGCCCGATGCTACGGTCAGAGACCTACTCAGAATGAGATCTGGCATAGGCACTGAAACTGAGAACAAGAGAGCAAAAGCGATGGTATTGCTTGCACCAACTTGGGAACCAGCTAACATGCTCAAGCTGATTGATAAAAAACCCGTCCCTAGTGGCAGTTTCCAATATACTAGTGGGAGTTCCGTCCTACTCGGACTGATAGCAGAAGAATCCGGAGGTTTACCATTACATGAGCTATACCAAGAGCACTTATTTGCACCACTTGATATACAAGCAGGACTGAGACCGGTAATAAATATACCTCCTACAATGGCTAAACCATATGCCGACAGAAGCCGGTACGGGGCAAATCCCATGTTTGGTGACTCCCTTGACTCCCTTGGCTTTGGGGACCTCACAACAATAAAAATGTACGGAAACACAGACTTCAGGAGCGCAGATGGGCGTCTACAATGGTCCACTTCAGGAATAGTAACAACAGCCGAAAATATGGCCTATTGGGGATACAGCCTTTTAAGTCCCAATGGATCTGACATACTATCCGATATCAGAGACGAGCTAAAGACTTCGATAGTTGACGAAACAATTGAACTCGCAGCAGGGCCACAAAAATACGGATATCACATAGCAACTAGAACTCACACATTGGAGAACGGAGAGACGATATTAACCTTTGGGCATCCAGGAGGTGGTGGCGGCTATTCCTCCGTTATATTTTACGCACCATCCCTCGATGTATCCGTATCTCTACTGGCTAATTCAGAATTAACATTCGATAATATCGGCACATGCGGCAAAAGAGGCGAGCATTGGATCAACCCACTGGACTGCATCGCCAGAGGCTTCTTTGGAACTATTATGACGCACGACAGTGTTACGAGCACACAGTAAGACGATATTGTCTATTGTTCAGCCTGTTTCAAAGAATGGACGTTCAACGTTATCTCTGTAACACTACCGTTAATAGCGCTGAGAACCCTTTCAGGAGATAACGGTAGATCATTTATGCGTATACCTATAGCATCGTATATAGCGTTTGCTATAGCAGCAGGGGGCCCGAATCCAGGTGGCTCAGCAACCGCTCTGGCTCCGAACGGGCCATCTTCAGCTGGTACGCGTATTAATATATCTTCTATGTTTGGCATATCTATAGCCAACGGCATCAAATAGGTGGCAAAAGACGCGTTTTTCACCTCGCCTGTCTGTGGATCAAACTGCATATCTTCAGATAAAGCCCTACCAATCCCTTGAACTGCCCCTCCATCCAGTTGACCCTCAACTGACATCGGGTTAATTGCCACACCCACATCTTGTGCCTGAATGTACCTCGTTACCTTCACTTGACCTGTTTCCTTATCGACTAGTACTTCCGCCGCATGAGTGCTGAATACTGGCGTATAAGGCATGTTTGATAGAGACGCGGTGCCAATTATAGGGCCGCCACGCGAACTCAAACTAAGTCGGGCTATTTGACCAATATCTAAACTTTGCGCAGGGTTATCTTGTACGTATACCATACCTTCTTCACAAATTAGGGCTTCAGCAGCAACCCCTAGTCTTTCGCTAGCTAATAAAAACAATTTAGCTTTGGTATCTTCAGCAGCACGCTGAACTGCTGTACCTTGGCTGTAGATAATTCGACTTCCTCCGCTTGGCCCGGTAAAGGGCGCTAAATCTGTGTCACGTTTAGGCACAATAACTTTATCTAATGAAATACCTAATGTCTCAGCGGCTATAGCTGCTAGAGAAGTGTCACTTCCGGATATATCTACAGAACCTGTGAGCAAGCTTATTGTCCCATCCTCGTTCACACTGATGGACGCCGTCGAAGGACCGCTTCCACTACGCCATTCACATAACGCTACGCCGACCCCTCGATCACTTCCAGCATCAGGCTTATTTAAAGTCTTTTTGATTGCTTCCAAGGTTTCCATGAGTCCATTACTTGGAAGCGGTGAGCCATTAACTGCTATGTCACCTTTTTTGATCGCGTTTTTCATTCTAAAATCTATGGGGTCAATCCCCAACTTATTCGCTATATTATCTGTATGAGACTCTACCGCAAAGGTCATATCCGCTACACCTGAAGCCCGATATGATCCAACATACACTTTATTGGTATATACTCCGTACGACCTTAGACGATAGTTGGGTATATGATATGCACCCAAACCATGGCCTACTCCTGAATTTGGGCCTGCTCCTAAATATGCTCCAACATCGAAAACAGTATAGGCTTCACGAGCCATAATAGTTCCGTCATTATTTATACCAGAGCGGATATAATTAGTTACCGGCAGGCGCGGGCCGTTCAACGTGAAAGTTTCTTCGCGGGTATTAATTAGCTTAACGGGTTGACCACACCTAATAGATAACAAGGCAGGGTAAGCTTCAAAAGCCAGTCTCAATTTCGCCCCAAACCCGCCACCTAGTTCCATTGGAATAACCTTAATTTGAGAGATTTCCAATTGCAAAACAGTCGCTAATTGGCTTCTTACTTGATATGGACCCTGAGTAGACGCCCATATAGTCAGTCGACCATTAGGTTCAGATCTAGCTATACACGCCATAGGTTCCAGAAATCCTTGGTTAATACCTTGGGACTGAAAAACATCTTCGACTATAAAATCACACTTGCCAAAAGCCTCATCTACGTCTCCGCGATCAGCGTCCAACAAAGTGCATACATTATCCCCACCCAGAACAAATCCGTATCCTTCAAAACTAGGTAAATCAGGATGCACAATAGGAGAGCCCGGATCCAACGCGGCAAGCGAATTAACCACATTTGGCAACGGCTCATAGAGTACCTTTATGGTATCCAAAGCAGTTTGCGCAATAATTTCATTATCCGCCGCGACAGCCGCTATAGGCTCCCCTACATAGAACACTTCATCACGAGGCATTATATAGCGATCCCTAAGACCTCCTGAACCAAAGTGCACCTCAGGGTAATCTTGACCGGTTATAACCGCTCGTACTCCTGGAATCTTTTCGGCCTCTGCCACGTCAATACTCACTATTTTCGCGTGACTTTGTGTGCTTAATAAGAGCTTGCACATAAGCATTCCAGGAAGGTACACATCAGAAGCATAAGTCGCACTTCCAGTAACCTTCTCTATCGCGTCCAATCTCGGATGATTAGTTTCCAATACTTTGAAGGAAGTCATGATCTACCTCCTTTTGAGCCATTAATCTTAGTTGCTGCTGCTAAAATTGCTTCTACAACTTTCGAGTAACCTGTACAACGGCACAAATTGCCCCCTATAGCTAACCGAACCTCCTCTTCAGTAGGTTCAGGATTTTCCATTAAAAGTCCTGTTGCGGACATTATCAATCCTGGGATACAGAATCCGCACTGTAGTCCTCCATGTTCCACAAAAGCTCTCTGAACTGGATGCAATTCCTGTCCAGAAGCCAGTCCTTCAATAGTTACAACATCTGCATCATGGACACTATGCGCTAACACCATACAAGAGGTCACCGGCTTCCCCTCGAGTAACACGGTGCAAGCCCCACAATCGCCCTCGTCACATCCTTTTTTTGTACCTGTAAGTTGCAAGTCGTCCCTAAGCGTGTCTAGCAGAGAGTAGTATGATTCTGTAAGAATTTGCACCGCGTTGCCATTTAAATTAAAGCTAACAGTCTTCTTCATATTATCTCCGTGAAGCGTTACTAGAATCATGCATCAGAATGTTGTTTGTATCGTTAATCGTCTCTGTTCGTCAAAATCAGTGCCTTCACCCCTAGCTATGGATATAGCCTTATTCAGGGTCCGCCTAACAAGAACAGGAACTATCAACTCACGATATTCAGCTGATGCCCTTACATCATCGATAGGACTCGCAATACTAGCCGCTGTTTCTGAGACATCTGTAATAAGTTCTTCAGTTATCGGGTACCCCAACAATTTCGCCTCGGCCCCATAAGCGCGAATTGGAGTATCAGATACAGACCCAAGAGCTATCTTGACGTCTTTACAGACCAATCCGTCTTTCGATATTGATATATTAGAAGCGACACCTACAGCGGATATATCCATAGCACCTCTCGGACTATGTTTGATATAGAAAGAACCCGACCCATTTGAAGGACTCGGGATACAAATTTCAGTTAATATCTCGCCATTTTCCAATACAGTCTTGCCGGGGCCGACAAAAAATTCGTCTGCAACAACATAACGCATACCGTCGGGTCCAGCTATTTTGAACTTAGCCGCTAATGCCAATAATGATGGAAGTGTGTCACCAGCAGGAGAGGCGTTGCATATATTACCGCCTATAGTCGCCAAATTCCTTATCTGAACACCTGCAAACGAGGTAGCTCCTGCAGCAAAAGCGGGATATTTTGATCGAATCATCTGATTCTGCTCAATCTCCTGAACAGTAACCAATGCCCCTATCCGAAGTCCATTTCTCGGGCTATATTTTATGA
>Ga0315338_1002932_pt1 | contig 15776 bp, 12 predicted proteins | sample ASW8metaG_FD_204518 | JGI IMG/M metagenome (GOLD analysis project Ga0315338, IMG submission 204518) | Ammonia-oxidizing marine archaeal communities from Monterey Bay, California, United States - ASW #8 | ecosystem: Environmental > Aquatic > Marine > Coastal | place: USA: California | collected... | reverse complement strand
TGTATGAGGGGAAGTCGATGGCCGGCCTCATTGGCATGATCCGCTCCGAGGAGATCCCTCCAGGATCACGAGTGCTGTATGCCCATCTCGGCGGCCAGCCAGCGCTTCCCGCATACGCAGGGTTCCCAGGCCTCGGCTCTCCAGAGCAGGAACCGTCTCACTAGACGTCAGGACTCGGAGGCATCTCGTTGCTGATGAAGTGATCGGCCACCGCAGGAACACCCTCTGCTGTGCGAGTGTTCCGAACGAGACACGGAAGAGGAACCGATGAACGCACACATCGAGAAGTTCGAATTCACCGGCTCGCTCGGCGACAGTCTCGCCGCGCGCCTGGACCGACCGCCAACGGGAGCACGCGCCGTCGCGCTTTTCGCTCACTGCTTCACCTGCAGCAAAGACATCGCTGCTGCGTCACGCATCAGCTCGGGCCTCGTTGATGCCGGATTCGCCGTGCTCCGGTTTGACTTCACCGGCCTCGGGTCGAGCGAAGGCGAGTTTGCCAACACCAACTTCTCGTCAAACGTCGACGACCTCATCGCGGCAGCCGACCATCTCAGAGAGACCATCGGCGCTCCACAGATCCTGATCGGTCACAGCCTCGGCGGAGCAGCCGTTCTCGCTGCGGTAGGACGAATTCCAGAGGTTCGTGCGGTCGCCACGATCGGAGCGCCAGCCGATCCTGCCCACGTCACTGCATTGTTCGGGCCAGGCGAGCTCGACGCGATCGAGGAAACAGGCGAGACCGCGGTACACCTTGCCGGTCGGGAGTTCACCATCACAAAGCAGTTCCTCGACGACGTGAACATGGCCAAGCTCACCGAGACTGTTGCCGCCATGAAAACGCCGCTCCTCGTCTTGCACTCCCCGATCGACGACACGGTCGGCATCGATCATGCACGCGAAATCTTCGACGCAGCGAGACACCCGAAGAGTTTCATTTCCCTTGACTCGGCCGATCACCTCCTCACCAACCGGGCCGACTCAGCATTCGTCGCTAGCACGCTTGCCACATGGGCGACGAGGTACATCATCGAGACACTCGATCCCGACGATGAAGCAACGGCACCTCCGCCCGAGGGATACGTCCTCGTCGAGGAGACCCACGCCGAACAGCACCACTTCGCCCAGCGCGTCGTAGCAGGTCGGCATTGCCTCCCTGCCGACGAACCGATTGGCATCGGCGATGACACTGGTCCATCGCCGTACGACTACCTGCTCGCCGCGCTCGGCACATGCACCTCGATGACGTTGCGCATGTATGCAGAACGCAAGAAGATGCCGCTCGATCATGTCACCGTCCACATCCGTCACGATCGTGCGCACGCAGACGACTGCATGGACGAGTCGGGTAAGCCATGCAGGATCGAACAGCTGACCAGGGTCATCTCGGTCGAAGGCGATGACCTGACAGAACAACACCGAGCCGACTTGCTTCGTATCGCCGACCGGTGTCCAGTGCATCGCACTCTCGAGGGCGACCTCCGCATCGCAACCGAACTCGACTGACGAGCTCGACCTCCAATCGCCCGTGCGTCGGGCCGATGGGAGACGATGTCCATTGGTACTCCGCGCGCAGCGATACCCGACGCGACGCGGTTTCCCGACGAGGGCTCAGTTCGGCGAGCGACGCCCACCCGCGCCGACCTCATCGCCGGCATCTCGGTGGCACTCGTGCTGATACCCCAAGCGATCGCCTATGCCGCGCTCGCCGGATTGCCACCGCAAGTTGGATTGTTGGCCGCCGCCCTGCCACCAATTGTGGCCAGCGCATTCGGGTCATCGACCGTGCTCCAGACCGGACCCGTCGCGTTGACGAGCCTGCTCACCCTCGGGATGCTGAGCTCGCGAGCAGAACTCGGGTCGAGCGAATTCGTCGCCCTCGCCGCGCTGCTCGCTGTCCTCATCGGACTCATCCGCATCGGGATCGGCGCCGCGAAACTCGGACACATCGCCTTCGTGATGACCAAGCCCATCGTCGTTGGCTTCACGACAGGAGCAGCGCTGCTCATCATGTCGAGCCAGATCCCGACCGCCGCCGGCCGAACGGGGCTCGACGGTCACGTCTTGGGCCGAGCCATGCTCACGATCGCTGAGCCAACCGCATGGCATCTCGGCGCGGCTGGCCTGGCCATCGGCGCGATGGCAACCGTGCTCGGAGGCCGCACAATCGACAGGCGGATCCCGGGTGTGCTCATCGTCGTCATCACCGCACTCGCCGTGAGTGCTGCCTTCGGGTACGCAGGACCGACAGTTGGCGAGTTGCCGACCGACTGGCCGCAGCTGAGCCTCGACTTGCCATGGACTCTGCTCGTCGGCCTACTGCCAGCCGCCCTGGTCATGGCCGTGGTCGACTTCGCAGAACCAGCCGCGATCGCGAGGAAGTACGCGGACGAAGACAACACCCGCTGGGACGCGAATCGTGAGTTCATCGGCCAGGGAGCCGCAAACCTCGCATCCGGTCTGAGTGGCGGATACCCCGTCGGAGGATCGTTCTCTCGATCGTCGTTGAGCCACATGCTCGGAGCAACATCACGATGGACAGGCATCGTCAGCGGCGTGGCCGTTCTCGCCTTCCTGCCCTTCTCCGGTGTCCTGTCGAGGCTCCCGAACGCAGCACTCGCCGGAATCATCATCGTCGCCGTCGCAGGGCTCTTCGAGCCGCGCACCATCGCCGCGATGTGGACCCGCCGTCGTGGCGATGCGCTCGTCGCACTGACGACGTTTGCGCTCACGATCATCACTGCGCCGCGGATCGACAGAGCGATCGTCGCGGCCGTTGGACTCGAACTGGGACTACGCGGCTATCGCCTTCTCCGAAAGCGAATGCAGCGGGCCAACGTCACCCAGCGCTGATGACCCGGAAACCTTCGGCCAGGCTGCCCTCAGGCATTCCTGCCTTCTCCGCGGTCTGACTCGACCACTCGCTCAACAGCTCGGGTAGGCGTTCGCCCATGCGAGCGGTCTGGCTGACGTGGGCGCGGAGGGCCTCGACCTTCTTCTCGAACACCGGCGTGATGTCGATGTACCGGGTCGGCTCCTGTGAACCCATCCAGACCTCGGTCACCGCGTGTGGGAGGTAGCCAGCTTCGAGAAGCTCAGGATGAGCCCTCGGATTCCGCGAGTCCGGATACACCGCTGCCATCGTCGCTGCTGCGGTTGCGAGGTGGTCTGGATGGCTGCCGTAGATGCGATCCCAGTTCGGTTCGGGATTCTGTGAGATCACGACGTCCGGCTTCACGATTCGGATGACTCGTGAGATGTCTCGGCGTAGATCGAGATCGGCCACCACTCGTCCATCCGGGTGGTGCAACCAGTGGATCTCCGATACGCCGACCTGGGCTGCTGCGGCTGTCTGCTCCGCTTCGCGCATCGCCGCCAGCTCCTCAGAGCTCACCGTCATGTCATCCTCGCCGGCTTCGCCGCTCGTGACGAGGCAGTAGGCAACGTGGGTCTGGGCGTTCGTCAGGGTTGCGATCGTCCCAGCACTGCCGAAGTCGATGTCGTCGGGATGGGCGACAACCACCAACACCCGTTCTGGGGCATCGAGCGGCCCATCGCTTGTCGGAATCTTCAGCGCCATGGTTACGCCGAGGCGGTGGTAGTTGTCACTTGGGGTACATCGTTCTCACGGCCGAGCAGATCGCGCGCCTGATCGATGAGACCTTCGGCTTCGGCTACCGCCGCCTGATACCCGGCGAGATCGCCAGCCCTGAGCGCAGCATCGGCATCGTTGAATGCAGCCGCTGCGAGATCGAGCAACTCGGCAGCCGTCTCGTCGCCCGTCGGCGCCGTGACCGGTGGAGTGCTCGTATCCGGTGGATCCTCAGGATCAGGCACCGCATCCGTTGGGTCGAGAGGCGTCAGCTCCAACCCGCCGATCTGTGAGATGTCGAGACCTGGAATGAGCTCGGCAAGCGCTTCCTCGAGTGTCGGACGCATGATGATGCTGTCGCCGAGACCAACAATGACCTGTTGCACCTCGGGCACGGCGGTACCGGTCGTGGCCTCCACGAACAGCGGGCGGACATACACGATCGAGTTCTCGATCGGAATCAACAACAGGTTGCCCTGCCGCACCTGGCTGCCATTGCCGTTCAGCAACGTGATCTCTCGTGAGATGTCGACCTCGGTCTGGATGTTCGAGTTGAACTGGGTCGGCCCATCGACAACCAGGTCCGATGGAACCTCGAAGACCTCGATCTGGCCGTACCGACCAGGATCGCTGTGCGCGACCATGAACCCTTGCAGGTTCCTTCGCTCGTCCTCTTGGGAGAACGGGACGAACGGCCGGAACATCAGGAATGACTCTTCGGCGTCGTTCGGCAAACGCATCAGGAGGTACTGAGGATCGATCCGCTTCTCGGTCGATCCGATGATGACGCCGGCCTCATCGAGTACTGCCTCGGTCTGGATCTGACCGATGATGTCGCCAGGGTCCTGGGCAACTGCCCATCGACCACTGGCGTCGTAGAACTCCGAAGGACTGCCGATGCGATAGCGGCCCCACATGTTGGTCTGCACCCTGAAGAGGTCTTCTGGATACCTGAAGTGAGAAGCAAGCTCGGCCGACGGTGCCCCGTTGGTGAACAGCTCGGGGAACATCTTCTTGTACGACTGCGCCAGCGGATCGGTCTCGTCGATGATGTAGAAGTCGACGCTGCCGTGATATGCGTCGACGACGATCTTGATCGAGTTCCGCACGTAGTTGAACCGGCGGTTCAGGCCGCTTTGTCCGGCGAGACCACTGGTGTCGGCGCGCTCGCTGTATGGATAGCGATCGGTCGTCGTGTACGCGTCGACGACCCACTGAACTCGGCCCTCGAGGACGACCGGGTACGGATCGGCGTCGTAGGCCAGGAACGGTGCCAACTCTTCGACTCGGTCACGAATGTCTCTGATGTAGATCACACGGCTGCTGCCCTGGATCTGTCCGGAGATCACCAGGTTCGGGTCGGCGAATCGCAGAGCGAAGGCGGCCCGCCTGAAGAACCCGCCGACGGAGACGCCGCCCTCGCCGTCGTAGCGGGTCTCTGCGGTCGTGTCGTCGACCTCCTGGTAATCGGTCTCGGCGCGCTCAGCACCGATGAGGGCGTAGCCGCTGAGGCCTTCGCCGAAGTACAGCCCGGGTTGGGTCAATTCGAGTTCAGGAGCGTTTATGGCTTGCCGCGTCGGAATGTCGCCGACGATGAACTCCGGCCGGCCGTTGGCGGTGACGCCGTTGGCTGGCGCGACGGCGATGCCGTAACCGTGGGTGAACGCGACGTGCTCCGACTCCCACGAGTTGTTCGGCAAACCAGCGGTGAGCAGCTCGCGGGCCGAGAGGACAACCTGCGTTGTTCGACCGTCGATCTCGTAGCGGTCGACGTCGACATCGCCGAAGTTGTAGAAGCCTCTGATTCCCTGCAGCTGATTGAAGGTGTCGCCGATGATGCCGGGATCGAGCAGCCTCACGTTGGTGACTGTGTCGATGTTGTCGGTGATCTGCGAGGCAGTCAGTTCTGGCGAATAGTCAAAACTTCGTTCTACGACGGCATCAACACCGAGCGCGAGGCGCGTTGCTTCGATGTTTCTCTCGATGAATATGCCTTCGCGCTGCGATTCGTTCGGGTCGACTTGAAAGCGCTGAACAATGGCTGGATATGCCGTTCCGGCGATCACCGCAACCAGCGCCCAAAGGCCAACCGCGATGATCGGGTAGGTGAACCCTCGACGCCAGATGTTGAAGATCAACAACGCGAACGAGAACAGGCTGATGATGATCAACAGCCTGATGGCGGGGAGCTGCGCATTGACGTCGGTGTAGGAGGCGCCATCGACGAAACCTCGAGTTGACAGCGTCAGCTCGAACTGGTTGAGGTAGTAGCCACCGGCCTTCACGAGGGCCAACAGTCCGAGCAACAGCGAGAGGTGACCCTTCACTGGTGCCGACACGCGTTTGGCGGGCGGCTGCTGAATTCGGATGCCGCCGTTCAGGTAGTGCGCGACCGCTGTGACGATGAAGATGATGAGAATGGCGGCGAACAGCCAGCCAACGACGTATGAGAGGAACGGGAGCTGGAAGACGTAGAAACCGACGTCCTTGTCGAACTGCGCGTCATTGACTCCGAAGTCGACACGGTTCGTGAACAGCAGCCAGTTCTCCCACTGAGAAGAGACGCCAACGCCAGCGATCAGCGCGAACACTGCGGAAATCCCGAAACGAACCAGGTTGGTCCTGCCACCGACAACAGCGTGATAGCGCTCGACCAGCTCTTCCTCAGGACCCTTTGGTCGAATCGCAGGGCCAAGCCGGTCGGCGACCCACAAGTTGACGTACAAGAGGCCAAAGAACACGCCGGTGAACAGCAGCCCGAGTCCGATCCTCGCCCAAAGGATCCGGCGGAACACCGCACCAAATCCGAGCGTGTCGAACCACAAGTAGTCCGTCCAGAACCCCGCTAGCCCGCGCAACGAGGTGATGAACGTGAACAGGGCAATGACGCCCACGATGGCAAGGATCCGACGGCGATTCGATCGCGAGCCGCCGCCGGTCCGCCTCATCTCGGAGGGAGGTCGCATAGAGCTGTGACGTTACTTGGCTGATCCGACAACGAGACAGCGGCAGCCAGGACCGAGGGGCGCTGTCACGTGGCCTGAGGGGAAAGCTTCACCGACCACGACAGCATCGGCACCCGCATTATCTGCACAATCAGGGTGCACGCACTGACCTTCACGCTGCACCCACTCGACGGATGCGCCCGATTCGAGATGGCTCAGAGCGCCCAGATTGAACGCCTGCACGACCGCAACGCCTGCAACCTGGTCTGCCCTCTCGCGTCGCCACTCACGAAACGCCGACCGGATTCGGTGGTCGAGCCCATCTTCAGCTGAGTCGAGGTGTTCCTCAACACGTTCGCGGATCGCCGAACCGATGTTGTGCGACACCGACTCGAGCACCGTGGAGATGTCGACACTTCGACCATCGGACCCAGCACCTCTCGAGGCCGCTTGCTCAAGGAGCTCTCTGACCGCCTCGCCATACGCGTTGACCGACTCGGCCTCAATGATCTCCTCGACGTCGCCGATCGAGTTGGCACGCCGAACAACATCGAGCACTTCGTTGAGCTGATCGGCGAGCATCCGCTTCAGAACTCGTGAAACTTCGCTGCCGAACTCATCGACCGACAGGTCGACGCTGGCAAACAACTCGGCGTTGTCCCTGACCACGGGCGTCGGCGGTGCAACGACCGCTGCTGAATCGTCCGATAGAGCGGGCGACTCGTCACCGTTGGCGTCGACACCATCGACTTCATCGCCGCCGTCGAGCACTCGGTGGGCCTGGGCTACCGCCCCTTCACGCGAGGTTCGGATTCGAGCGAACAGCTCATCGACGTTGGTGTCTCGCCTACCGAACAGCGGCGGCGGGTCGGCCAGCGGCGGGACGGGGCCATCGACGAGCAGGTCTGGCAGCTCGCCCAGTTCGTCGTCTGGCCCTGTGTCCAACTCGATCTCGTCAACTTCCGGGATGTCTTCGGCGGCCGGAGTCTCTTCGACTTGGTCAGGCGCCTCGACCTTCGGATCTCGGCGCAAGACACGGCGCTTCTTCTCGCCGCGAGCCGCGGCGGCATCGGCGACCGTCGGAATCTCGTCGACGCCTGGCGAGACATCGACGCTCTCGAGTGTCGCAGGCTCGGCCTGAACCGCTTCGTCCTCACCGTCGGGCTCGACATCGACAGCAGATGTCGACGCCTCAACTGGTGCGAGACCCGCCGCTTCGGACACGGCAGTGACCTCACGAATGTCGTCTTCGCGATCTGACCGGTCGAAGCGCTCTGCGGCGTTGGCGGCTGCGCGTCGGGCATCGTCGACCGCCCCACCGACAACCACCGACGAGGTGTCGAGCATCGAACGAAGTTCGTCATAGCTCTCGTGAAGCTGATCGATACCCGCCCTCAGCTGAGCGAGCTCGCGTCGCGCCGACTTCCTCTTTCGCCCGAGCTCGCGAAGAACCTGCTCTCTCGCAGTGTTCGTTTCGGCCATGATCGACCGGCCCTCTTCGAGAGCTGCGTCGCGGATCTTCTGAGCATCGACTTCGGCCTGAGCAAGAACCGCAGCAGCCTTGTCCTTCGCAGAGGTCAGATCGGCCTCGGCGGCCTCGACGGCGTCAGCACGCTGCTGGTCACCACCAGCTCTCAGCTGGGCAGCCTCAGCGCTGGCCTCCTTGAGCATTTGTTCGACGTTGGACTCGGCTCGTGCCCTGATCTCGCCGGCAGCATCCTCTGCCGCGCGCAGGACCTTCGCCGATTCGTCACCGACCAGCTCGACCAGACGCTCCCGCGGGAGCGCCGCAGGAGCCACTCTCGGCTCGGAAACGGGCGTCACGATGTGATCCCGTTCGGTCAGATCTGTCAGACGCGACATCTCGCCGGAGACGATCCGGAGGAACGAACGAACCTCGTGCACGTCGTACCCACGGAAGCCGTGGGCGAACTCGTGCTCTGCGACGTCATCTGGTGTCAAGCGAAGTCCTTCAAGGACCCGGTCTGTGGCCATTTCAAGCAGAGTACGGAACACGGTGCACCCGATGGGGCACCCTCCACCCGCACGGGTCAGGCCGCTGGTTGCAACTGCTCGAGCCCGGTGGCCACACCACCCCGCTCGAGCAGGATCCGAAGCGCATCATCGAGCGTGTCCACCGCAATGACTTCGAGGTCATCACCAGCTCCGTCGAGCGCTTCCTGGAGGTTGAGCGTGGGAACGAGGAACACGTCGATACCAGCGCGACGAACCGCGTGCGCCTTCTGCTCGGCGCCTCCAATTGGCCCGACGTTGCCGAAGACATCGATGGTGCCTGTCGTCGCGATCTCGACTCCGCCCGTCAGCTCGCCTGCCGTCAGCAAGTCGAGAATTGCAAGGGTGAGCGCCAAGCCAGCACTCGGCCCTCCGACTGCGGCGGTGTCGATGACGACATCGAACGGAAGGTCGACGAGATCGAGCCACGTGCTCACCGCAACGCCCATCTGCGGGCGGCCTTCGCTCTCGCCAAGAACCACCTCGATGTCACGAATCTCCGATGCACCGACGTCGCCGGTGCGCTCGACGACGAGACGGATCGTGTCGCCTGGGCGCAGACCCTGAATGATCTCGACCAGCTGAGGACTCGACAGAATCGGGAGACCCTCTGCTTCGAGAACCACGTCACCAGGTTCGAGCCGTCCGTCGGATCCCGACCCTGGAAGCACCTCCTGGATCAGCGCACCTGCCTCGACGATGACGTTGTGGCCAAGACGATCGAGCGCGACCCGGGTTGCGATGTCCTGCGAATCGTCCATCAGCTGCAAATTCTGTTCGCGTTTCTGGTCTCGAGTCTGACCACCGAGCACCTCGTCGGACGTTCGCAATTCGACTGACGAGTCGGCGAGCGCCAGCACATACTCGAGCACGCTGATTTCGCCGGTGAGCCGGACGGTCGTGAAGAAGATCTCGCCTTCGCTCTCGAAGGAGTCTGCGCCTTCGACGTCGATCAGGTTCTCGAGCGCAACGGCCGAGCCAGGGGCCTGCGTGAAATACGAAACCTTGATCGTCGACGCTGCGACGAGCGTGAGCGCGAGAAGTATGGCGACAATCGCGGCAACGATTGCCGCCGTCGAGCGAGGCCGCCGCGGTTGCGGTGGTTCGGCTGCCGGTACCATCTCTGGTGGCGTCGAAATCTCGGTGGTCATCGACAGGCTGGCCTCCGAACCAGGAACTCCAGCCTGCCACGTGTCGGCCGACCAACCACAGCAGCAGTCAGATCTGGCAACTGAACCCGAAGCGAAGAGACATGGACGCTCACGGACATTCTGAACCCGGTGAGAACGGCGCAACATCCCGATCTCGTGCACCTGTCCGCGCGGCCGGATCGCATCCAGCGCCTGTTCGGCCACCGATGCCGCTGACGCCGCTCGACGAAGCGTCGGCCAAGCATCCTCGCTGGCAATTCTGGCGCCGACCAGCCGGACGGGACTTTTCAGAGCAATACCGCGCTCCCCGCTGGTGGCAGCGGCTGTTCTCGCTTGTTTCGCTTGCGGTGATCTCGCTCACGGCAGGAGTCATGGTCGCCGTCGCGATCGCGGCAGCTGTGGCTGCAGTCGCGATCGCACTCCAATCGCTCGTCACGTGACGAGCCGACGCGATGTGGCAATCGCCGGCCACAGCGGTGATGTGAACTCGGCGCGGGCTGCGCTCGGACACAGCGACCCTGCGATCCGAGCCACAGCCATTGCCGCCCTCGAGCGACTCGGTGAACTCGCCGCCAGCGATCTCGCCACCGCGTTTTCCGATCAGTCACCGTTGGTTCGCCGACGCGCAGCCGAAGTCGCAGCTGCCCACGACGAGCCGTCGCTTCTTGAACTGTTGAGCGACGGTGACCCTTCAGTTGTCGAGGTCGCAGCGTGGTCGGCTGGCGAACGGCAGGTGCCGAAGGTCGACCTCATCGACACTCTGTGTTCGATCGCGTCCACGCACGATGATGCGCTGTGCAGAGAATCCGCCGTCGCAGCCCTCGGAGCAATCGGTGACCAGCGCGGGCTCGACACGATCCTGTCCGCCATGTCCGACAAGGCTCCTGTGCGACGAAGAGCTGTGCTCGCACTCGCCCCTTTCGAGGACTCACGAGCGGAGGAGGCCATCTCCGCAGCGCTCGGCGATCGAGACTGGCAGGTTCGACAGGCTGCTGAAGATCTGGGTGGCCAGCAGAGCTAACCGTCGCCGGCTTGGGTGACGGCGCCGACAATTGGAGATGTGTAGGTCGCCTCGACTCTGAGGCCGAGCGGATCGACCCCAACCTGGTCGACAACGTGAACCGTGACGGTTGTCGGGATCGCCGGCGGATCCTCGCGCCAGTCAGGCGAGCCGGCGAGTCCTCCGCTGTCGACGGGGCCGAGCCGGCCCCACAGGTCCAGAAGATTCTCTCTGCTCAAGTCGCCATCCCTGACCGAAGTCGTCAAGATCACGTCGACTGCGTACTGCGATGTGAAGCCGGTCCGCAGCCATCCGTTCGGTCTCACGTCGGGCACGTTGCGGTCCACCGCTTCGCGGAGCGCTCGAGCACCAAGACCGGCGTCGCCCCAGCTCGGCGCGTCGACCACGACAGTCAGATGCTCCGTTGCCCAAGCGACCACGTCATCGGCGAGCGGGAGCCCGACCTCGGATCCGACGCCGATATCGAATTCGGCGGCAACGGCGGCGGCCTGGCCGATGACGCGGTTGCTGGTCTCGGCATCAGATGCCAACCACAACCGCTCGCATCCGAGTTCGATCGCCTCTCCGACAAGGCGGGCTTCGTCTCCCGGTCCTGCATCGTCGAGCACAAAATCAGCACCCTCTTCGTTCGCCAGACTGCCGAACTCGGGTACCGCTTCGAGATTTTGCGAAGCAAGGACCGCCCCAAACAGCGAGTCCTCACCCTCCTTCGTACGATCGAACACCACGCACCACACGCGTCCCGCACCATCGCGTTCGGCCATGTACGAGATGCCAGAGATCGACTCGACGGCGTAGCTCGACCCCAACGGAATCAGGTTCTCGATCGATGTCCAGACGCGCTGACGTGTTGTCGGAACGCCAAGCACTCCGTCGGCTCGGAGCAACTCCCTGATCGCATCGGTGGTGTTGGTGCCAACAACCTGACCCATCATCACAACGCTGTCTCTGAGCTCGCGGTAGGCAACCACGGCATTGGCCGCAGATCCGGCAGTGTCCCGAACAACGAGCTCCACCGGAAAGCGCCCATCAATGCCGCCCCCTGCATTGACCGTGGACCAGTAGGCCTCCGCTCCAGCGACCTGCGATCGTGCGATCGCGGCACCGGGGCCACTGAGGTCGGCGACGATGCCAATCCGAATCACGCCTGTCGAAGATTCGAAGCCGATCGTGCTCGCAGGCGTGACCAGCCGCGGCACTTCGACGATGACCGGATCAGGCGTCGCAGCCTCATCTGGGGTACATGCTGAAACCAGCACCACGCAGGCAACAACACAGAACCAACCCGACCGACAGAATCGCCGGGCAGGAATCATCGTGTTGAAGGCGGCCCCATGAAGACCCCTCCGAGGTTCTCGAAGTTCTCGAGCACCTTCCCGGCACCGATCACCACTGCTTCGAGCGGAGCATCGACGATTCGGACGGGAACCCGAGTTTCGTTTGCCAGACGCTGATCGAGGCCACGCAAGAGACCGCCGCCACCGACGAGGTGGATGCCATTCACGATCAGATCCTGAGCGAGCTCCGGAGGGGCATCAGACAAGCAGTCGAGCACTGAATCGACAATGGTCTGCACGGCCTCTTCGGTGGCTTCGCGGACCTCGCCCGGCGACAACACGAAGGTCCTTGGGAGTCCCGATGTGAGGTCGCGCCCGCGCACCTCAGCCTGGTTCTCGTCCGATCCCGGGTAGGCCGAGCCGATCGAGACCTTGATCTGTTCTGCAGTGCGCTCGCCGATGGCCACGCCGAACACTCGTCGGACGTAAGCCTGAATGGCATTGTCGATCTCGAAGGATCCGAGCCTGATCGCCTTGAGTGACACGATGCCGCCGAGAGACACCATCGCCGTCTCCGAAGTGCCGCCGCCAATGTCGATGACCATGTTGCCAACGGGCTCGTGAATCGGAAGCCCAGAGCCGATCGCGGCAGCCATCGGCTGCTCGATGAGCCTCACGTCAGAGGCACCAGCCCTCCGCGCGGCTTCGGTCACGGCGCGACGTTCGACCGCAGTGATCACCGAAGGGACGCAGACCACGACTCGAGTTCGACCGAATCGACCAACGCCGACGCGCTGAAGGATCAGACGAATCATTCGCTGCGTTGTCTCGAAGTCGGTGATCGCACCCTTTCTCAGGGGTCGCACGGCCACGATGTGAGCCGGCGTTCGCCCGATCATCTGCCAGGCGTCGGCACCAACTGCGAGCACCTCGCTGGTTTTCTCGTTGAATGCGATCACGGACGGCTCGTTCAGCACAATGCCGCGGCCGGCCTCAAAAACGAGCGTGTTTGCTGTACCGAGATCGATGGCGAGGTCACGGGCCATGCTCAGCGAGTCCTTCTGCGTCGGCCGCGCCCGCCCGAGGAGCTGCGGCCGGAAAGTGCATCGAGCCCTCGCCTGAAGTCAGCCATCGCGTCATCAGGTCGTGGACGGTCGAGGAACGAAACGAGACCGATCACCAGCAGACCGATCGCCGCGACACCAACGGGGATGAGCAGAAACACGGCGTTTCCCATTCAGGACTCCGATCCTGCTTGGGGCACGTCGGTGATGTCCTGGCTGGCAAGACCCCAGTCTTCGCCGCCCTCCCACGTTTCACGTTTCCAGATCGGGATCGTTGCCTTGAGCGTGTCGATACCGAATCGGGCAGCGTCGAAGGCCTCCGGTCGATGAGGTGACGACACGGCGACGATGACCGACACGTCACCGAGACCGAGCACGCCGACACGATGAACGAGGGCGATTCGGCCGAGATCTGGCCACGTTTCGCGTGCTGCGTCCGCGATTCGGAGAAGTCGCGGCTCGACTTCTTCGACATATGCCTCATATTCGAGCTCGCTGACGCCGGTTCGGTGTTCAGCATGGTCGCGCACTGTTCCGCTGAAGAGTGCGATCGCCCCACAGTCAGGGCGCACGGCCCAGTCATGAATCGCGCCTGGTGACAGCACGTCTGTGGTGAGCGCGACCCATGTGTCGCCTTCCGGGAAAAGCACGATGTGCATGGTATTGGTCACCAGCAAGGAATGGTCGGCCGCCCATGGTGGCCTCCGAAGCACCGACCGTCACCGAACCGACCCTGGCACGTGCCCGCGGCCCCCAGAGCGGTTCTCATCGGTACAGTCGGCGCCCGTGGAGCGCAACGAGCCGGGCGAGCCGAGTTCGCCCGAGCCAGAGGATGAAAAATTCTGGACGCATGGCACTCAGTTCGGCGCGCCCGCCACTCCGTGGTGGGCTTCTCTCAACGAGGGCGGCGACGAAGAGGTCGATGACGATGAAGACGACGATGACGATTTCCTCTCAGCGACAGCTCCTCTCCCTCTGCCTCCTGAGGACCGCCTGTGGCGTCACCCCAGTGAACTGAGCGGCCTGGTCGAAGCCCAAGCCGCGCCTGAGCAGACGCCCGCCGAGGCGCCCGTGCGTAGGGGATTCATGCTCGCAACAGTTGGGGCTGCCCTCACCGGCGCCGTCCTCGCCGGGGCCGCGGTGTGGTTGGTGGCGCCAGCGCGCCAAGTGGTCACCGAGCGCGTCATCGAGCGTCAGCTGGTCGAGCAACCGGCTTCGATCGTCAACGCATCGTTGACGGGGATCGACGTGGTCGCCATCGCAGAGTCGGTCAAACCGAGCATCGTGCGTCTCGAGGTACTCAACACCATCGGCACAGTTGTCGGCAGTGGCTCTGGGGTGATCTTCCGAGATGACGGACACGTCATGACCAACGCTCATGTCATCGAGGGCGCCAGAGCCATCGAAGTCGTGTTGTCCGACGGTCAGCGCCTCGTCGCACGAGCCATCGGCGCCGATGAACTCACCGACGTTGCCGTCGTGAAAGTCGAAGCCGCCCGACCGTTGCCGGCGATACTGCTCGGCGCGACGAGCACGCTGCGCGTCGGCGAGCCGGCCATCGCGGTGGGCTCTCCGTTACGTCTCGCCGGAGGACCCACGGTCACCGTTGGCATTGTGTCGGCCACCGGGAGAACGCTCGACCTGCCGGGCGGAGGAACGCTGTACGACCTCGTCCAGACTGACGCACCCATCTCTCCTGGCTCGTCGGGCGGTGCCTTGGTTGACGGCGGAGGAGCCCTGATCGGGCTGACCACGGTGATCGCCGTCAGCGACGTCGGCGCCGAAGGCCTCGGATTCGCAACGCCAATCGAAATCGCTTACGACGTCGCCACAGACCTCGTCATTCACGGACACGTCGATCACGGCTTCCTCGGGGTCGGAGGAGACGACGTCAGACGCGAACTCGCGACATCGCTCGGACTCGATGGCGGCGCAACGATCACCGCTGTCGGCAACGACACACCCGCTGAGGCCGCCGGTATCGCCACCGGCGACGTCATCATCGCCGTCGACGGTGTTCCCGTGCTCACCATGGGCGAGCTCGTCGTCGCGATCCGGCGGCTTGACCCAGGCGACACCTCAGCCATCACGCTGATCCGCGACGGCGATCGCATCACCGTGTCGACCAGAATCGTGTCGCGTCCGAACTAGTGGCCCGCCCTCGCCCTCCTCCGGACGGCGAACACCAGCAGCCCGATCACGCAGGCGATCACACCGCCGACGATTCCGAGAGATGCGTACTGCCGCTGCTTCGCGTTCAACGCGACCCACGGCGGCGCCTGATCTGCTTCGACGAAGGCCTCCGCGTTGCTGGTCGTCGGCACCCAGCCGGCCTTTCGGAGCCGGTCGTTGGCAATGACCCACGGATACATCGTGTACGGCAGAAGCCCGACAGGAAGCGGCCGCCGCTGCCGCCGCGAGAGCCACGCCTGAACCCGCTCGGCAACCGGTACTGGCAATCGCAAACGTGGTCGCGGTCCGAGCAACGCACGAAGCTCTCGCCCAGAAAGCCATCCGTCCGGCGCAACGTTGTACGGCCCGTCGAGCCGCTGCTCGACAGCAGTGACAACGGCAGCAGCAAGGTCGTCGACATGGAGAAACTGCGTTGGAGGATCGGCCACGTCTGCGCGGATCGCCGCAGCATCCATCACCGCGTTTCCCAACCAACTCATCGTCTGCTCTGCCACCGCAGCCGTTGGTCGGAGCACGGTGA
>Ga0315338_1002931_pt1 | contig 15788 bp, 7 predicted proteins | sample ASW8metaG_FD_204518 | JGI IMG/M metagenome (GOLD analysis project Ga0315338, IMG submission 204518) | Ammonia-oxidizing marine archaeal communities from Monterey Bay, California, United States - ASW #8 | ecosystem: Environmental > Aquatic > Marine > Coastal | place: USA: California | collected... | reverse complement strand
TGTCATCCACCAAAATCCGTCGATACGATTGTTTTCCATCGCCCAGGTGCTTCCGCCGAGAATCAGCAACCCGATGATCATGATTGCATACGTCCCGATCAGGCCCCAGCGGTTGTTGCGAATCAGAAACAGTAGGCCGAGCGGCACGAGCACCCCGAAGGCGACCAGTGTCTCGGCTTTGGTAATAATGGTTTTGTGGGCATCGTACGGATAATCGAGGGCCGAAAACATCTCCACCTGATAGTTGTCCCGGTAGTCCCGATACGCGGTGAGAAAAAAATAGGCGATCACCAGCAACAAAAGCCCCCAGAAGAAACTGCGGACAAACGCCACTCGATCGATCGCACTCATCGGCTCGCGATGGGTCCGGGCCAACTCGTCTCTCTCGGTCGGTCGCGGCAGTTGATTGAGCAACCAGACCGAAATGAAAAATGGGATCAGAAACAGCGATCCCGTCACAGCAGGCATCCAGCCTTCAGTGACGCCCCAGTCTCCCATCAGATGACGACCGACATCCTTAACCACCCCGCTGGCAATAATAAACGAACAACTCAGCCCAGCGAGAAGGACCTCTGAGACCGTCCGACCCTCCAAATACCAGACGACCAATCCCCAGACCATGCCGAGCGGCAGGCCGCCGAGAAAGATGCCGACAAATTTCCACTGATCGGGTAACACTCCGTAGAGGATGAGTGCCGCGAGCGCGAGAAGAATCATCGTAATGAGCATTGTTGCGCGGCGCGCACGCGTCACCTCGGAGCAGACCTTGATACCGATATATTTACTCAGCGCGTAGCCGAGGATCTGACTGATGATGAGCGCGGTTTTCAAATCCACCGCAGAGGACCAGAATTTTATGGCATTACCATCGGCACCGAGAAACGATGCGGCCGCAAACGGCTTGCGGAAGGCATACATGCAGAAATAGGTGCTAAAGGATGCGGCGATGGCAAATGCCGTAAAGACCGGTAGCGGCGCTCGTTGCAAAAATGAAGTGATCCGACTCGTTTTTGCCGACATCGAGCACCTCACAGCGGGCGTTTGATTTACCGGCAAAGAAACGATTCCTGCCGCGCAAAGAGCACTGCAGCGTAACATCCCAGCGCCGCAGCCTCAATCGGCATCGCCGCGACTCACTCACACTATCTCTTTCGGATCTCACGAATCTGGCGACGCAGTTGTTTTAACGCTTCGGGCACAGTTTGTTCCGCTGCAACGGATGAGGCATCAAGGGCCTCCACCTTTTCCAACAGCGTTTTGCGCTGCATAAGCACATCGATCGTTGCCGCAAAGGATGCATCGTCGATAAGTGCCGCTGCGTGTGCAATCGAATGATTTCTCGCCTTGATCGACGCCATGAGCCGCCGTTTGGTGGCGGATTCGAATTTTTGGGCATCGGCATACTCACTGCGCACAATCATGCACATAACTTGCTCTCGTTCTATTGGACCGGCAGCCCTCTGAAGCTCTCCCACGAGCACTTTGATTCGATTTCGAAGTAACTTGTTGGCGACGATGGCTGCCGACCGTTCCTTCCGCAGTGCTGAAAGTATGCTGCGCGACGCCTCCCCGCTATCCGGCCGGCTTTCCCTGATCGCTTTCATCTTTCCTGTTATGTCGGCGTCAAGTTCTGCAAGGCGATTAACATGCTGGTGGACCTCCCTGCGTGCTCCGAACAACTTCTGTTCTATCTCGTTTCTCTTTGCGTGCGCCTTCTTTAATCGCAGCTGCATTTCCGCCATCTCGCGACTGGATTGTTCGGCGAACTGTTTTGCCGATTTGTATCTCATGTTACTCACGGCCAGCGCACTGAGAGCTTTTTCGGCTTTATCGTAGGCGTGCTTAAGTGAGTGCGTCAGTGGCGGTGGATTATTGTCGAGCTGTCTGATTTGCTTTCCATCTGCTCCGTCGTATACCACCACCTCGCCTTCATACCCGCTCACGATCACGCGGCCGGTGAGAGCACAGTAGCGCGATGCCGTGACAAGATCGGCAAGCGGCTCAAAGGATCCGAGGGACGTACCTTCAGATCGCAATAGCCGGGTGTTGCCGTCGCGGCCAGAGACGAGCCAACGAGCATCGGGCGTCGAGCTGAGGGAAGTAATTTCCGCGGCACCGGGTTCAAATGCTTTGACCTGCTTTCCTTTTTCGACCTCCCAGAGTCGAACGATCCGGTCCCCGCCTCCCGAAGCAAGAATATTCGAGTCGGCTCGCCACGCCACACTGGTCACAGCATCGGTAGTGCCGGGAAGTGTTAAATACGGTTTTCCCGACCAGCCTTCGTGGATCTGCAGGCCGCCCGCATCATCAGCCGAGGCCAACAACACTCCATCCGGGCTGAAGGCAATCGCGGTAATCCGATCGGCGTGCGCATCGATCTTGGTGATCAACTTCTTGGAGGGGATGTCGTAGAGCTTGACCTTGCCTGTAGCTCCCCCGAGGGCGAGTCGCCGGTTATCGCCGCTGATATCCGCGGCAAGGACCGTATCAAGTTCATCGCCCAACTCAAGTACCCGCTCTGCGGATAAAACGCGCCAGAGTACGACCTTGCCGTTCCGACCCGCTTCACCCCCAGCCGCCAGCAGAAGCGAGCCATCCCGGCTAAAGCGGAGTACGGTGATTTCACCCTCTCGAAATGCAAAGCGCCCGAGCAGTTCGAGGGTATCGGTACGGTAGAGCCAGATCTGCCGGTTGCCGGGAACGGCCAACAGCGGCGCGGTGGGGCTCACGGCAAGCGATTTGGATGTTGGATTGCGCTTCGTGTGCAAACGGGTCTGCCGACTCAGTCGCGGGGGAAGGGGACCAGCGCCAGGTTCAAATTTCCGCGGAATCCATTCCTCCTGATTCTTCGCCGCAAGAGCAGCCTCTTGCGGGGCCTTACCCTCGACCGCACCTCCCTCAATCCACTGGCGAATACTCTTGATGAATTCTTTGGCAATGGGTGGCGATTCCGGCGGCATCGCAGGTTCGATCATATGCGTAATAGCGCCATAAAGACGGCTGTTATTCAGGTTGCCAGGATCGATCACCATACCCGACGCACCTCCCGCCATCATGGTCGAATAGCGCGTAAGGTCGAGTTCGCCCTGAGGATCATCTTCGTTGTGGCACGAAAAACATTCCTCACGAAAAATGGGCGCAATATCCTGGTGGTAGGTGAGCTGCTGCTCCTGCGGTGCATCGGCAGAGATCGGCGAGACCGAAACGAATAAGGGCAGAACCAGAAGGCAGAGCCATCCAAAAGTTTGTGAGCGTCGGTGGATCATAGAATCGCCAAAGAGTGTCGTCTATTCGCCTACTTAATGGATAAACAAAAATTCCTTGCTATTGAGTAGCGACCAGAACACATCGCTGAGACCTTTCTGCGGGCTTTCATACTCGGACACCACCTTGAGCAGCGACTCTTTCTCCTCTGTGCCGGGCTTGCGCGAGAAGCAACGGATGTAGAGTTCGTCGATCACTTCGGAGGGCGATTGCTCTTGGCCGAGCCGCCTGGCAATCAGTCCACCTGCGTGGATCTTCTTATGAACCGCATCACCGTTGAGCAAATGAAGTGCCTGAGAAAGGTTCGGCTCCATCTTGACTTCACACGTACAGACGGTTTTTCGTGAGCTTCGTCCAAACGCGGAGAGAAATGGCGTGGCCACCGAACCGTCAGGAATCTGGACCGCCCGGGTTCCGGGTACAATAGCTTCAAATTTGTCCTCGGTTTCGGTCACCTGGCTAATGGCATCGAGCAGGACTGCTGCGCGCATCCTGCGGAGCTTAGCCGTAGAAAAGTTTTCGATACCGGCGCCACTGGAACGGCTTGGTGCCGTAGCGACCTGATAGGTCCTCGAATTGCAGATGTCCCGCACCAACGGCCGCACCTGGAATCGATACTCTTTAAGTTTCGCCTCGAGCGCTATTAACAACTCGGGATTGACCGGCGGATTACTCGCCCGCGCATCATCCGGGTCATCCACAATCCCGCGATGAAAAAAGTGGTCCCAGACCAGATTGGCCATATGGCGCGCAAAATATGGATTTTCTGACGCAGTGACCCAGTCTGCGAGCACCTCGCGCCGGTCAAGGTCGCCCAGCTCCGGTTCGTCACCACCGAGAAATTTTGGCTCCATGATGCGATCATCGACAGGGTGCTTCATCTCTCCTTTGCCGGCATTAAAAATAATCGTCTCGCGCGAATCCTCACCCGCCTTCCGACCTAGCTGCGCAAAGAAGGCAGCAAAACTGTAATAATCGTCCTGTGTCCATCGGTCAAACGGATGGTTGTGGCAGGCACAGCACTGAAGACGCATGCCCAGGAAAACCTGCGCCATGTTTTCGCTAATTTTCTTGACCTCTTCTTCCGTCTCATAATAGTTGCACGGAGCATTGGCCAACGTCCCGCCGTTGGCCGCGATCAATTGGTGGATCATCTCATCAAGCGGCACGCGATTGGCAACCTGAGTATGGATCCAATTGTAGTAGCTGTTAATCGCCTTTTTACTCAACTCGGGCCCGGAGCGAAGTTGCAAGAGGTCTGCCCATCGCATTGTCCAAATATCTGAAAACGCATCGCTGGCAATTAACGCATCAATCCGTTCCGTCCGCTTATTCGGACTCGTACTATCCACAAACTCTTGATACTCCCCGACCGTGGGCAGTCGACCACACAGATCGAGCGTCACCCTGCGAAGGAAGGTCTCATCATCGCAAATAGCCGCGGGGGCGATGCGCAGTCGCATCAGCTTGTCGTGAACCGCTACATCAATGTAGTTGTGTGCAGCAGGCGGATCCCACGCAAAGCCTCTATCCTGTGCCAGCACCACAATCGGCAATCCCACTGTATGCGTGTCGAATCGCGCCGTGATAAAGCTTTCCCCGTTTGTCTGTGCAACGATCGCTTCGGCCGCGTCCACTCCCGCTGATTCATTGTTGGTACTTTCAAACGTGCAGAGCGATGTTACGTCGCGATCGGTCCCGTCGCTATAGAGCGCGCGAACGCTAAGAGACTGTTTTGCGCCCCGCCCTTCGAGTACCACCCGCTCCGGATAGATCCGAATCGACTCGACCTTCGGCACCGATGCCGTGTCGTACTGAGCACCGGCAGCGACCCATCGGTGCAGGGCCCGATATTCGTCGCTGTCATACTCAATCTTGACGCCACCGGTATGGGGAACTGCTCCAGTCGCCTTGGTCAGCAGCAAGCTCTCATCCGGGATCGATCGCTTCACACGCCGACCTACCCATTGCCGGGTCAGTGTCTGGTAATCCATCGCGGGATCCGAACCAAATAGGGAGAGGCCAAAACCGTCCTGGCCGCCTATCGATCCATGACACCCGGCCTTATTGCAACTCCCTTTTGTGAGCACCGGCATGACATCAAGACGAAAACTGACGGGACGCGCAATCGCCGCATCGCGCACACGGATCGGCACCAAAAGACGCTCATCGCCAATCGCAATGCTCAACTCTGTGCTTCCATCGCCTACCGGCATGACGACATTCGAGTCACATCGAGCGATGCCCTGATCGGAAGATTCAAAAACTGCCTCCGCGGTCACATCCCGCGTTATGCCATTTTCAAAGACTTCCTGCACGATCACCCGTTGCCGATCCTGGGTGTTCGATAGATCGATCTTTTCAGGAAAAATGTGTAGCTCGCCAGCATCGGCTAAGGAAAGGAGGCACATTCCAATCGCGACACATTGGAAAAGAAGTGTCGCCACCTTCAATCGCTGCAAAGCAATCATTCCTCGCCCCCTTCGGCCTGCGCCGATGCCTGCGCACTCCGCCGTTCGTTTGCCTCGCTGCGTAATTGTTCGAGTCGCGACAAAGCATCCTCCGATGCGACTGACAGTTCCGCTTTTGCGTCCTGAGGCTCCTCCGGAGCGTCGATGACGAGCAACCCCTTGCCCGCCGTCGCAACTACAAAACCGTTGGGAGATGGCACTTCGACCTCGCAGGCGAGCGATGGATAGTTTCCGGTCGGCGTATCGCTTTGTGTCTTGATCAGAAAGGATATTTTTTCGGTCCCCGCGTTGAACTGGATTTCTTGAGCCGATGCACCATTCGGCAGGCCGATAAGCCTTGCAGTCGCTTGCCCTGAAAACGGCGCCACGCCATTGAGTCGGCAGGTGACCGGAATATCCTGGCCTGGCGCTCCCGACGCGGCGGAAAGATCTGCCTCAACAAATTGCTTATCCACCCGGAGAGGCACGAGCGGCGTCGATGCCCAGAAGAGGTTATTTTCTTTACCGGCGGAGCCCAGGACGTAGAGTTTCCAGTCTCGTGGAGTAATCTGCGGGTGGGCTGTTAGCGTGAAGATCGCCTCCTCGGCGTCCGGTGGCACCTTCTCGTTGGCACTGGTGTAAACGCCCGGCGGAAGAAAAGGCATCACGAGCATCACCTCTTCCTCAAATCCTTCGTCCCGAATGACGCGAACGGTCAGGTCGATCTTTCCGTCGCGAACAAGCGGAATATTGGGCGGATCGAGTTCGAGGCGAAACGGGATCTTCTCCGTGACCGCGATTGCAAATCGATGGGCAATCTTCGTCTTTAGCCGCGCAAGGCTCGGCTTGCCGAGAAGTAATTCCGCGGCGGTGTAATAGCCACCGGAGATGTTTTTTGCAGGGTCCGCGTGAGCGCCCCGCATCGAGAGCAGTTTTCCCGAAAGCGGTGCATCCTCGCTCGCATGAAAGACCACAGGGAATGCATCGGTTCCGGCGGGAATCATCATCGTCTCCATCGTCACCCCGTCAGGCAAATCGGGAATGTCTAGCGTCAATGGGCCGCGAAAATCTTTAATGCGTGCCCGGACCAAACATGCAAAGTGATTGCCTTTTGCCACAAACACCTGCTGGCGGTACTGCCCGTACAAATCATTGGGATCCTGGACGCGGGGCAGACGGACGAGCATCCACGGTTGTACAGCGCTCCATTCGACACGGTAGACATATGCCGGCCCGCCCCGCGCAAGGCGGTCAAAGACCTTGAGTGTATACTCTCCATCCGCGGGAACCTTAAACCGGAAATGGCAGTCCGGAGCACGGATTTCGGCGTCCTCATTTTCGGTCACCTTCGCGCCATCGTCGTTTGAGAGAATTTTTTTGCCGCTCGGGTCATACAATTCCATCACCGCGTCGAGCGCTGATCGTACCCGCCGTGCATAGATTTCCACGTCGTAGTGATCGCCCGCCTTAGCCTCAAATCGATAGCAGTCACGATCGCCCGGTTTTTGAATGATTCCACAAAACGCATCGCGAAGGGCGACCGGCGTAGCGTCTGCGATCCGATCATTCGGCTCTGACTCCAACACATTCTCATGTTCCGAAAGCCGGAACGGAATCGGTGTCGGCGCCGCGCCGCGGTCGGTCTCCCCGGAGAGGGCGAACGTACGATCGAATCGATCTGGCAGGGAGACTCTCTGCGAGTACGTCCCGGCAGGGTCCCCCAAAAAAGTCACGCCGAGCGATTTGCCCATCTTGCCGCCTGGCGGAAAAATCGCGGTCGGTCTCGGGAAGTTACCGATATGTAGCCGATAATAACTCGAGTCGCTACCACCGCGATCAACTTCGCGCATCGAAATATAATAACGGCCGTCGCTCGGCACGGTGACGTTTATAATGCCGTCCTGGATAGAAAACGGGTGGCCCGTGGAATGGGCGATCTCGTTTCCATCGCTATCGAGAATCGCAATATAGGGATCGAACACCGTATTGCCGAGCCTCATGGCGACCGCTTCGACCACAAGTTGCTCTCCTCCCTTAGCATCGAGAGCGAACACATCCTCATCGCCGGCGGTGACCCGCCCGGATGCCGTAACGCCCAACTCGATCGCCTGCGCAGTAGAAACAGTGTTGTTCGGCTCGATTTCATCGACCTGAGGCAGCGGCTCGACATAAAACGGGCGAAATTCGGTCACTCCGCTTTTCGTGCGCAGATGTGCAATATGCTCACCGAGGCGGCAGTCGTCGGCGAGCCGCACGGTAGCGGTGACACTCGAGTCGGTTTCATCCAGTTTTAAAACTTCAAACCCGCGATCGTAGAAAAGGATCTCTTCGGTACCGGTGAGCCGCTCACCCTCAAAGACGAGTTTGCCGACTTTTCCGCGCTCGATGCCCCCCGGAAGAATGCGGCCGAGTCGCGGTGAGGCCGCCCGCGCGGCGCCGGGATACACCAATACCAGCAGCATCCAGATGAAGATGGATATTTTTCGACGGTGCATGCAACTTCCCCTGCAGGCGCCCAAGCGGCAGAGAGACCCATTCCCTCGTAGCAGGCATTCCCGATCGCGCACAAATTCAAATCAGTAATTCGTGCCGCACATTTCCTTCGCGGACTATCGGCACGGGGCGATTGGCCGGACCCATCAGTTTTTTCTTGCTGTCGATTCCGAGGCAATGGTACATCGTGCTGGCAAAATCTTTCGCGCGAACCGGATCTCTTGCCGGCTCAGCAGCAATGGCATCCGATGCGCCGTAGACGAGACCCCGCTGCACACCGCCGCCCGCCATGGCGACACTAAAGACCCTGCCCCAGTGGTCGCGCCCCGCCAATGTATTGATCGAAGGGGTCCGCCCGAATTCTGTCGATACCACAACGAGCGTCGAATCGAGAAGGCCCCGCTGCTCGAGATCATTAATGAGTGCCGCAAATGCCTGGTCAAATTCTGGCACATGCTTACGAATCCCCGGTTCAATCTTCGCGTGGTGATCCCACTCGCCATAGTTCACCGAGATAAAACGGACGCCCGCTTCAACGAGTCGTCGCGCCATCAACAATCGCGAACCAGCCTCGCCACGGCCATAGCTATCGCGGGTTGTGGATTTTTCCTTATCTAAATCAAACGCCTGCCTCGCTTTTTCTGAATGGATCAAATCATAGGCGCGTTGATAGAACGAATCGACCGCATCGAGCGCGTCCGAATCCTGCGTGTTCTGAAAGTGCGTATTGACCGCATCAAGCAATTTGCGGCGGCGCACAAATCGTCCCCGACTCACTCCCTCCGGGAGATTGAGGTTGCGCACCTTGAAGCCAGCGGTCTCCGGTTTTGCCCCGAGGCTAAACCCGTTGTAGGCTGCACTTAAAAACCCTGGTCCGCATGCGTCACTAATCTGTTCGGGGACATTGACGTACGGCGGTAGGTTATTGCGGACCCCCAATTGCTCGGAAACCACGCTGCCGAAGCTAGGGTATTTTAAAAGCGGACTCGGGTTGTACCCAGTGAACATAATGTGCACGCCGCGGTCGTGGTCGTTTTCGCCGTGAGTCATCGACCGGATGACGGTGATCTTATCTGCAATGCCGGCAGTTTTTGGCATCAACTCGTTGAATCGAATCCCCGGCAATCGGGTTGGGATACTGCCAAACATGCCCCGATTGGCAACCGGCGCATAGGGCTTGGGGTCCCACGATTCCTGCTGCGCGATGCCACCCTGTAAAAACAGGTAGATGATCGATTTTGCGCTCGCCGGAGTACTCGCTCCACCAGTAACCGACCCGGTCGCTTCAATTCTTAAAAAATCAGCGAGCGAGATGCCCAATCCGCCCGCAAAGCCGACACGAAAAAAATTTCGCCGGGATAGGTTATCAGGTTGGAATTTCATCGTGCGAGCCTCGCTGAAGACGTCCATGTTCTTCACTATAAACACCGCCGAAATCGGCAACCGCCAATTCCGGGATTGTTGCTAGCAGCCAAAGCCAAATCCAGCGTACGATTTTTACCGGTAGGTCCTTATGGAGGGGATGTTACGCATCAAAAGTGCGACATCGGAAATTAAACGGATACCCAATGCTGGCAGCCATTTACATCCGCTATGAGGATATCTGAGGCGGCCGCCTCTGTCAAAGACAAAACCTGCTCTGGTAGGGGAGCAGGAAACTAAAAATCCTCAAAAAACGCGTTTTTCCGCATCTACCAGATGCCACCCCGAGGGAGGGGTGAGCGCGGCCGCCAGCTCCCAGTTTTTGTTCCTAGCCGATGCGACCATGTTCGATCGTTCACACTGTGGCGCCGGGACGACAAAGAGACAACAAGATCCCTTCCCAACTCGGACCCCGTGTCACTTTTTTGCAAAAAGTGGTCGATGCTCAGCCGAACGGCTCTCCGTTCGATGCTGCTGTTTCTACGACTGCAACAAAACAGTATGAAGCAGAAGCCCCGCATCCACTCTGAATGTTTGATCTAGATCTGAGCATCCAGTATTGCCGCGACTCATTCGCGAATGTATCTTAACAAATCAAGATATCTGTTCTCGCTCAGCGTTGATATTTCTAAATTTTCTCGATCAAAGATCAAGATGACTCATCGGCCACCGAAATATTTTTTGCTGCAATTCATTCTATGGAGGTCGGTCATGCGCTATCTAGTCCTTGGTGTATCATTACCGTTTCTGATTGGCTGCGGCAATTCCATCAAACCCAACGCTGATTTAACTGCGGCATACTTAAACGACGCCAATCTGAAACAATCCGATCTTGGTTACGCGAATCTCTGTGAAGCACACCTGCGTTCAGCCGACCTGCGAGGATCGAACTTGACCCACACCAATCTTCAGGATGCCGATATGAGCAAGGCGGACCTGGATGGTGCGGGCCTGAGCTTTTCGGACTTAAATGGCGCAAAACTGATTTCGGCGAACCTGATTGGAGTCGACCTGTCTTTCGCGGACCTCGGTGGGGCTGATCTGACCGGGGCAGTGATGTCTTCTGCGAATTTGAAGCAGGCAAACCTCCGCAAGGCGAATCTCACCCATGCGAACCTGAGCGGGGCGAATTTGGCCGGTGCTTTTTTGCGATACTCCGTGGGATGGGACAAGGCAACCTGGACCGGTGCGTACTACGACCCCGAATATCCGGTCCAGTGGCCAAAGGGCATGGATCCAACAAAGTTTGGCATCGTTGAGAAAAAGCGCGCGGAATAACCCGACGCACATCAACGATTCTGAAGAATGTTTGCTCGCTCCGAACCGACGGCTTCTGGGCGGGTACCGTTGGATCAGGGAGATTTGGCGGCTCCTGCACCGCTCGGGACTTTTGGAGCGGGTTGCCCAGGCCGCATGAGCGAGCCATCGAGTTCGCTCAGGTAACGGATCAGATCTCGCAAATCCTCGCGAGGCAGGCCGCTGGTAAGCCCCGAAGGCATCAATGTTCCGGCCGCTTCAAACCCCTCCACCGTCCGCCAGGGAATCATTTCCTCTTTCTTGGTGACCGCATCAAGCAGGACAATGCCGTCGGGACTCTCGCTGACCTTGATCCCCTGAAAGACTTTGCCGTCGTGGGTGAAAATCGTAATCGAGACATAGCCTTCCTTGATCTCGCGGGCCGGCCAGACCACCGCTTCAATAATCCGGTCGATTGGCATCCCCCGGCCAACACTGCTCAAGTCAGGCCCAACTTTTTCGCCCTTGCCGTAGATCGCATGGCACGCCCCGCAGTTGAGGTGGGCCGACTGAAAGACCTCTTTGCCGCGTGCGGCATTTCCGCTTGCGACCACCTCTAAAGCGAGCGCCTTAACCCATTCCGGACTGTGCACCTGCTGTACGCTCTTGAGCCCGAGCGCCCGATCGAGAACTGCGGTGAGCTTATCGTGAGAAACCGCCGCTGCGCTCGCAGCACGCCGTAGATGCCCCGCCACAGCGCTTCGAATTGTCGCACCAGAGAGTGCATCGGCCAATGCGGCAGCACCCTGCTTACGGACAAGAAGCGCGGCGAGCAGTTCGCTCGCCTGCTGCTCGGTCGTTACCGAATCGATCAACTCTGCAGCCCGCTGAGACGCAGCAACAATATCCATTTGCGCCCAACTGCCCAGCGCCGCACAGGCGAGCTGCCAGTTTTCTGGGTACCCGGATAAAGCGTCCAAGGTTTCCTGCGCGCGGGCGGCCTCGAGCGGCAAGAGTGCCCTCGTCGCAGCGCACCGAACCTCGGTAGCCTCTGATGGGTCGGTGGCAAATTGCAAACAATCTGCCGATAGCTGCTTTATCTTCCAACTGGCCGCCAAATCAATCGCAGCGGATCGCAGGCCGGGGTTGTCGCTGCCGAGCCAGCGTCGCATCGGACCAATCCAATCACCCTCTGGCCGCACGCCACGCAAATGCGCCGCTGCGGCAACGCTGCGAAGCATTGCCGCGTTGAGATCCACGTGTCCCAGCACGTATGCGAGTTCTTTCGGGCCACCCGCTTGCGCCAATCGGCCAAGCATCTGTTCGCGAACCTTCGGGCTCAGGCGACCGACGAGTTTTGGGTTCTGCAGGAATGCCAGCATCTCCGCAGACCCATCCGCACTGAGAACAAATGCAATCCGCTCGGGGTCATTGTCGAAATCGATCGAACCGGTCACAAAGGCATCGCGCCAATGCGGCCCGAGCGCGTGGACCGCGTGAATCAGCGCATAATCAATGTATTTGTTCCGCGGCGCATCGACTGCGAGTGCGGCAACCTCCATCGCCCGCGCTTCTGGTACATAACTGCACGCAACGACCGCTTCAAGCCGAACGCGCTCGTTTTCGTCGAGTACCAAGGTGGTAAGGGCGGCAAGCGGATCGCGAAGCCGGTCCTGCCAGAGTCCGATCACGCGGGCGGCATACGCTCGCGCCCTCGGATCACGCGCAGCGACCAATTTGGCAAGGAGCTGCTCATCGACATATTCGTGTGACTGCAAAACGCCAATCGCCCGGTAGAGAAGTTGCTCGTACCCGGGATCCTTCTCGTCGAGCCCGTCGACCCATGCCAGCACCGCGGAGGCCACCTCCTCCGTCTCGGCAGCCTGAAGCAGCCGCCGGACCTGATGCCGCTCGGACCGCTCCCCGCTGCGCAGTTTTTCGACCAGTTCTGGGGTTCCCAGACCGGTAGCATCGGCGGCCGTGCGAAGGGGGCGGTCCTTTGCTGTCACCCGCCAGATACGGCCATGCTCTTTATCGCGGTCCGGATGCCGGTACGAGGCTTGGTAGTGGCCAATAATCGGGTTGTACCAATCGGCCACATAGAGCGCCCCATCGGGTCCGATCCGCGTATCGACGGGACGGAAGCTGCGGTGTTTGGAAACGATCAGAGGCGCCATTTCCTCGAGCTTCATACTCTGCCCGTCATCCTCAAGCCGGAAACGGAGGATGGTATTGTTCATAAAACTTCCGGTCACGATTTGGTTGTCGGTCTCTGGGCCAAAATGCTCGCCGCCGAGGAACTCCACCGAGGCGACTTTATCGCGGCTCCAGAGCGTCGGAAGCGGCTGACGATGGCTATGCCGGATAAGGGCGGGCGTCATCCAGAAGATGCCGTGACCATTACCCGCTGCGAGGATCGGCTGTCCCCAGTCATCAAACGCCAAACCCCAAGGATTGTGCGGCGGGGCTTCGCGACCGAAAAACGGATCGAGTTGCAAGCGTCGTGGCCGCAGACGCCAAAGCCCGGCGTTGTCGAGTCGCTCAATACCCCACGGTGTTTCGATCCGCGAAAAAATATGCAGGCCTTGCGAGAAAAAAAGGTTGCCCCCCGGGCTCCAGGTGAAATTATTGATGAGCTGGTGCGTATCGCCGATCCCGAACCCGGTCAGCACCACACGCCGCTGGTCCGCCTTTCCGTCACCATCGGTATCCTTTAGGTGCAGCAGGTCCGGTCCACTGCCAACGTAAACGCCGCCATCCCCCAGTTCGATTCCCTGCGGGAGAAAGAGGTTTTCTGCAAACGTCTGTCTCTGGTCCGCCTTTCCATCGCCATCGCTGTCGGAGAGGACCACGATGGTATCGTTGGCTTTTTCGCCGGGTTTAATCTGCGGGTAGAGCGGAGTACTGATCACATACAGTTTGCCGTCCGGGCTCCATCGCATCTGGATCGGATTGGCAATCCCGTCCTCCTCCGAGGCAAAGAGGTTTACCTCATATCCCGGCGCGACTTCAAACGTTTCGAGTTCCTGCTCCGGCGAAAGCGCCTCGGCAGCAAACGCCACTGGAACGCTGGCCACCATGATGGCGCCAGATATGAGCGTACAATAGAGCACCGACCGGATCACATATACCTCTCTGCAGGCAATTGTTGCCGCACCTTATCGGGGGGCTGCCTGATTGCTGATTTCAACCTCGATCGCAGAGATCAGCGGCAAAAATTCTTCCATTTCATCAGGAAACGTTCGGACTTTATGGGACGGGTCCTGGCTGAAGGGCACCATCATCCGGGTGCCGCCGAGGAAGGCCCAGTTGGTGGGACGCCAGTAGTTGAACCAGAGCCGATTCTTTTCGCGCACTAAGGTTCGAAGCGGTTCGAGTTGTTCCGACCATCTGTGCGGCACACCTAGTTGCCTGGCCGTCTCTTCGGCAACCCCCAACCACGCCTCCGGTGCGACATGCATTCCGTCCACGGTCTGTCGGCCAGTTGCCACCGAGGTAGGCACGTTGAAGAGATCGACGAATACAAATCCCCGCCGGGCGGCAAGATCGCGAATGGCCACGACGTATTCGCCAAGCGATTCATTCAAATGCGCCAGATCGGGCAGGGGGGGCTCGGGGGTTTCAAAAGGGATCGGGGAAACAAGGACGATCCGGTCTGCGTGGGCCGAAAACCGGTCTAGAAGTTTTTCATATGCTTCAACAAATTCCAACATTTCTTCGCGTCCCGCCATCGACTCGGGCCCTCCGAAGCTGGCAATAATGACCGTAGGCTCGACGCGCGGTAATTGTTTCTCCCAGCTGCCAAAATAGGGCGGCCGCTGTTGGGCGAAAACGGTGTCGGCCTGCCACGCCATGTTACGAAAGCGGGCCGGGCCGCCTGCGGCACGCGAAAGCAATGATTCGAGGTAACCGTACCGCCCGGCGAGCATCGCATTGGTCCCGCCGACAAAAACGACCGTATCACCTTTACGAAGCAGAAAAGGAGTCGCCGGATCCGTTTCCGCTGCCGGAGCGGCGCTTAACTTTTCGATCCGGGGCCGCAGCGCATCGATGAGTTCTTTTTCATTTTTACCGGCGATGGACAATGGCGGGTTTTTTACCAATTTGAGATCGGCAAAGAGTAGTTTCATCGGCGGCCCTGCGTGCAGCTGCAAGCTTATCTGGCCCGACAGGGCCCCTTTCGGGTCATCGATTGCGACAGATATCACACCGTTGATTGCCGTCCAGATACGGTGACCGACCGCAAGAATCTCATACTCGTTCCACGCATCGGGTTTGACTTGTTGTTCGCCCACAGTCGGCCAGTCCAGATAGGCGCGACCATGCTCCTCATACAGGCAGCCCCAACTCCCTTTGCCGATGTCGGCTTGATAGCCGATCGCAAATCCCCCTTTTCCGGGTCGACTTCGAAACTGCACACCGCTATTGCCGCTGTTGGGTGTCAACTTCACTTTAAAGGAGAGGTAGAAGTCGCCCACTTTTTCGTCCGACCAGAGAAATTCATTGCCTGGAATATATTCTTTCGATGTCCCGAGAATCATCCCGTCCTGAACCGACCAGTACTTGTGATTTCCCTGCCAGCGGTCCAGGTTCTTGCCATTAAAAAATCCATTCGCGTTTTCTGGCTCACCCGCTACTGCGGGGAGGGCCAGCGCGAGACACAAACAGAACCAGATTATTCTTTGTTGCTGCATACCGAACTCCGTTACCTTGCCTCTTGGACGAATGGGATCTTGGACGAATGGGATCTTGGACGAATGGTCGAGACGAAACTCAATACAGGACCGGCTCTTTAAGTGAGCACCAGGGATTTTCCTCACAGACATCAATCAGGGCCGGCCCTTCAAATTTGGCCGGGGAAAGGATGGCAAGAAATTCTAGCGTGGCATCGAATGGGTTGTAGGTACCATGGACGACGTCGAT
>Ga0315338_1002930_pt1 | contig 15788 bp, 25 predicted proteins | sample ASW8metaG_FD_204518 | JGI IMG/M metagenome (GOLD analysis project Ga0315338, IMG submission 204518) | Ammonia-oxidizing marine archaeal communities from Monterey Bay, California, United States - ASW #8 | ecosystem: Environmental > Aquatic > Marine > Coastal | place: USA: California | collected... | reverse complement strand
GCGCGCCATGCCGAACCGATCAAAGGTCCGCCCGGGGTGAAAGCATCGTCGGCCGAGCTCAAAGCCCTCATTGAAACGCTCGAACGAATGCGCCGGGTGCTCGACCAAACCTACGAGGCACTCGAGGAAGCAAATCAGATCTTCGGACCCGACGATGACGAACAATGATGCGACTAGGCAGCCTGTGCTCAGGATACGGCGGCCTCGAACTCGGCATCTCCCAGGTGCTCGACATCGAACCCGTCTGGTGCTCAGAGATCGACAAGGACGCATCGAAGGTGCTCGCCGCGCACGATCCGAGTGTGCCGAACCTGGGCGACCTCACCGCAATAGACGCCGCCGGTTGGGCGACGATCGCCGCAATGGAGCCGGTCGACATCATCTGCGCCGGCTTCCCGTGTCAACCGTTCAGCCATGCAGGGAAACGACAGGGCGCAGACGATGAGCGGGCAATCTTCCAATACATCGCCGACGGCATCGGCGTTCTACGACCCGGCCTCGTCGTCCTGGAGAACGTCGCAGGAATCCTTACTCTCGGAGGTGCCCTCGTTGTTGGAACGCTTACCGGACTGGGGTACAACTGCCGGTGGGGCATTGTGCGTGCAAGCGACACCGGAGCACCTCACCGTCGGGCGCGATGGTTCTGCGTCGCCGAACCTGCCGACGCCTCGGGCGCAGAACGCCGAACGCCGCAACATCAAACCGTGGGTACGGCCACTGGACCAGCGGCAGAACCTCGAGAACGCGATAGCGCGACTGCCTGGGGTTGCTACACGCCTGCCATCGAACGATGGGAACGGATCCTCGGACGTCGAGCACCCGACCCAACCGATGATCGAGGACTGCGACCCGAGTTTGTCGAGTGGATGATGGGCCTCGACGAGGGCTACATCTGCGACCTGGGCCTGTCCCGTACCGCTGCACTCAAAATGCTCGGCAACGGCGTAGTGCCGCAGCAGGCCGCGTTGGCTGTCGACTTGCTCCTGTGACCGATGACCTGCGGCATGACCTCACACGCCTTGCAGCGGCCGCCCACCTGGTCGCCTCGCAACTCGCGGACCTCCAGGCCCTCGCCTACGACGCCGCCGTCAACGATCGACCCCGCGTCTCAGGCGGCGAGGTCATCGACCTTCACGTCGTCGGCGACGACCGGGCCCGCACCGCCCTCGCCGCCATCGACGCCAAAACGGGCCCGCTCCTCGAGCACCTCACCAACGCCATCCGGCTACTCCACGCCGGCACCGACGAACCGGCCCCACGCACCCGACGCCAGGTCACCAAGGCCGAACATATCGACGCCCTACAGGCGCAGGAACGCCGCCGCCGCCGAGGCGAATACACCCCGACCCGCACTCAGCCCCAGCCGAAGATCCACTGATGTTCCACGACTGCGGCCATGAGCTCCTGTTCTCGCAACTCGGCGACGCCTACTGCATCGAGTGCCGCGTCGCCGTGGTGCTCGGCCCCGACGACCGGCGCTGGTGGGAGCGCGCCAAGTGTCGAGGCGTCGATCCAGACCTGTTCTTTCCGAGCCGAGGCGACAGCGGCCGCGAAGCCCTCGCGGTGTGCGCCGAATGTCCAGTCCAGCCCCAGTGCCTCCAGTACGCCCTCGACAACGGTGAACGGTTGGGGATCTGGGGTGGCACGACCGGCAAACAGCGCCGCAAAATGCGTCGCCCCAGGAAGGCCTGCGCCTCCTGTTCGACCAGGTTCCGCCCCACCCAGTCAAACGCCCGCTATTGCAGCGACAGCTGTCGCCGGCTCGGCCGGGCCCGCACGCACGCCGAGTCGAACCGGAGGCGCGCGAATGACGCGTAACTGTCGTAGTCGTAAGGCACACTTGTGCCAGAGTCGAACCAATGCGCCCGAGATTCATCTGCCTCGTCACAGGCTGCGGCAACATCTCCGAGAGCTCAAAATGTCCTCAACACGACGGACGCACGAAGCGCCGAAACCCCGGCCGGCAACGACGCCCCCGCTACGACGCAGCGTGGCAACGCCGCTCGAGGGAAGCACGCCGCGATCAGCCCTGGTGTACCATCTGCGGCGACGAGGACGACCTGACGCTCGATCACGTCCTACCCGGCTCGACCGACGGCGGCCTCATGGTGCTCTGCCGTACCTGCAACTCGCGCAAGTCAGGACAGGATCGACGGTTCAGGAACCAGGTAGACCGGCTCTGACGGCCCCCCGGTTTTTTTGGACCCCCCAAACGACCCACAGCGTCCCCCCAGACATCCAGGTTTTGCCGAGAAACTCGGGCAGGGGGGGGGTTCCGGCGGTGAATAGTGGGTAGGCCCGCGAAAGCGCTCGAGGTTCGCCTGAGAAACGGGAACCCGGGAAAACAGAAACTCCCCCAGGTTGTCGAGATCGGAGCGGCCCCCACAGCGCCGAAGGTGCCGTCCCACCTGAAGGCCTCCGGCAAAAAGGTGTGGAGGTCGCTGTGGACATCCGGCCACATCTGGCTCGGCGACTCCGACATGCTCGCCGTCAAGCTCGCCGCCGAACAGGCCGACGAGATCGCCGCCCTCCGCCGGCAAGCCTCGGCGATCAAACGCCCCGAGCTGCGACTCCAGTTTCTATACGCCGTCCAGAAGGCGGAGTCCCAGTATTTGGCGACACTCACCCAGCTCGGATTCACGCCGACGGCCCGCGCGCGACTCGGCCTGGTCGTCGCTCAAGCGGCCGAGAGCGAGTCGAGGCTTTCGCGGTTCACGGACCGCCGTGTCGGCTGACACGCTCACGACGCTCGGCGTCGAGGTCGGCGACTTCATCGAGGAGTTCGTCCGCCATACCCGCGGGGAGCTCGCCGGAGACCTCGTCAAGCTCCGCCCCTGGCAGCATGACATCCTCGACGGGCTGTTCACCCTCGACGACGACGGATGGTGGCAACACCGCCACGCGATGGTCATTCTTCCCCGAAAGGCCGGCAAAAGCCTCCTACTGGCCGGCGTGGCCACCTGGACGCTGTTCGCGTCGGGCGAACCCGGCTGCGAGGTGTATTGCGTCGCCGGGTCGAAAGACCAGGCCCGGATCGTGTTTGGCAACGTCCGCGACACGATCGAAGCGGACCCGGAACTGTCAGCGGCCGCGACGGTCTACAAAGACGCCATCGAGGTTTCCGCCACCGGGGCCGTCTGTCGCGTACTCAGCTCCGACGGACAATTAGCCCACGGCTTGTCGCCTGTGGTCAGTGTCGTAGACGAGACGTGGTGCCACCCGACGGCCGATCTGTACGAGGCGCTCCTGTCCGGTTCCGGTGCTCGACGACAGTCGCTCGTCGTACATATCACGACCGCCGGGGCCGGCGACCGGAACCCGTTGTGGAACCTGACCGAATACGACCGACGCTGCAAGGCCGGCGAGGTCGACGACCCGACCTGGTGGTCCTGGTGGCATCCGCCCGCCCCCGACGCAGACCCGGCCGACCCGGCAACGTGGGACGCGCACCCCGCCCTGGGCGACTGGATTAGCTCCGACTACCTCGCCTCCCAGCTCAAACAGCTCCCCGCCGCCGAGTTCAAGCGCCTACACCTCGCCGCGTGGGTGTCGAATCGTGACGTGTGGATCGAACCACACCAGTTCGACCTGATCGGCGAAGCCGAACCACTCACCTTCGACGACGCCCCGGTGCTCGCCATCGACGGCTCATGGTCCGCGGACGCCTCCGCGATCGCCGCCTCGACCGCCGACGGCCGCCTCGAGCTCCTCGAGATCCAGGAGAAGCCCATCGACGGCCCCGACGGGTGGCGCGTCAACATCCCCGAGTTGCTCGCCGCCCTCCAGGCACACGCCGAGCGGCTCCTGCCGCGGGCCATCATGTACGACAAATTTCTACTGGGCCCTCAAATGCTGGCCATGGGCGACGAGGGGCTTCCCGTCGTCGAGTTCCCCCAGTCGGCGCGCCGCATGGTGCCGGCCACCAAACGGTTCGCCGACCAGCTCCTCGATGGCAATCTGAAGATTGTGGAGAACGACCACGCGCCGGCGCTCCGCCGCCATATCGAAAACTGTCGGCTGAAGATCGACCGCCTCGGAGCCCGAATAGTCAAAGACCATACGGGTTCGTCCCGCAAGATCGACGCGGCGGTCTGCGCGGTCATGGCCCTCGACGCGGCGAATGAGATTCCGATACCTGAACCCGAACCGATCCCGAGGATTCACTAATGGCCCTTTTCCGCCGCCGAACCACCGTCGAGACGCGAGCACCGGACCCGTTCCCACCGTGGAGCCCGCCGATCTGGAACCAAAACCTGGCAGGCGTCCAGGTAACCGACGATTCCGCCCTGGCGCTTGTCACCCTCTACCGGTGCATCGACCTCATCGCCTCGACCATCGGGTCGCTGTCCGTTCACGTCTACCGCGACGACGAACGGGTCCGACCCACCCCGCAGCTCGTCGAGCACCCGAACGTGTCCGAGTCGCGCGTCGATACGTTCTCGGCGCTCATTACGTCCGCGCTGATGCGAGGCAACGGGTACGCGGTCCTCGGCGACCTAGACCGCTTCGGCCATCCCCGGCAAATGGTCGTGTTGAGCCCTGACGCCGTCCAGGTTCGGCTTGCGCCGTCGGGTGCCATGACCTACTCGGTGGGCGACGAGTCCTACGGCCCCGGCGAAATGCTCCACCTGCGCGGCTTCGTTCGCCCGGGGCACGTCGTCGGCTCCGGCATCCTCGACCTACAGCGCCACGCCCTCGGCCTCGCCATCGCAGAGCACGAATACACGGAGCGGATATTTTCGGAAGGGTCGATCCCGTCGGGCGTCATCTCAACGGACGCGGACATTACCCCGGAGGCCGCCACCGCCCTCAAGCACGCCTGGATCAACTCACACGGCGGACGCGACCGAACGCCGGCGGTGCTCTCCGGTGGCATCAAATACCACGCGATTCAGCTCTCCAACTCCGACCTCGAGCTCCTGTCGGCCCGCAAATGGTCCGCTACGCAGATAGCGGCCATGTTCGGCGTTCCGGCGCACCTCGCCGGCGCACCGTCCGAGAGCTCCATGACGTACTCGACGACCACCGAGGACGCACGCGCGTTCGTCCGGTTCGGCCTGCGCCCCCACATTGTCCGCTTAGAGCAGGCGCTCACAAAGGCGCTACCGCGGGGCCAAGCTGCGTCGATCACCTTGGGCGACTACCTCCAGCCGGACCTGCTTACCCGAATGCAGGCCGCGCAGATTGCCGTGGACTCGGGAATCAAGACCGTCGAGGAGATTCGAGCCGAGGAGGGCTTGATATGACCGAAACAAACAGTGATGTCATCGTCCGTCAGCTCGTCGCCGACTCCATCGACGTCCGCGAATCCGCCGAGGGTCGCCGCGTCTGCGGCATCGCCGCCCCGTTCGGAGCCCGCTTCGACGCCACCGACTTCGTGGAGACGTTCCTACCCGGTGCGTTTTCCAAGACGATTCGGGAGAGGGGGCAAAAGGTGCCGTTGCTCGAGGCGCACCGCCGCGACGCGATGCCGCTCGGCCGCGCAACCCGCCTCCAGGAGACGTCGGACGGCCTGTACGCGGAGTTTCTCGTATCACGCACCCAGAGAGGCGAGGAAGCCCTGCAGCTCGCCCGCGAGGGCGTGATGCACTCCTTCAGCGTCGGATTCGTCCCGGTGCGCGACAAACGCTCCACGACCGACGATGGCCGGCCCCTCGTTGAACGCGAGGAGGTCAAGCTGCACCACGTCGGCCTCATCTCCGAGGTGCCCGCCTACGACGACGCCAAGGTGCTCGCCGTCCGAACCGAGTACGACCCCGACAGCGAAGCCTGCGCCCCGCGGCTGTCGCTCTGGCGAAGCCGTCTCTACGCCACCGACGGCGCGGCTGCCACCTATGAAGCCCTCGACCTCGAAACGCCCCCGCTTCGCTGAAGCCCCCCACTGTCGTACCCGTGTGCGACAATGAAGCCCTGCGCCGTCCCATGCGCCGCCGGTCGTGCCGGCACCCGTGGAGCACTCAGGAACCACGAACCACGAACCGCACGAACCAGGAGTGAACGCATGGACTTACTCAAGAGGCTTGTCGCCAAGCGCGCCGACACCGCGGAGGCCATGACGGCCATCTGCGACCAGGCCGCCCTCGACGAGCGTGACCTGACAGACATCGAGGACGAAAACCTCAAGGAGCTCCGCGAGGACGCCGAGAGGCTCGACCAGCGATGCACCGAGCTACGAGAAATCGAGCTCTCCAATTCCGCCGCGGCCCAGCTGCGCGCGGAGATCACCGCGACACCCGAGGAAGCCGAAAACGCGACCCGGGTCCGCGTCGTCGACGAGCCGCTCACATACGAGGAGCATTCGGGCCGGTCGTTCTTCCAGGACCTGTTCCACATGCAGTACCGTCACGATCCCGGCGCAAGCGCCAGAATCGCCCGGCACACCGTCGAAATGGACGTCGAGCACCGAGACGTAGGGACTGGCGCATTCGCCGGCCTTGTCGTGCCTCAGTACCTCGTCGACCTGGCTGCTGACCTGGCTCGCGCCGGCCAACCGTTTGCGAACCTGTGCACCCGGCTGCCGCTTCCACAGGGCGGAATGACGCTGAACATCTCACGCGTGACGACAGGATCATCGGCCGCCGTTCAGGCAACGGAAAACTCCGCTGTCAGCGAAACGGACATGGACGACACGCTGCTCACGTCGGACATCCGCACCATCGCCGGCCAGCAGGACGTGTCCCGCCAGGCCATCGAACGCGGCGACGGCATCGACGCGCTGATCATGGCTGACCTCGCGGCCGCTCATGCGACCGTGAAGGATACTCAGATCATCTCCGGGACGGGTTCGTCCGGGCAGTTGCTCGGCATCGGCAACATCTCAGGCATAGCCCAGGTGGCATACACCGACGGCTCGCCGACGGTCGCCGAGTTCTACCCGAAGCTCATCGACGCGATCCAGCGCATCAGCAGCAACCGCTACGCGGGAGCTGATCTGATCGTCATGCATCCGCGCCGAGCAGCCTGGCTCGCAGCGGCCGTAGATTCCCAAAATCGGCCTCTCGTGTTGCCGCAGGCCAACGTGCCTTCCAACACGATGGGCGTCGGCCCGACAGCCGGCTACGGATCGTTCGGCCTCCAGGTCGCCGGCATCCCGGTCGTCACCGACGCGAACATCACCACCACCGCCGGCGCAGGATCCGACGAAGACATCGTCTACGTCGTCCGCCGCGCAGACATGCTGCTGTTCGAGGACGGCGACGGTGCACCCGCACAGATCCGCATGGACCAGACGACAGGCGGCAGCCTGACCGTCAAGCTGGTCGTGTACTCGTACGTCGGATTCGTCGGAGGCCGCTACCCGGCAGCAATCTCCACCGTCTACGGAACCGGCCTCGCGGCCCCGAGCTTCTAGGCCCCGCTCGTCCTTAGGACCCCCCGAAGGACGTCGTCTGGCTTCCCCGATCGGCACCACCGCCGGTCGGGGAGGTCAGCGCCAACAAGGAGGTAAACACGATGCCGACACTGTGGGAAAAGCAGGCCGCCTCGAGGATCAAGAAGCCGGAAGCCGTCAAGGCACCGGCGAAGAAGAAGCCCGTCAAGAAGGCGGCGAAGAAGGCCTAGGTGGGGAACTACGTCGCACTCTCGACCCTGAAGGACGCCCTGGGGATCACCGGCTCGGGCGACGACACGTTCCTGAATCTGGCGATCGACAGCACCGAGGAGCTCATAGACGACCTGTGCGGCCGATCGTTCACCCAGGACGGCTCGACGTCCGCGAAGACCTTCCGGGCGCAGCCCTACTACGCGGTCACCGACGACATCTCGACCCTGACCGGCCTGGTGGTCAAAACGGACACGTCCGGGGACGGCACGTTCGACACCACCTGGGCGTCGACCGACTACCAGGTGGAACCGCTCAACAACATCGCCGACTCGAGGCCCGTGTGGAACCTGCGGGCCGTCGGGTCGAACACGTTCCCGGTCTACGGCGACGGCCTCGCGTCGCTCGAGGTAACCGCCCGATGGGGATGGCCGGCGATCCCGTCGGCCATCAAACAGGTCGCACTGATGCTCGCGGCCCGTTATTACTCGAGGAAGGCATCACCACTAGGAGTCATCGGCGTCGGCGACTTCGGCCCGGTGCGAATCTCGCGCTACGACTCGGACATATCGCAGCTACTCTCGGACTACCGCCTGCCCGCGGTGGCCTGACAATGGCCGACTACGCGGCGATCCGGGCCGCTATCGGGACCGCCCTCTCGTCGTCATCGACGTTCATCCAGGTCGCGTCGACCGTCCCTGACACCGTTTCGCCGCCGGCGGCGATAGTGACCCCCGGGTCGCCTGTCGCCGAGTACCACGGGGCATTCGGAAACGGCATGGAGCGGTTCGTGTTCACCATCACCTGCATCGCGCAACGCTTCGACGACACGGCGCAACAAACGCTCCTCGACGGCCTCATCTCGGGTGCGGCCGGCGTGCGGGCGCTGATCGAGGCCGACAAGACACTCGGAGGGGAATCCCAGACCCTCCAGGTGACCAACTGCACCAGCTATGGCGTAGTGAGCATCAGCGACGTCGAATACCTGGGGACCGACTACACCGTGGAGGTGTTCGCGTGAGCAAAAAAACGAAGAAAGTCGAGTACGAGGTCGTCGGCAACCACGCCGTACACGGCCACGAACCCGGGTCTACATTCTCAGCCGACTTGTCGGCCGAGCAGCATAAGCAGCTCATCGACGGCGGCCACCTGGCCGTCTCCAACCATAAGGAGGCCTGACCATGGCCAAGCTCATCGGAGGGGCCGCACAAATCGTGGTCATAAACTCCGTCACCCTCAGCGACCACGTCACCTCGGCGACCCTGACCGAGTCAGCGGACGAGGTCGATGTCAGCGCCTTCGGGAGTGCCGCGCGCGAGTTCGTGTCGGGCCTCACCTCTGGCCAACTCAACATCACCTGGCAACAGGACTATGCCAGCTCCGAAGTCGACGCGACTTTGACGGCTCTGGTCGGGACTGTCGTGACGTTCGCGTTGACGCCCACCGCAGCGTCGGTGTCCGCCACGAATCCCAAATACGAAGGGTCTGTGCTGGTCACGGACTATTCGCCCATTTCGGCCGAGATCGGTTCGCTGTCGTCGTTCTCGACCTCATGGCCCGTCAGCGGTGCGATTACCCGAACCGTCAGCTAAGGCTGAAGGGGGGCTCTCATGGCAGAACTATGCATGCGGTTTCGGGTTCGCCACGACGGCACCGAACGCTTCGTGACCGCCGGTCCGGCGGTGCTCGTCGCGTTCGAGCGCCACTGGGGGATCGGCTGCGGAAAAGCGTTCATCATGCCGCTCGACACGAAGGTGGAACATATGGCGTGGGTCGCCCACGCTGCGTTGCATCGGGCCGCGAAGAACGGCAACGGGCCGCCCGTGAAGCCGTTCGACGCGTGGCTCGACGACCTCGAGGACATCCAGCACACCCTCGACGACGACGAGGACGCCCCGGACCCTTTGGCCTCGGGCTCGGCCGGGACTCCCTAACGGTGCAAATCGCCGCCCTGGCGATCCGAACCGGGATCTCCCCGACCGAGCTGTCCGAACTGGATCCCGTGATGCTCGCCGCCCTCTGGCGGGTGCTCGACCACCAGGCGAAGGAGGCGAACCGTGGCCGTTAGGACGATCGACACCCTCGACCCGACGCTGGGGGCCGCTCCGGTAACCGTGACGTTCCCGGAGGTCAAGGACTTTCAGAAGCGGATCAGGTTTGCCGAAACCGATGTCAAGAAGGAGGCGCGGGCCGCCAACAAGGACATTGCCGACCGGGTCGTCCAACTGGCGCGCCGCAACTCGTGGATGGCGTACCACCCACGCCAGTACGAGTCGCTGGTGCGGCCCACGATCCGCGCCGTGCAGGGAAGCACGCCGAAGATCAAGGTCGGTGGGGCAAAGATCGTGCGCCGGCCCCGCTACCGGGGCGACCCGTCCGTCAAGGCGACCGACGTCTGGCCGGCCGTCGAGTTCGGGTCGGCGCGCACCGTCGACTCGCTGGGGCGACGCACCGGCGACAAATTCGGGCCACGCCGCAAGGGCGGATGGGTGCTTTTCCCGACGATCCGCACCCTGCAGCCCTGGATTCGGGGCGAATACACGAAGCGCATGGAAAAGATCCTCGAAGGAATCTGAGCTATGGCGACACGCACCCTGACCGTCAACCTGGTTGGCCGGACCAAGAGCCTCGAGCGGGCATTCGACCGTTCGTCGAGGTCGGCCGGGTCGATGGCAACCGGCATCTCGAATGCGACCCGGATGGCGTCGAAGGCGCTTCTGGGCCTCGGCGGCGTGTTCGCTGGTGCAGCGTTCGCGTCGAAGCCGCTCGTCGACGCAGCCGTAGACGTCCAGGAAAGCTTGTCGAAGAACACGGTCGTATTTGGCGAGGCCGCGGCGGGCGTCGCAGCGTTCGCGGACACGGCCGCAGACGCGCTCGGCATGTCACGCCGCCAGGCCCTCGAGGCGACCGGCACGTTCGGAACGCTCGCCGCCGCCATGAAGATCCCGGAGGCGCAGGCCGCCGACATGGCGGTCACCATGACGCAGCTGGCGGCGGACATGGCGTCGTTCAACAACGCTTCGCCCGAGGAAACGCTTATCGCGCTCCAGTCGGGCCTCAGAGGCGAGGCGGAGCCGCTGCGCCGCTTCGGGGTGCTCCTCGACGCCGCCACCATGAAGCAGGAAGCCCTCAAGCAGGGTCTGATCGACAACGAGAAAATGGCGTTGACGCCGTCGCAGAAAGCCCTCGCCGCCTACGGCCTCATCCTCGAGCAAACCAAGATCCAGCAAGGCGACTTCGAACGCACCTCGGACGGCCTGGCGAACACGCAACGCATCCTGTCGGCCAATTTCGACGACGTCAAGGAGAAGCTGGGCGCGATCCTGCTTCCGGCGTTCGAGGCGGCCGCCTCGTGGCTCCAAGGGACCGGACTACCGGCCGTCGAAGCGTTCGTCGACGAGATCGGCGACCTGGGTGACTCGGCGTTCCTCCAGGGCGTCGCCACCAACCTCGGCGAACTCTGGTCGGGCATCGGTACCCGCCTCGGGGCCGTCGCCGAGTCCGACAAGTGGGGAATACTCGAGGACGCATTCGGCGACATCCCCGAATGGGCCCGCGACGCGCTCGCCGACCTCGACGCGATCGACTGGTCCGACGTCGGCATCGGTGAACTCCTCGACACGTTCGGCGGCATCGGCGGCGAACTAGAGGACATCTTCTCCCGCGACGTCCTACCCGGCCTCGGCCGCCTCGGCGGCCAGCTCGCCGGCGAGCTGACCCGCGCGATCGGCCTCTCGATCGCCGAACAAGCCCCCGCAGTCGGCGCGGAACTCGTCAACCTGTTCGACGACGTGTTCGCCACCAGGTTCGGCGAAATCTTCGGCCTCGAGGGACAAGGCAGCGGCGCGACCGCGTCCTGGATCGAATCGACCGGGATGAAAATGATGCTCGACTGGGGGCTGCAGCTCGCCCTGGGCCTCAAATCCGGCTTCGAGGCGGGCATCACCGGCGACCCCCCGGTCTTAGGAACGCGACATCCCCGAGAGGGCCGGGATATGGGCGGCAGGTTCGACCCGGAGCCGTCCCTCGCGGAGAAGCTGTCGGAGGCCCTGTTCGGAAAGCCCCTGGGGGACCTCGACGTCGGCCAACGTGCCGAGGTCGAACACAAGGCCAGCTTCATCCGAGACTTGCCGCCGGCCGGGGCGACCGCCGACCGCGCCCTCACTAACTGGGCGGGCAGCGCCGGCCCCGGGACCACCATCACGATCAACATGCCGCCCGGATCCGACGGCGACGACGTCGTGGATGCCCTGGCCCGTTGGGCTCAGCTCAACGGGCCGCTTTCGACCATGATTACCGGCGGCGGCTAGCCGTGGCAAGCCCCAACTGGGCAATTGGCGTCAATTTCGGCACACCGATGCCCGACGTCAGCGCCGACGTGCGCGGCATATCCATCTCGACGGGACGCGCCAGGGTGCTCGACGCTTTCCAGTCGGGGACGTGCCGCATCCAGCTCGACAACACGTCCGGCAAATACACACCCCTCGGCGATGGCACCTACGGGGCGTCGCAATTCGTCGGCGTCGAGGTCCGCGTTCTCGTCACCCTCAACTCGGCAACCAACCCTACGTCCCTGTTCCGCGGATTCGTCGAGGACGCCGACGCATCGTTTCCGGACGCCAAGCAGTCGACGGTGACGCTGACCTGCTCCGACGGCCTCGCCGTCCTGGGCCGCACCGAAATAACCGACGTCGACTTCGACGCGGAGGTCGGGTCGGTGAGGTTCTCGGCGGTGCTCGACAACGCCGCCGTGGCGTATCCGGCGGAACCGGGCACGCCGTCGTCCGCTGATCCGCGCAACCGTGACATAGACACGTCTGTGATCTCGATGGCGGCCGCGACGGTGACGCAGCTGTCGACGTCGACTTACCTGGCCCGCCTCGCCCAGTCCGAGGACGGTGCGATCTTCGTCCGCCACGGCATGCCGGGCGGCGCATCGGTCGGGGTCGGCGACAAGGGCGGGGTGCTGCACTACAAGAAACGCAACGCCGACTCGTATGCGACCGGATTGACGTTCGGACCGTCGTCGACTGGTGCTTCGACGCCGCCGATGACGGCCCTCGACACGATCTTTGGCGCTGAGCTCCTGTATACGAAAGGCGTCTACCAGCGGGCCGGCGGAGCCGACCAGATCGTCACCGACACGCTCCAGACGCCCACCTACGGAATCCGCACCCTGGTACGGCGCAACCTGCTCAACCTGAACGACTCCGACGTGCTCACCGCCTGTTCAAATTTCGTCTACCGCTACTCGTCGCCGGCGTTGCGTATCTCAGGCATCACGATCAAGCCGAGGGCGCTGACCGAAGCGCAAGCCGAGAAGGTCGCCAAGCTCGGCGTCTGGGACGGCATCCTGGCGACGTTCACACCGGCCGGAGCCGGCGCGGCACTCATCCGCGCGCTGCGCGTCGAAGGGGTCCGCCACGACATCACCCCCGGCGACTGGACTATGCGCCTCAACACGTCCGGCACCGGCGAAAATGTCTACCTGGTGCTCAACTCGACGACAGCCGGATACCTCAACGAAAACAAGCTCGCACCGTAGGAGGAAGCAATGACAGGCTCGAAATCCTGGTCCAGTGGTGACATTCTTCTAGCTGGGGACGTCAACTCGTTTCTGGCCGACCAGGTGGTCATGACCTTCACCGATAGTTCAGATCGTGACGCGTCCTTCGGCGGCTCGGGCGAACCGACGCTCGCGGAGGGCATGTTTTGCTTCCTGGCCGCCACCAACGAGTTCCAGATCTACACCGGGTCGTCGTGGGTGACGATCGGCGACCCCGACACCCTGGTCATCTATTCGGGAAAAGTCGGCATTGGTTCGGGGACCCCGTCACAAAAGTTTCTCGTCTACCAGGCGAACGGATGGGACTCGAGCAACTACATCGCCCTCATAGAAAACGCCGACGCGAGTGCCGACCAGGGAAACGTCCTCCAGCTCAAGGGAGGCGGAACCACAGGCAGCACCACGTCGAAAATGCTCGACGTTCTCGACATCGGCGGCAGTACCGAGTTGTTCGTCCGAGGCGACGGCGTGACGTACCTGCGGAACGCCTCCAAGGATGCGGGCACCTTCGACATTCCGCACCCGGTCAAGGGCGGAGACTGGCGGCTACGCCACTCACTCGTCGAAGCTCCCCGCGCCGACCTCATCTACCGGGGCACCACCACCCTCTCGGGTGGCACCGCCACCATCGACCTCGACGCCGATTCCGACATGACCGACGGAACCTGGGAGGTGCTGAACCGGAACCCGTGGTCGATGGTCGCCTCGTCGGGCCACGCCGTCACCTGGGCGCTCTCCGGCAAGACGCTCACGATCAACTCGGACACCGCCGACGCCGTGTGCTCCTGGATCGTGATAGGTGAACGCCAGGACCCGACCATCAAGGATTCCAAAACCCGCTTCTTCGACGACGACGGCCACCTCATCGTCGAGGCCGAGGACGCGAACATGCCGGGCTCCCAAACATTCGCCGCGAACGAAACCAACGCCTAATGCAGCACGCAGACCTCGTCGCCGGCCTCGAGCCCTACCGCACCGCCGACCAGGACGTCGAGCACCTCCACCCGGTTCTCGCGTTTCGCCTGGCGGGCGCGTACTGGTCGTCGCAGCTCATGCGCGACCACGTCCGGATCGAATCGGGGGCACGCTCCATGGACGCGCAGCGACGCCTGTACGCACGCTGGCGCAACGGCCAGGGCAACCTCGCCGCCGACCCGGACCGCAAGATCGCACCCGGCTTCGTAGGGTCTTATCACCTAATCCAGCCCGCCGATAACTGGGCGTGGGCATGCGACCTGACACGCGTCGGCCCCGTCTCCTGGTCGCAAGTCCACGAGGTGCTCGATGCGTGGTCGTTGTCGAGAACGGTGCCCGGGGAGCCCTGGCACGTACAAGCCGGCCGCCATTCCGGATTCTTCGCGGGCCCTATGCCCCCCGAGTCCGTCTGGAAGGCAGACAGCGTCCCGTACAGGTCCCTCAGGCTCCGCCGGCCACGAATGCGCGGCCCGTATGCCAAATACGTTCAAGAGCGCGTAGGGGCCGTTTCTGACGGCATCTACGGCCCGGCCACCGCTGACGCCGTAGCAGACTGGCAAGCACAAAACGGACTCACCGCCGACGGGGTGGTCGGCCCCAACACCCACAAAGCCCTCAAGGGGGAGATATGAACTACCGAGACCTCGGAGAACGCTGCATAGCGACCTTCATAGAATGCGCCGCAGGGACCATCGGCACCAGCTCGGTGCTCGACCTGGGCATCGACACCTGGAAGCTGGTCGTCGCGTCAGGCGTGGCCGGCGTGCTCGCCGTCCTCAAGGGTTGGGCGGCTAGCAAGATCGGGACCAAGGGCACCGCGAGTCTTGTCTAATGCGACCAAACTCGTCGGAGCCATCACGGCTCTTGTGGTTGCCGTCACCGGCCTCTACGTCGGCGTGTTCGGCGGCGACGCACCGACCGCGCCGGTCGGTATCACCGTCGTCCTCGACTCCCCAGAGGCTTTCGCCACGTTCATCGAGAACCACCCGGCCGGCCGATGAATGAAACGCTCGACGTCGAGGACGTCAAACGCCTCAAGGTCACGTCGACCACCGTCGGGTTCCTCGTCGGCCTCGCTGTCGTCGTCGGCTCTGTCGTCTGGTCGGCCGCCGGCCTCGCCAACCGCATCGACACTCTAGAAAACCGGGTCGAGGCGCTCGGCGCTGACGTCGCCGTCATCGAGGGCAACACCGGCACCGACTCGAGCATCCTGTCAGCACTGGACGACATCCGCGAAGGCGTCGCCGCGAACGACAAGGCCATTTCTGACATGTCAGCGGCGCGGCTACGCGACCTCGACCGCTATGTTCCAACCTGGACCTTCGACGTCTACGCCGACACGCAGGACCAGATCGTGCGCGACATCGAGGCGCTCACAACCGCCGTCGAAGCCCTCATCGAGGACTAGCCAGCGCGAACGATCTTGCGTACCGTCTCCGGCGAGTCGCCGGTCACGGCCGCTATTGCCCGAAGGCTCAAACCGCCCGCGTGAGCCTCGCGGATTGTCGCCACCAGTTCCCGGTTGGCAAACTCGGCGACCTGCACCGCATTTTCGAGGGTCTCCACCGGATCAAGGACTGCGCCCGGGTCTAATTCCGCGCTCATGGTGTCACCGTCGGCAACAGGGCACAGAACAGGACGAACGCGGCAGCCATCACGACAACGGCGACGGCGATACAAACTGAGTCGCTCATCGGTCAGCCCTCC
>Ga0315338_1002929_pt1 | contig 15790 bp, 14 predicted proteins | sample ASW8metaG_FD_204518 | JGI IMG/M metagenome (GOLD analysis project Ga0315338, IMG submission 204518) | Ammonia-oxidizing marine archaeal communities from Monterey Bay, California, United States - ASW #8 | ecosystem: Environmental > Aquatic > Marine > Coastal | place: USA: California | collected... | reverse complement strand
GTAGCACTCCAGGATCCTGTCGCCCGCTCGGGCCATATTGCGAAGCCGGGTTTTTAGCAGTTTTTTAAAATCGGTCATGGAGTGAGGGGTTTGCCAGAATTACGGCCTGAGAACCAGTGACGCTCGGTGAGACTGGCCGCCACGAATGTAGGTGATGTCAAGGGAATTTCCTGGGCGGGCCATGTGGACGGCGCTGGGCACGTCGCTGACGCGGCGGACCTTGCGCCCGCCAATGGCGGTGATGACGTCTCCCACCTCAAGCCCGGCCTCGATGGCCGCACCCCCCCGGGCGACCCGATCGATGGCGGCGCCGAAAAGAGTTGCCCGCTCCCGTTCCGTAAGCTCGCGGACGCCAAAACCGGGCTTTCCCCGGATGACCCGACCGTGATCTTTCAAATCGTTGACCACCCTCAACACCAGCTTCAAGGAAGCGGCGAAGTTTACGCCGATGTTGGCGTCGCTGTCCTTGGTGAAGATCGCTGAAACAAGACCGACCAAACGGCCCTGGCCATCGATCAACGCACCTCCGGAACCGCCGGGGTTGATGACCGCGTCGGTCTGGATGAAATCCTCGATTTCATTAAAGCCGGTTCCCGTGCGGTGAAGCGCCGAGGCCACCCCGCAGGTGATCGACAAACCCATCCCGAACTGGTTGCCGATGGCGCAGACGGATTCGCCCAACCCTAGATTCCCACCGATGGGGGGGACCGGGAAATCTATCGACGCCTTGATCAGCGCGATGTCGGTCAACGCGTCGCGGCCGATTATTTCGGCTGCCCTGATCCGCCCGTCGTTGAGCCTGATTTTCACTTTTTTGGCGCCGCCGAGGATGTGGTCGTTGGTGGCCAGGTAACCGCCGGGCATGACGGCAACGGCGGTTCCTTCCGGTTCCTTAGGGCGGCTTTCGGCGCCGGGCCATTCCGGCAACAGGCTGACCACCGATTCCATGACAGAGACAATCGTTTCCCCGGCCACTGAGGGCCGGGGGATAACGGCGGCCACGGCCAGAACAATCGCCGCCGCTAGGGCAGGAGTCCTTCGGTTGATGGTCCGGATACGGCGTTGCATAATTACTAAGGCTCCCGGTGCGCGGATTAGGATTAACCGCTTTTCGACCAAGACGCAAAGCCGCTCCCAGTATATATGTATGAGGCCAAGAGCTTCGAATTAAAGGAAGGCTAAAAAGTGTCGGTTTCCGATTTCCCTCGCGTTTCACTGGCCCATACGCCGACGCCGTTGGAGTCCGCGCCCAACCTAACCCGATTGTTGGGCGGGCCGGATTTGCTGGTCAAGCGCGACGACTGTACCGGCCTGGCCATGGGCGGCAACAAGGCACGTCAGTTGGAATTTTATTTCGGCGAAGCGATGGCGCAAAAAGCGGACACGGTCATCATCACCGGCGCCATCCAGTCCAACTTCACGCGCCAGACGGCCGCCGCAGCGGCCAAGTTTGGTATGGCTTGTCATATCCAACTAGAACACCGGGTACCGACGACGGCGCCCGAATACGAAGCGTCCGGCAACGTTCTACTGGACCGGCTGTTGGGCCCGACCATCCATTACTTCTCCGAAGGTGAGGACGAAGCTACCGCCGATAAGGCATTGGACGATATTGCCGATCAGGTCCGCGCCGAGGGGGGCAACCCTTATGTCATTTATTTATCTGCGGATCACCCGCCCTTGGGCGCGCTGGGCTACGTGGTCGGAGCTGGGGAATTCCTCGATCAGGCTGCCGAACGAGGCCTTGCTATCGATGCCGTATTGCTCCCGTCCGGTAGCGCCGCCACCCATGCCGGCGTTTTGGTGGGGTTAAAAAGCCGCAACAGCAAAATCGAGGTTACAGGCGTTTGTGTCAGGCGCAACAAGGATCAGCAGTACGAAAGGGTTTTACGCCAAGCCACCGCTACGGCCGAGATGGCCGGTTGCCCGGGCGCCGTTACCAAGGACGACATCCACGTTACCGACGACTACCTGGGTCCCGGCTACGGCCAATCGACGCCTGAGATGCTGGAGGCGATGACCCTGGCGGCCCGCGAAGAAGGGCTGATTCTGGACCCGGTCTATACCGGTAAATCCATGGCTGGCCTGATCGGAATGGTGCGCTCGGGCCATTTCAAGTTCGGGCAGACCGTTCTTTTCCTGCATACGGGCGGCACCCCGGCGGTCTTCGGGTATAGCTCTATATTTGGGGACTTATGAAATTTCCGCGCACCATCCGGCTCGACGTTTCCGACGCCAACGCCTTTCCCCTGGCCGCCGAGTCCGAGGAATGGGCGGTGACGGGAACCTTTGCCTTCGCCGACGCCGACCCGGCGGCAATGACCGGAAAGGAACAATTAGCGTTCAGGAACGGCTGGCTCGGCACGGATAGCTTCGGCCGGTCGACCTTCATCCAGGTATCGGTGATCCCGGACGAACAGTTCGAAGCCATGGTGCGAAACCTGGCCGCCCATCTTCACCAACAATACGGCGCGCCGGATATGTTGGCCGCCGTCGAAGCGGCCCGCGGCGAAGCCGAATACGCGGCCGGCCTGTGCGACCATCCCGCCGGTACTTTGCTCGCCATCGAACGGGAATTCACCGAAGACGGCGTGGCCGAAAGAATCCGCGTCATCCCGAAAACCGACGAGGGGGCGCACGCCCGGATTTGGTCGGTAGAAGAGGATGAGGGGTAATAATAAGGGCCGTTGATATATGCCGAGGGTAAATGGCGCGCCCGGCAGGTTATTTCGAGCAGCGTCTTTGAAGACGCCGTGCAATTCGATTTCTTGACTATTTTTCCTGTTCACACGGCTGCCCATCTTATTTCCGTTTATCAAATTCAAAATTGCCACGTAGTATTTAACGCTATGATGAATAACCTGGATCAGGAAATTTTTAATGCTCGAGTTTAAAGGCGGCTGCCACTGCGGCAACATTTCCGTCGTCTACAAAACCACCATCTCTGCGAAGGACGCGGTGCCGCGCGCCTGCCAATGTTCGTTCTGCCGAAAGCACGCAACGCGGGCGCTCTCTGATCCGTCGGGCCATGTAGCAATTACCATCACAGATCCGGCGCATCTCGGCCGCTATCAGTTCGGCACGAAAGCGACGGAGTTCCTGGTTTGCTCCACTTGCGGCGTATACGTTTCGGCCTATATGCCCGACGGGGATCACGCCTATGCCAACGTCATGGCAAACGCGCTCCACGACCCCGATGCGTTCGGCCCCGGCGTTGTGACGAATTACGGCAGCGAGGACGAGGCCGGAAAGCGGGAGCGGCGGCGCCAAAAGTGGACGCCAGCGACGTTGTCGGTCAAGAACTAGGCGGGAGGGGCGAAGGAGATCATCGTCCGTACCTCGATGCTCTCGCGGGGCGGCACATGGGGTCCGGCGAGCGGGTTTTCGAAGGTTCCATGCGCGGTATAGCGTGCCGGGCAGTCGGTGGCGTTGTCGAAGCACTTGAGCAGAACGACCTCGTCCGGTTGCATGTCCGGAAAATAAAACCATTCTTGTCCCATGCTGTGTCTGACCTGAAATATTTCACCCTTTCGGTCCTGATAAACCAAATCCGACACCACGAAGTCATCCGGCCGAATAGTTCGGGCATCGGCCATGACGACCGGCAGGCGCTCCGCCGATACGCCGATGGAGCGCCATACGTTGACCATGGCGAAGCGATGGCTGAGGTAACGCTCGGCCTCGCCTTCCGACATTACGTCTCTGACCCGCTTGGGTCCTGACCATTCTGTATAGTCATTGTGAATAGTTGCAACGGGCAGTCGGACTTGCTTCCCGGTTCGTTTTCCTTCGTCCTGCACACGGATCGTGTGATCGAAGATGTGCACGGATGTCGCACCGGTTGCCGATTTCAAGAACGCATCAATCTCCGGATAATAGATGCCGGTGATTTGGTCATCGTCATAGAAATCCGTGACCCCGGTCTTGAAGCAGCCCAGCTCGAACCCTTCACGGTCGAGCGCCGGACACTCGGCAAGGCTACGGGCATCTTTCAGCGTCACCGGGACATCCCGGAACTCGCCGGTCCGGACGTTCGGCTCGGAATGGATCTCGGACATTTTGATGGCCGGTTTCCCGTCGCAATGATGAAGGAAATAAAGCGACCCCTCGACACTCTTGTCCTGGTCTTCGTTTTGCATGGCGCGAAGCACTTTCCTTGTTAAAGCGGCACGGTCCGCCATTATAATCGCCAACCAACGTTTGTACGAAAAAGTATACGCCGGGGGATAGGGACGTTTTATGGCACCGAAAGTGGTCTGTTGGCGGCCGATGTACGACCCGTCGGGGCATGATCTGCTCCGGGACGCGGGCGCTGAGGTCAAGGTCGTCGACACGACGGACGCCCAGGAGGTCGCGGCGGCCCTCAAGGACGCGGATGCCCTTTGGGTGCGGACCCCGGAACGGGTGACTTCCGACCTTCTAGACGCGGCGGGCAGCCTCGTCGTCGTCTCGACGTCCGGCTTTGGGACCAATAACGTGGATATCGAGGCAGCGTCCGAACGGGGGATCCTGGTGGTCAATCACCAGGGGTTCGGCCGCGTCTCGGTGGCGGAACATTCCGTCATGCTGATCCTGGCCGCGCTAAAGAAACTGACCTGGTGCGACCAGGCGACGCGGAACGGGAGCGCATGGGCGGAACGGAGCGCCATGAGCATCCATGAGCTGGAGGCGAAAACTGTCGGCCTCGTCGGGCTCGGCTACATCGGCGCCGAACTGGCGCGGAAGCTCCACCTCGGGTTCCGCTGCCGGGTGTTGGCCTATGATCCCTATGTCAATCCGCGGTTGTCCTACGCCGTCGAGGCCGAGATGCACGACGACCTGGAAACCATGTTGGCGGCTTGCCAGGTTTTGTGCCTGTGCGCTGAGCTCACCGGCGAAACGCGGATGATAATCGGCGCGAAGGAACTCGCGGCCCTGCCCAGGGGCGCCGTCGTCGTCAACGCCGCCCGGGGCGAATTGCTTGATCTGGATGCCCTTGCCAAAACGCTCGACAGCGGGCATGTCGCTGCGGTGGGGCTCGACGTGGTCTCACCGGAACCGTTGCCCGATGGGCATCCGCTGCTCGGCCATCCCAATACCGTTTTCACGCCGCACACGGCGGGCGTCACCGCGGAGACCTCTGCCATGCTCGCTCAATCGGCGGCGGATCAGATCATGACCGCGCTAAACGGCGAGCACCCGCGATTCCCCGTGAACCCAGAAGCCTGGGACGGCCCAGCGTCACGCCGACCGTAATCGTCGAGATCAAATAGGAAGGCCATATCCGAGCTTTGTTGGCAGAAGAACCGCATAGGTCCGCTTTGTGTCAAAAGCAGACGTAACTTAGCCTCTTCCTAAATGTCCGCTTTCGAGGGGAAAGCAGACATTTATTGCTAGGGGCCAAAAGGTCCGCTAATAGCCAAAAGCGGGCATTCATTGGATTTCTCGGTTAAGCAGGTCTGCATCGAAAACGTGAGAATGGGCTGTCCGCGCGCACGACCCAATACCTTCACGCGAGGATTCGCCGAGCGTTGGGGCAAGCTTTAAAGTGGGGGCTCGTACCTAGAAATATGGCTACCCTAGTTGACCCACCGCGTGTCCAGCGCCGTGAAATTGAACCACTTGACCCCAGTGACGCGAGATTACTTCTGGCCGCTGTCCGAGATAATCGATTGGAGGCGCTTTACTCCGTCGAATCTAGCTTAAGTCATTGAAAAGATTGGCGCGCCCGGCGGGATTTGAACCCACGACCTCAGGATTAGGAATCCTGCGCTCTATCCGACTGAGCTACGGGCGCCCGAAGGTGAATCTGCATCCATAACTACCTTGAGCGCAAGGGTCACAAAGGACATTAACGGCTGAAGTGCTTGTCGAGCGGAATGGAATAATTGACCAGAATCGATTCCGTCCCCGGGTTGGTGTCACCGATTGACGCGTTCGACGAATGCGAAATGGCAACGCCCAACCGCGCCCGGTTGTCGAAGCGGTAGGCGAATTCGATCTGGGAGCGGAACTCCAGCGCATTGCCCAGGTCCAGGTCGTTGGTCTTGCCGCGCCAATAGGTCGGCGCGAAGCTGGGGGTGACGACGAAGCGGCGGCCGAAATAGACGTCCAACAGAATGCCGGCGCCGATAAACGACATGCCGTTGGTCACCCCGGCCACGGTCAGGAAAGGCTTGAAATGCCAAATCTTGAAGTCGGAACGGTAATCGATCCGAAATTCGACGCCTTCGTCCTTTTGCCGGTTGAAGTCAAAGGCGCCGGCGCCGATGGTCAGGAAAGCGGGGTCGTCAGCATGGGCCGGCGCGGGCGGCAAGCCGACTGCCGGAAACACGAACAACAAAGCAAGAAAGGCACATTTCAACACGGTTCTGCCGCCCCCTTCAATGACTTCCCAAAAAAACCTAACCTTCCGCATCTTAGGGAAGTTGCCTCCGGATTCAAGGAATTACACCCCAAGGTGGTTTGAACGGTTATCTCCCGATCCGGCCCTTGAGGCTTTCCGTCGCCTTGATCAAGGCCGTGCGGATACCTGGTTCCATGGCCGAATGTCCGGCGTCGGGAACGATGACGTATTCGGCCCCAGGCCAGAGGGCGGCCAGTTTGTCGGCGGTGACAATGGGGCAAATCATGTCGTAACGGCCCTGGACGATCACCGCGGGGAGGTCCCGGACCTTGGTGATATTCTCCAATAGGTAATCGTCGTCCAGGAACATCCCATTCTTGAAATAATGGGCCTCGATCAGGGGCAGCGCCAAAGACCGCGATCCGGCGCTGGAGGAAGCCCCGTCCTCGAAATTCGGCTGATGGATGGAGCAGGAGGTTTCGTACCGGTTCCAGGCTTCGGCGGCGGGAAGATGGATTTCGGGATCGGGGTCCGTCAGTCGGCGGTAATAACCATCGAAGAGGTCTCCCCGTTCGTCCTCGGGCAGGAATTCGCTGAACGCCCGCCAAGCTTCCGGGAACACGTTCCGGATTCCGTTGAGAAACCAATCGAGTTCCGCCGCCGAGCCCAGGAAAATGCCGCGCAGGACGAAACCGGCGCAATGTTCGGGGTGCTCGATTCCATAGGCCAGAGCCAGGGTCGAACCCCACGAGCCGCCGAAGACCATCCACTTGTCGATGCCGAGGTGCTGGCGGAGCGTTTCGATGTCTTTGATAAGATGCTGGGTGGTGTTGTCCTCAAGCCCGGCATAGGGCTTCGAGCGTCGGGCGCCCCGTTGGTCGAAAACGACGATAAGGTAAAATTCCGGGTCGAAAAAACGCCGATGCGCCGCATAGGCGCCGGCGCCGGGTCCGCCGTGCAGGAAAACCACCGGCACCCCGTCGGGATTTCCCGACTGTTCCCAATACATTTCATGGCCGCTCCCTAGCGACAGCATACCCTCCCCGAAAGGCTCGATCTTGGGGTAAAGGGTTGGCCGGTCGGCGTGTGTATCCATGGCGGGCGGCCCCCAATGGTCCGGTTACAGGGTTCCGTCGATAACGTAGGCCAGCAACTTTACCACCTGTTCGGGCGTTTAGGCGACCGCCAGCGCGGCGCCGTCGATTTCTTTTAAGGGGTGGGTCAGGTTCGGGTCATGGAGGGTGATGACCGGCTTGCCCAAGGCGGCGGCGACCCGGCGTCGAAGGCGGCGTTCCATTGCTTGTATTTGTCACCGAACCGGACGACTAATTTTCCGAATGCCAAGCGGCAAGGAAACAGAGATCGATTCCATAACGGGATGATCTTAGCCCCCGGGTCTTTCAGGTCAAGGGCCGCAATGCGCCGCCAAGGGCCGACCGTTCAGGCGGCGGTCTTCTTGTCCTTTAGGTTCTTGACGTAGGCCCGTTCGCAATGGTGGGCGCAATAGGGTTTTTCCGGGACGATGGGGTCGCCACAGAAACGGAAATTATCTTTTCCCGGCTCGCCTTCTGGCCAGCAGCACATGCCGGTGCGAAGCGCCTCGAGGCTGATGATCTGGGCTGGTTTCGGCTCTTTCCGGATCGGAGACCCCCGTTTTGGTAGGCCTAAGCGGTGAACCTTGCCGACGATTGCGTTCTTGGTGACACCGAGCCGTACGCCTATGGTACTGGTAGTGAGGCCTTCGTCCCACAAGGCAATGAGGATGCTGATGCGTGTTGGCGTCCATTCTTCTGACATGTTGGTTTTTCGGCGCTTTATCGCTGGCAATCCCAGGGTCTGCCTACGTTTTGCGGACGAAGCCTCCTTGTTATGTGTTCAAAAACGGGGTTCAGGAAACCCATGAGTAAATACCATATTTGCTAAAATCAAGCAATAGTCACACCATATATTGTGTGGATAAATGGTATTTTTTCATTTCGTGGGATTTTTTCGCACCTGCAAAAATTTCACTGCCCAAGGAGCGGCGGGTTTGGCCTATACTCCGCAATCCGGAAGCCCGAAGGGCTCAATGGTGCGCTTGAGAAACGAGATGGCGATATCGTCCAGAAAATCCCCGAAAAAGACCGCCCCCGGCTTGAAGGACTGGCGCCGGCGCGCGGCCGATGAATTGAAGGACCGCTCGCCGGAAGACATTGTTTGGAAAACGCCCGAAGGCATCGAGGTCAAGGCCCTTTACACGGCCGAGGACCTGGAGGGCATCGAGGCGGTGAATTCCCTGCCCGGGTTCGCCCCTTACCTGCGCGGGCCGAGGGCGACCATGTACGCGGGCCGCCCGTGGACCATCCGCCAGTACGCCGGTTTTTCGACGGCCGAGGATTCCAACAAGTTCTTCCGCGACAACCTTGCCGCTGGTCAAAAGGGGCTGTCGGTGGCGTTCGACCTAGCCACCCACCGGGGTTTCGATTCCGATCACCCCCGCGTCGTCGGCGATGTCGGCAAGGCCGGGGTCGCCATCGATTCCGTCGAGGACATGAAGATCTTGTTCGACGGCATCCCGCTCGACGAGATGAGCGTGTCGATGACCATGAACGGCGCCGTGCTGCCGGTGTTGGCGGGCTTTATCGTTGCCGGTGAGGAACAGTGCGTTCCCCCTGAGAAGCTTTCCGGCACCATCCAAAACGACATTCTCAAGGAGTTCATGGTCCGCAACACTTATATCTATCCGCCCCAACCCTCCATGCGCATCGTCGCCGACATCATCGAATATACGGCCAAGAACATGCCCAAGTTCAATTCCATTTCCATTTCCGGCTATCACATCCAGGAAGCTGGCTCGACCATCGTCCAGGAACTGGCGTTTACGCTTGCCGACGGGCTTGAATACGTCCGCGCCGCGCTGGGCAAGGGCCTCGACGTTGACGACTTCGCGCCGCGCTTGAGCTTCTTCTTCAACATCGGCATGAATTTCTTCATGGAGATCGCCAAGCTCCGCGCCGCCCGGTTGTTGTGGGCGGAGTTGATGGAACCCTTTAAACCTGAGGACCCGCGCTCGTCCATGCTACGCACCCATTGCCAAACGTCAGGAGTCTCTTTGGCGGCCAAGGAGCCCTACAACAACGTCATCCGCACCACCATCGAGGCGCTGGCCGCCGTGCTTGGCGGCACCCAGAGCCTGCATACCAACGCCTTCGACGAGGCGCTGGCGCTCCCCAGCCCGGCTTCGGCCCGCATTGCCCGGAACACGCAATTGGTGATCGCCGAGGAAACCGGCATCACCAACGTCATCGATCCCTTGGGCGGTAGCTACTACCTGGAAAGCCTAACCCACTCGGTCGTCGCCGAGGCCCGCAAGCTTATTGATGAAGTCGAGGACCTAGGCGGCATGACCAAGGCGGTGATCGCCGGCATGCCGAAGCTGCGGATCGAAGAGTCGGCGGCCCGCAAGCAGGTCCGCATCGACCGCGGCGAAGAGGTTATCGTCGGCGTCAACAAGTACCCTCCGGAAAAGGACGAGCCCGTGGACTTGCTGGAAATCGATAACGACGCCGTCCGCGAGGGACAGATCAAGCGGCTCGAGGAAATCCGCAAGTCCCGCGATGAGGAGGCGTGCCGGGCGACGCTCGACGCCCTGACCGGGGCCGCGGAATCGGGCGATGGGAATTTTCTGGAACTTTCCATCGAAGCCACCCGGGCCCGGGCTACGGTGGGGGAGATTTCAGATGCCCTGGAGAAGGTCTTCACCCGCCACCGGGCACAGGTGCGCTCCGTCACCGGGGTTTACGGTTCGGCCTACGAAGGCGACGAGGGGTTCCGAAAAATCCGGGCCGAGGTCGAAGCCTTCGCCGAAAGCGAAGGCCGCCGCCCCCGCATGCAGGTGGTCAAGATGGGCCAGGACGGTCACGACCGGGGCGCCAAGGTGATCGCCACGGCGTTCGTCGATATCGGTTTCGAGGTTGACCTGGGGGCGATGTTCCAGACTCCGGAAGAGGCGGCCCGCGAAGCCATCGAGAACGACGTCCACGTCATCGGCGTGTCATCGCAGGCGGCCGGGCATATGACCCTGGTGCCGCAACTGATCGACGCGCTCCGCAACGGCGGCGCGGGGGACATCGTCGTCGTTTGTGGCGGCGTCATCCCGCCCCACAATTATGACTTCTTGTTCGAAAAGGGCGTCGCCGCCGTCTACGGCCCCGGCACCAACATCCCGGTGGCGGCGGCAGAGATCATGGAGCTTATCCAGAAGCGGACATTGGCGGCGGAGTAACTTTCACCAAAAAAGGAAAAGGCCATCCCGACTTCAAATCGGAATGACCTTTATGTTTGGGCTTGCGGCGGTAGGCCTTAGCGGACGGTATCAGCTTGGGCTTGAGCCGCCGGAGCGCCCGGGCGACGGGGTTCCGCCGTCGGATTTTTCGTTTCATCATGACCCGGCCCTCCTTTTCTGGCTGGCGTTGACGGGCAGGGGTTATAGTGGAAAGTAAGATTTCCCGTCCAGTTGTAAAACATCCAGCACTTTTTTTGCATACAATTTGAAATTAAGATTGATGGTGCTTTTTTGTTGTAAATAGAAAAAAGTAACCCTGATTACAAAGAGAAGATTTGGCCTGCAACTCGGAAGAACTCAGGTTAGGCTTTTTAAAATTAACTTAACCTAAAATAGATTAAAAAAAATATAACTCATTTTGAGTTAATAAATTAAATTATTTGCTGTAGCTTAAAGCATGAACCGCAAGCGGGTGCCTTTCAAAAATCATAGTCGCGGTTCTCCGGCGGGGAAAAATGTTGGGAAAGTAATAAATAAAATTTAAAAAACGCCTGCCCGTCCAAATAAGTCACCCTCGTTTGGGAACGTGTGAGGGCCATTACTGCCATAGGTCGGAAAGCGCGGTTATAAGGTGCAAACAAACAAAACTTAAACCAGCCTCGGTAAAACGATTATTATTCGCCCAAGGTTGGGGGCATGAATGCTCACATAATGGCAATCAGGAGTAGGCGTTTCAATGTCAACAGATGAAAAATTCCGCTTAGTCACCCGAAGTGATTTCGATGGCCTGGTCTGCGCCGTCCTGCTCGAAGATAGGGACTTGATCGACGATATCTTGTTCGTCCACCCGAAGGACATGCAGGCTGGCACAGTGCCGATTTCAAAAATAGACATCACCACCAACCTGCCCTACGTGCCGGGCTGCCATCTGGCCTTCGACCACCACGAAAGCGAAATCGTCCGGCTAGGGGAGAAGTTTGACAACCACATCATCGACCCTGATGCGCCGTCGGCGGCACGTGTGGTCTATGACTATTATGGCGGCAAGGAAGCCTTTCCCAACGTCGATTTCGATTTGATGGAAGCAGTGGATAAGGGCGATTCCGCCCAGTTCACCATGGAAGAAGTGCTCAAGCCCACGGGCTGGGCGCTGTTGAACTTCCTCATGGACGCCCGCACCGGTCTGGGCCGGTTTCGGGGCTTCCGCATTCCCAATTACGAGCTGATGATGGAGCTGATCGAGCGCTGCCACGATCATAACATCGACCAGATCCTCGAACTTCCCGACGTCAAGGAACGGGTGGACCTCTATTTTGAGCAGCAGGAAAAGTTCGCCGAACAGTTAAAGCGTTGCTCCACCGTCCATCAAAACTTGGTTGTTTTGGACCTGCGCGAGGAGGAGACCACCCATGCCGGCAACAGGTTCATAATTTACGCGCTCTTCCCCGACTGCAATATATCCATGCACGTGATGATGGGGCGCGAACAAATGAATATTGTCTTTGCCGTCGGCAAATCTATCTTCGACAAAAGCTCGAAGACTGATATTGGCCAGTTGATGCTTGAATACGGCGGCGGCGGGCACCACGCGGCGGGAACCTGCCAGATCGACACGCCCGAGGCCGAAAAGGTGGAGCGCGAGTTGATCGCCAGGATCACCACCGACGGCTGAACGTTTGCGGGCGTCTCAGACCCTTAGCCTTATAAGAAATCGGCGAAGTTGATGGCGTAGTGCGCGGCGATGCCCGGCAGCACCGAACCCGTGCGCAGGTAAAGCACCATCAGCACCACGCCAGCGATGCCGGCAACGACCATCGACGTCAGTCCGTGCGACCAGTGGATCAGGGCAAAGACGATGGCTGATACGAGGACCATGGCAGCGTTACCCGAAAGGTAGCGCGCCGCCACAACGGCGAAGACGCCGCGAAAAACGAATTCTTCGCTCACCGCCGTCAACGCCAGCCCGAAGGTGATGTCCGTCCAGTAAAGCAGGCCCAGGGTCAACGGCGGATAGCGGAACAGCACCAGGCTTTCAATCTCGATCGGCACCAGGACGCGGAAGAAATAATTGGCGAAGATAACGACCCCAGTGCTGAGCAAAGCAAGGGTGACGGCTTCTTTTAGGGTGGCCTTCAGCTTGATCGTTCTTGCGGCGGCCCGGCGAAGCGGAAGGACCGCGAACAAAACAATCAAAGCCAGCATCTTCGATCCGTAATCGGCGGCCAGCCACTGGGGCGCGGTCTGGATATTCAGAAAGATAAAATCGTTGAGGAAAAAGGGCGCCGTCAAAAGCGCCAATATTCCTACGTCAGGCCAAAAAGACGGTGTTTTTAGGTTTTTTGGTGACATGGCCAGCTGCTGAAGGAGCGCCTTTTGTTTTTAAGTTTCCATATTTGACATCTTGTTTCGTTACAAATCCATCCCATTGTTCCAAAATTAAAAAACTTTTTATTCCTAATTCTTTATAAGTAAGTAAATGCTCCTAATGACGGGAAGGCGCTTATATATGACAATGTTCCCATGTTGAAACACGCCGATGTCTGGAGAGCAATCGACCGGTTGGCTCGGGAGTATGGATACTCCGCGTCCGGGCTGGCCCGGCAGTCCGGCCTAGACCCGACGACCTTTAACAAAAGCAAACGGGTCACCCGCGAGGGAAAGTTCCGCTGGCCGAGCACGGAAAGCGTCTCAAAGGTGCTCGCGGCGACGGGCGCCAGCCTGGCTGAATTCGTTTCATTCACGAGCGACGGCGAAAGCGCCGGCGTCTACCGGAATATTCCGTTAATCGGTTTTGTTCATGCGGGTGCTTCGGGATTTTTTGACGATGCCGGTTATCCCACGGGCGGGGCTTGGGATGAGATTCCGTTTCCCGGTCTCGGCGATCCCTACGCCTATGCCCTGGAAGTCACAGGCGACAGCATGGAGCCAGTGTTCTGTGACGGCGATTCGATCATCGTTTCACCCCAGGCAAATATCCGCCGCGGGGACCGTGTCGTTGTCAAAACCAAGGGCGGTGAGGTCATGGTCAAAGTGCTGCTCCGCCAATCGGCCCGCAAGTTGGACCTGCAATCACTCAATCCCAACCACGAGGACCGCAGCCTGTTGGCAGAAAAAATTGATTGGATGGCCCGCGTGGTTTGGGCAAGTAAATAAGCCGTCCCTTTCTGTATCTAACCATCTTAAAAAAAATGATACCGCAGTCAGGGGTTGCCCGGGATAAAGCGCCGGTCAGTGGGCGAGGTCTTCGCCGGCGATGGCGCGCTTAATCAGGTCCTGCGTTTCCTGCAACCCGTAAAGGGCGATGAAAGACCCCATCCGGGGCCCTTGGGATTGGCCGAGAAGAATTTCGTAGAGCGCCCTGAACCAGGCCTTCAGGTCGGGGAAGGCGTGGCGCTTGCCGACTTCATAAACTTCCGTTTGGATGGTTTCGGCGTCGGCGTCAGCGGCAAAGCCGCCCAGCACCGCCAACAGGTCCTCCAGCGCCGCCTTTTCGTCGTCGGTCGCCTTGCGGTAATTCTTCGCCGGTTTTACAAAATCCCGGTAGTAGTTGACGGCGTAATCGAGGAATTTGTCCAGAATGGGGGCTGCTTCCGGCGAAGCATCGGGCCGGTAGCGGGAAATGAAATGCCAAAGCACCGCCTTATCCTCGGTGTGACAGACGCTGGCCAGGTTGAGGAGAATGTTGAAACTTAAGTGAGCTTCCTCGTGCGGCGGGGTTCCCTGATGGATGTGCCAGGCGGGATTATTCAGCTTCTTGGCGTGGTCCTGTTGGGGAAAACTCGAAAGATGGCTTAGATAATCGTCGACGTTACGGGGGATGATGTCGAAAAATAGCCGCTTCGCCGTTTTCGGTTTTTGATACATGAACAGCGACAAACTTTCCGGCGGCGAGTAGCGTAGCCATTCCTCCACCGTCAGTCCGTTGCCCCGGGATTTCGAAATTTTCTCGCCCTTTTCGTCGAGGAAAAGCTCGTAGGTGAACCCCACCGGCGGTTCGCCGCCCAGGATGTGGCAAATTTTCCCCGAAAGCTTCACCGAATCGATCAGGTCTTTTCCCGACATCTCGTAATCCACGTCGAGTGCCGCCCACCGCATGGCCCAATCGGCCTTCCATTGCAGCTTGCAATGGCCGCCGGTGACCGGCACCTCGTTCTTGGCGCCGTCCTCGTCCACATAGACGATGGTCCCAGCATCGGTGTCGCGTTCGATCACCGACGCCTGAAGCACTCGGCCCGTTTTCGGGCACACCGGCAGGAAGGGGCTGTAGGTGGCGCGGCGTTCCTCGCCCAAGGTCGGCAGGATGACGTTGATGACCGCATCGTAGCGTTCCAGCACCTCCAACAGCGCCTCATCGAAGCGTCCGCTCTTGTAACATTCGGTCGAGCTCAGGAATTCATAATCGAAACCGAAGTCGTCCAGGAACGCCTTCAGCCGGGCGTTGTTGTGATGGCCGAAGCTCTCGTGCGTCCCGAAGGGATCGGGGATGGTGGTTAACGGTTTTCCCAGGTGCTTGGCCACCATATCGGGGTTGGGGATGTTGTCGGGCACCTTCCTAAGCCCGTCCATGTCGTCGGAAAAAGCGATCAATTTGCTCGGCAGGTCGGACAGTAGCGAAAAAGCGTGACGCACCATTGATGTCCGGGCGACCTCGCCGAAGGTGCCGATGTGCGGTAGGCCCGAAGGCCCGTACCCGGTTTCGAACAACACGTAGCTCTTTTTAGGCGTCTTGTCGCCGACGCGTTTCAACAGGCTTCGCGCCTCGGCGAAAGGCCAGGCGTTGGCGTTCTTGGCGTGGTCCTTTAGGTCCTTATTGGTCACGGCTATTTCCAGATCGGCTTGCCTGCGCTGGGCAGGCCATAGGCTTCCCATTTTCGGGTCACTTCGTCGATGATGTCGTCGGCCATGCGGATCTTGCGGCCCCAATCGCGGCGGGTTTCGGGCGGAATTTTGGTGGTGGCGTCGATCCCCATTTTGGAGCCCAGCCCCAATTCCGGAGACGCAAAATCCAAGTAATCGATGGGCGTGTTGTCGATCACCGTGATGTCGCGGGCGGGGTCGACGTTGGTGGAAACCGCCCAGATTACGTCTTTCCAATCGCGGACGTCGATGTCGGCGTCGACGACGATAACGAATTTCGTGTACATGAATTGCCTCAGGTACGACCACACCGCCATCATGATCCGCTTGGCATGGCCGGGGTA
>Ga0315338_1002928_pt1 | contig 15792 bp, 13 predicted proteins | sample ASW8metaG_FD_204518 | JGI IMG/M metagenome (GOLD analysis project Ga0315338, IMG submission 204518) | Ammonia-oxidizing marine archaeal communities from Monterey Bay, California, United States - ASW #8 | ecosystem: Environmental > Aquatic > Marine > Coastal | place: USA: California | collected... | reverse complement strand
GTGCGTGGCGCAAGAACCGAGAACAGAGCGAAACCAGACTTTCTGTTCCCAAGCGGCGAGCTTTATGACGACCCACAATTTCCAGCGAATGGGCTCTCCATGCTTGCCGCCAAGGCAACCGTAAAAGAGAGATGGCGCCAAGTCTTGAGTGAGGCCGCACGAATACCCAACAAGCATCTGCTAACTCTATCACCGGGCATTACGGAGAATCAGACTGACGAGATGAAAGCGAACTCGCTGCAGCTCGTCATCCCCACCGAAATCCATGAGACATACTCGGTTGCACAGAGGGGTTGGTTACTTGATCTTGCCGGATTCATCGAGGTAGTTCGACTCCGACAATCGCTGCCATAAGGTATGGGCGACGACTGAGGCGCGGCTGTTCCAAGCGACAACAAGCTCTGATGTCAGCCGGTACGTTCGACTTGAGGCGCCGTGACTCGCGGTTAGGATCGACCGAACGGGTTGCAAGGGGAAAATCCTCGCAACCCGTTGTGCTACAGTATGGTGGGGAGAGCAGGATTCGAACCTGCGAAGGCTTAGCCAGCAGATTTACAGTCTGAGTTTCTGGAGATCTCTCGATCGTGCGTAACTCCAACCCCCACCGGCATATTCTGCTAGAACTGATTGTGCCTTAGGCATATACAACTTTCCGCACAGCTCCACAATCTGCTTGATTTCCGCACGGTTGCCCGTTAATTGGGGGATAATTGGGGGATGAGGTCCCTAACCCCCAAACTTGAAGCCCTAGAATGGGAGCCCCCAGCATGGCACGGCAGGCAGGACGGAAGCCCAAAGAGACCACCCACGGCACCGACCGCGTGCAGCTCCGGAAACATGGCAAGTACTGGCTCGCCAGGTTCACCGACGCCAACGGCAAGCGCCGCGAGGTAGGGTTGAACAAGACTACCGTCAAGAGCGCAGCGCTCGACAAGGCCCTGGCCATCGAGAAGGCTCTGAATGCCGGGGAGCCATGGGAGGTAGCTCTTGGTCGTGAGTCGGCGGGGGCGCAGACCTTCTCCGCGGCGGTGGACGAGTGGCTCGAGAAGGGATGCCGATGGTCGGAGAACACCCGCCGGGGGCACAGCTCTATCATCAAACAGATCAAGGCCGAGTTCGGGGACCGCATGCTCACCGCTGTCCGTAGCGCCGACATAGAGAGATACCTGGCGCGCCGCCGCGATGAGGGGATGCCGCCGGCGAGCCGCAATCGAATCCTTGCGGCGCTCAAGTCGATCTTCAAGAAGGTTGGACCACCACCGGATGGCTGGGGCTACGTCTCGATCAACGTTGCGGCTGCTCTCCGCATGGAGCAGGAGGATGTCAAGACCAGGGACGTGCTCGACGACGAGGAGTTCGAACGATTGCTGTCCGAGCTGTCCGAGCCCGACCGGCGCGTCGTCCTCGTCGCAGCCGAGACTGGCATGCGTCGTTCTGAGTTGGCGCGACTCGCATGGGAGGACGTGGACTTGGAGGCCGGACCGTGGCAACAGGGGGAGTTGCGCATCGCGCAGGCGAAGAACCACCAGTTCCGCGTTGTACCCTTCACGGACCGGTTGCGGAGGCTGTTAGTGGAAATGAAGTCCGAGGCCACGCCTCATCCGAAAGCATCCGTCTTCGAGGCCGTCGTGGACAACCGGGTAATAGCCGCCGCCCTGAAACGAGCCGGCATCAGCAAGGACATCACCCTTCACGGCTTCCGGCACTTATTCGCGACGAAAGCCCTGGAGGCTGGCATGTCGAGCTTCCACCTGCAGGCGATCGGGGGGTGGAAGTCACCCGTGATGCTGGAGCGATATGGCAAGAGGCGAAACCAGGCGTTGCACGATGAGATGGCGAAGCTCAATGGCTTTACCCAGGGAACGCAGAACAAGGAGAAAAAGGCAATCTAATGGTCGCAAAAGCAACGGTGCGCGCTTCGGGATGCGCCGAGCTCTTGCGTCTGGGCAACTACGTCTTGATCTGATCTTCTTTGGCGAGTATACCATGACTGCAGTAACCGCCAGTAGCAGCCTGATGTTCCAAGAGGAAGGTGACCCCATCCATATCCCGAAGTGGGTTAGGTATCTACTGTCATTCGGATATGAGTGGATGTCGACGGCCGGTTCACAGCGGAGAATCGGTTTGGTTTGCCTTCCTTGTGATTCGGCCGGAGCGGGACTGGTTACTCTTGGTGCCTCACGTTACCGGCTCGAGACAAAGGGTGGGAGTGATGTGCTTACACATTTCGATCGAATAAGGGCATGCTCAACTCCGTCGGATAAATCTCCCCCCCTGTTTTACACGAAGGCAAGGGGACCAAGGAGAGGACCATATGTTTTCGACGGGTTCTATGAAAATGAGATGCTGTGGTTCAGGCTCATTAGGCCGCCGTATGATCGAAAAGTCATCACCCTCTCCAATGCTACTGATTGGAAGTTCGAAGGGGAAACACCCGTTCAAGTTGCCTTGGGAGATAGATTGCCGTTCGAGGACATGTATAGTCAGCTCCCGATTGGGAATGGGTTAGAGATTGAGAATTTGGCTGAATCTGATTCTGCTGTCTGCCTTTCGGGCCGGATAGCTGGCAGGTCCAGCACTCTCCGAGTACTTGGATCACTGTGCTTCCATGCCGAGAGCCGCGTGGCCCGTTTGGATGAGTTGCTTGCACTGCAAGGCGCATCAGACGGTCATGTCTCACGCGTGCTGTTCCATAACTCACGACGATCGGAAGATGCATCTGTCACGAGCCAGACGAGGCTTGTGGTGGCAGACGGCCATGACGCGTTTAAGAGAATCGTCGACAAACCCCAAGTTCGGGACTTTGACGTTATCGGTGTGATCCATCGGATTCTTGATCCCGAGAAACTCGAGGATCTGAGTACGACACTAGAGAATTTGGGCCAGTGGTACGCTACTGACGAACACTGGATGTCGGCCCTACCCGAGCCCGTTCGGGGCATTTCGGTTGGTTGCGTGAAGAGGAGATAGATCATTCTCGGGTCATCCGAAATTTTCGATTTTCTCGATCGACAGGAGGAGTTTTCGATTGAGAAGACTCAAGTCCAGTCAACAGACTTTGGCGCGCTGCGCCGGAGCCTGCATAGGATCATCGTAGGTCTTTGGGAGAGCGAAGATCGAGATGCCCGAGAGGTTTCTCTGAAATTGCGCTCGGCGCTTTCTCGTTGGTTGACCGTCCCAGTTCGCTTTGATGGCAACTTGGTAGAAGCTATACAAGCCTCGGTGCCACTAGGACTCGCGAAGTGGGGACGTGAGCTTTCCGATGCTCATGGAATGGCACTTGAGGCGTGCAGGTCACTGGAAGGCGAACCTAACCCACTGAGAGAGGCGCTCCGATCCTCGCTGCAGGAACTGGAGTATGGAGACTTCAGGATATTCTGCCATCGGGCAGCGATCCCTGAGGTCGAGACTCTTTTCGAGGAGAGCAAGGGTCCTGTTCCCCCAACGACGTACCTCAATTCTGTACGGGACTACCGCGAATCTCGACCCTTCAGCCATCTGATTAAGGTTGGACCATTGCGAAGTAGAGGGTGGGGAGCCACACCCAGCGCCGTACTAACAGCACCTCGCTTCACCACGCTGCGGCATTTTGTTTGGTCTGGCTGCGAGGATGAACCGGGCTTCGCCCGAGACCCTTTCCACTCGTGGTCAAAGCGAGGCACTGAGGATGAACCAGTCAGCCCCTCATCGAGTCGCGACGAGATTCATTGGACGCCAAAATTACGAACCATTGGTATTGATGAGACCACAGACGATGACCGGACTCACGCATTGGATGAATTCGGAAGCTTTCGTGAACTCATGAGTTCGAAGACTAGCCGCAAAGCTGTCCTGATTTCGACTGACGAGGAACACGGCGTACTCTACCCCCTTCATTCGCGCATCCTGAGCTTCGATCCTGACAACACTTCGACACAGGCGATCGAGCGTCGGCTGGCCAGTGAGTCACTCATGGCAGGAATGTATCTGGTTCGTCCTCTCCTTCATGACGTAGACCTTGGAACCCAGCATGCCTCGCACGGATTTTACAGCAGAGATTGGAAGGAGAAGCTGACCCAGCAATGTCAAGCCGATATAGATAGTCTCGCCGCAAGACTTGAGAACGCTGGCGTGAAACTTCGACACTTGCAGTCAGCAGTCACCAAATGGTGCAGGGCACCAACCACTGTGATCCATGCACCACAGCGAAGATCTCACTTTGAAGCTCTTGTACGTGAATTGGGGTTGGACTCCAATCCTGTGACTCATAACCAGAGTGGTCGATCGTGGTCACAAGAGGCGTGGGCCGAGGTCCGAAGGAGTAGGGGCGAAGCGATTCAGGCTGGAGTCCAAGAACACGAAATATTGGAGGAGGAACTTCTAGTTCTCCTTGCCTCCTGTCTTGATGAAGTGAGAGACGCAGCTTCAGACAGCGCTAGTTTCACCATCTCCATGCCTGGTGGCAAAGAACTTCAAGGCTTCGTTCTCTTTGACAGAATTTGTGGAGTCGAGGATGGGTTCCTCGTTCCCGAAACAGAACTCAGGATAGTTCGGGACATCCAGGAAGTGGAACTGTGGCGCGTTTAATCCCCTCAACTGTTGATGATCGGACGCCACCGGGAGAGCGTGATGTTTTTGATATGCTCGCACGGGGTCCCGACGAATGGGTTGTGCTGCATTCACTAGATCTGTCTCCGTGGAACCATGGTCTTCGGACGGAGATTGACTTCTTGGTGTTTGTCCCCGACGTCGGGTTGCTTTGTGTGGAAGTAAAGTCTCACGAGGCGATCGGATTCGTTGATGACTGTTGGGTGCCCCACACCATGAAGCGGTCGCCATTCAAGCAGGCCGCGGACGGCAGATACGCGTTCTATCGACGGTTTAGAGATCTCGCGCCACGGCTGAACAAGACCCCGGTAGTCCACTGTTGCATTTTCCCAAGAGCTAGTTTTGATGTTCCGCCGAACATGTCGATTCAGCCATGGGAAGTGATCGATGCCCGATGTTTTGGTGCGTGCCGGACTGGAATGGAATTCGGCCAGGTGGTCAAGGAGAAAATGCGCTTGAGCATCGCAGCCGACGACCGATTGCAGGCTTTGTCCACTGATCTATCCAGAGGACAGTTACAGGAAATCGTTGAACTCTGCATGCCTGTTAGGAGACGCCGGCCAGATGCTCGGGAAGAGATAATTCGCCGCGAAGAGGAAGCGGAGAAGGTGCTTCGGAAGCAACAGCAACCCGTCTTAACCCTTTGTTCGTTAAACAGTCAGGTGGTGGTGTCAGGTGGTGCTGGCACCGGCAAAACTCTGTTGGCTATGGAAGTGGCACGTCGTGCGGCGGAGAATGGCAGACGCGTTGCGTTCTTGTGCTTCAACCGAATGGTTGGGATTTGGCTCCAAGAGAGGATGGGGGCAATCGAACCGCCCCTACCGAATCTGGTGGTAGGTCGTGCATTTAGTGTATTGGCTGACATGGCTGACTTGGATATCCCACCGGATCCTCCCCAGGCATTTTGGGACGACGACTTTCCCAGCAGAGTAGAGGAACGTCTGACTGATCCTGATTTTCAGGCAAGTGCGATATTCGATTACATAGTCGTGGATGAAGCTCAGGATCTGTTGGCGAGACCACGCCTATGGCATTGTCTCATGGCCTGTCTTGCCGGAGGCGAATCAGCTGGCTCTTTTGCTCTCTTCGGGGACTTCGAGAACCAGCTCATGGAACAGGGGGGCGTGGCCACTCGAACTCTCGAACGTGTGCGGGGCGTATCGCGGCCCACTCAATGGCATCTAGTCGAGAACTGTCGTAACTACGCGATTATCGGAAGCGCGGCTGTCCAGCTTGCCGGTTTTCAGCGACGTGTGTATTCGGGCTTTATGCGCACCGGGGGAAGCGTTGAGAATTACGACATAGCCATATACAACGACCTGCAAGAACAAAGAGATACCCTTCGACGATGGTTGGACCAGTTCAGAGCCGAGGGCTACTTGGCACGTGAGATTGTCATTCTGTCATTCTGCAGTGACAGCCATTGCGCCGCCAAGAGTTTGGCCGAATCGGGTGTGAAGCTTCGACCAGCTTGGCAGTCTCACAACAGAACTGGATATGCGTCTGTACAGGCCTTTAAGGGTATGGAGAGCAAGGTGGTAATACTTACCGACTTGAAACTCGACGGGGTGGAGTTTCATCGACACCTGATCTACACCGGAATGACGAGAGCGACTGAGTCGGTACGTGTTCTTTGTGAAAGCAACTCGCGTAGCACTCTACGAGAGTGGTTGACGGAGGGCGAAAATCAATGAAGGAACGATCGGACCTAATAACCTCAATCCGTGGTGAGCTCGTGGGCCCTGCCGATTGGCTGAAGGATCCACATGTGGTGGAATTCACTGATGGTAAGTTTCTCGATGCTGAGTCGGTCAGGCGAGGTCCCCTTGCTTGGTGTTCAGAAGGAGGCGAGGTCGAGGAAGTCCTCTATTTCGACCGAGAGACCGCGCACAGGAAATACGGGATCGGATTGCTGCATCCTGCTTTACCTAGCTCCTCCGCCGCTGCTGCGGATGAGACAGTGCCAGATGCCATAGACACCATTGGTGCTGAATTCTCGGACCCAGATCCAGAGGGAGACCAAGGAGGCGACCCCGCCGAGGATGACTCTGGCTTTGAGCAAGAGGATGGCGGTACGGACGATTTTGAGGTCACCAGCCCCGATGTTCGTCGCCCTTCTACCATTGGAATAAGTCTGTGCATGCGACTGGAAACGCAGTCCACGGTCGTTGTGAGTTTGCCACAGCATCGCAACTTCAATTGGCAGGAGAAAGACAGCGCGCCCCTGAAGCTGAACGGCCGATATGAATCTTGCGAACGCATCTGGACGAATCAAGAAGGAGAATCAAGAAGCTCACCGATGTGGCGCCGCCAATGTGCTGTGTTGCCCGACACATCAGTAGTCGTCTCTGGAGACGAGTTGGTCTCCGGCAGGAAACTCGAGCGACCTGTGTCGTTGCCAGGCGGATCGCCGGTCGACCTTAGAGTAGACATTTTCCCTCGACTCCTTCAGGACTCTGGCGGTCAATGGCTCCTGACCATCGTGCTGCGCAACACGACAGATACGAGCGCCAGAACAGAGCCACGGGGGGCAGTTCTCTACCAGTCGTATTTCGAAGTATCAGTAGTCAATGGAAGTCTGTCCAAGTACCCCGAGAGCCAGCGTCCCTTCACCCACTTGGATGATGACGAGCAGTCTCTCGCACTCCTTTACCGTCAAGAGGCGACGTGGGGCGTTGGGCACGGATGTGCCGCTGGCTGGGGGGCGGCGGAGTCACCGGACACAGTCTTCACTGATGTGCTACCTGCGGTAGAGATCCCAAGCATGACCCCTGAGATAATTGGAACTGACGGCCGAGCACTGAGACTTTCAATGCGAGAACTCGCTTCCCTCAGTTCGGATGGACAGGGCGAGTCATGGCGATCTCTGGAAGCCATACGAGATGAATTCGAACGTTGGATTTCAGAGAAGCGAGTCGAGGCTAACCTGTTGCCTATGGAGCTCAAGAATGTAGCGACCCGTCATATGTCAGATTGTGACGAGTGCTTGGCACGGATCGGAGCTGGAATTGAGATCCTGCGACAGAGTGACGAAGCTCGAGCTGCGTTTCGGCTCACGAATCTCTCGATGATACTACAGCAGATCGCCACGAAGCATCTCGACAATCGGCCTCTGGTATGGGACTCAAACCTGCAAAGCGTGAACCCGGAGGGAACGTACGAGTCACCTTGGAATGTGTACTTGGAGCGCGACGAAAATCCCGAACTCGGGACTTGGCGCGCCTTTCAGATTGCCTTCCTGTTAATGTCGCTGCCTGGGGTTGTCGATGACGAAAGTATGGACCGCGAAACGATTGACCTTATCTGGTTTCCCACTGGTGGAGGAAAGACGGAAGCGTATCTGGGCGTCGCGGCATTCTACATGTTCATGGAACGTATTAGAGGACAGACAGAGAACGATGTACATGGCACCAACGTTCTCATGCGCTACACACTGCGAATGCTCACCACGCAACAATTTCAACGTGCGGCGAGCCTCATTTGCAGCATGGAGTTCCTCCGACGGAACCCTGAATTGCACAATGTGGACATTCGTGGAAACCGGTTCTCTTTGGGGCTTTGGATTGGCGGTGAAGGATCCCCAAACAGCGTCAAAAATGCGAGGACCAAAGTCCGGGAATTTCGCAGAGGTGACATAGATGGAAATCCCCTTGTATTGACTGAATGCCCATGGTGCCGTGCAGAGATCGGACGCTTCTCGGAACCGAAGCCTCAGTTGAGGCCCAGGCTCTCGGACGCGGCTTGGCACGCACGAAGAATGCGAGGAGTGACCGACCGCGAAACTGAAGGTCCCCTTCTCAACTGCCCTGATGTTCGTTGCCCGTTTGGCGCTGAGAATCATCTTGAATGGCTTCCTATAGAAGTGATCGATGAGCGCATTTACCAGACCCCCCCATCTTTCGTGATTTCAACCGCTGACAAGCTCGCCATGATCGCATTCCGGCCGAAGGCCGGAGCACTTTTTGGCCGGCAGATGGTAGACGGAAGGGGCATTCAGGTATCGAATCCGCCCGGTCTGATAATACAGGATGAGCTGCACCTCATCTCGGGGCCATTAGGCACCATGTATGCCCTCTATGAGGGGGTGATTGAGCGGTTGTGCTCACAACAGGTGAACGGGACGTTGGTTAGGCCCAAGATCATTGCGTCAACAGCAACTATTCGGGGGGCGGACGAGCAGGTGAAGGCCCTTTATGCCAGGAACAGAACCCGACTGTTCCCAGCTCCCGGGTTGTCGATGAGTGACTCCTTTTTTGGTACGCATGCGAGAGACAAGACCGGAAATCTGAGAGACGGGCGCCTCTATCTTGGCATTCATGCTAGTGACTACGGTTCAGTTCTGACAACGCAGGTTCGGGCTTTCTCCACTACTCTGTTCCGGCCTCACTCTATGCCACCCGAGCTGGCGGACCCGTGGTGGTCACTTCTCACGTTCTACAACAGCATCCGTGAGCTTGGTGGCGCTAAGACCCTGTTTGATTCCGACATAAGATCCCGCCTGAAGTTCATGTTCAACAGAGAGGGTTTCTCGCCCGAGGACAGACGGAACCTCAGAGTTGTCGAGGAACTAACAAGCCGCCTTTCCCAATCCGAAATCGTTGAGATGATGGATCGGCTCAAAGTGAGCTATTCCTCGCGGGACAACAGGGCGATCGACGCCTGTTTGGCGTCAAGCATCATCGAAGTGGGTGTCGATATCGATCGGTTATCAGTCATGGGGGTTGTAGGACAACCGAAGACCACCTCCCAGTACATCCAAGTAACTGGACGTGTTGGCAGGCGTTGGTGGGAGAGACCGGGGCTGATCTTGACAATCTACAATCCCTCCAAGAGCCGAGATCGGTCTCACTTCGAGCAGTTCCAAAGCTACCATAGGAGGCTTTACGAGCGCGTGGAGCCAACAACTGCGACTCCTTTCGCAGTGTCGGCGATTCAGCGCGGCCTACCGGGAGCGCTGCTCGCTTGGGCTCGGCAAAGCACCGACGCCAGCGTATGGGAGAGTGCAGAATATGAGGGTGCCGTGGACGAGGCGTTTGAGATGCTGCGGGAGCGCTGCGAGATGATCCAGACAGGAGATGATGTAGCAAGGTCTGTTCAGGAGCTGACAAGCATCCGGGAGCTTCTCGAGAAAAAGTGGAAGCAGAACCCGCAGGAGTGGGAGAGATTTCCCCCTAACGTGGATGGCGAGTACCTGATACTATGGCCAGGGCAATACGCTACGCGACTCCAGAGAGACCGAGGGATAGTGGTGCCGAGTAGCATGAGACAAGTTGATGGCAATGCAGAACTCCACATCACGCAGGCCTATGCCTTTCCGAACAGGGCAATGTGAACCGAACCGAGGTAGACGAAAATGGGAAAGAAGCAGATTAGGGTTGGCCAGCTGATTGCCCCCTTTGGTCCCGGTAGTTTGTACACTGATCGCCGTGGTACACCACACGTGATCTGTGGCCTCGATTTCTGGTTCATGCGTACGGATCGCGATGGACGGACGTCTCGGAGTGAAAGCCAATATGAATTCGAACGCTTTGAGCCAAGGCTTACTGATCTTCTCAAAGTTAGTCGGCTCTTCTCTCCTCCAGACTACAGGAGTACAGGGAGGGGACAGACGCCTCCACCCAATGCGTGGTTGCACACACCCGCCTTAAGGTTCCCGTCTTGGTACAGACATACCAAGACGGGTGAGATGCGGCAGTTCAACCTAGATACATTGAAGCTTGACAGTCCACCCGGGGGCGGCAGGTGGTTGCCCGTCCGATTTGCGTCAGTTTGCGTGGATGGTCACCTCAGCGAGTTTCCTTGGAAGGCGTGGATAGGCTGTCAGTGCAAGGGGAGTGCCGGACTGTCCCTGACTGATCGGGGTGGCTCCGAGCTGGGAAGTATCAGAATCAAATGCCGCACGTGTCCTGCAGGTTCAGATGGCAGCAAGGGAAAGAGTCTTTCTGGTACAACGGTAAAACCTGACTCCGCTGGAGGAACACAGAGCGCTTTCCAGCGTGCTGGTATCGTCTGCCCAGGGGATCGGCCGTGGCTCGGTGACGCGGCAAGTGTTGCAGGGTGCAACAGCCCGCTCATTGGCGCTCTCATAAACCAGACGAATCTGTATTTCCCCAAGACAGCATCCGCAATCTCTTTGCCGTATTTTGGCGAGCAGAGCAACGAAGTCTCGGCACTCCGAAATGCCATCGAGGAGGACCAGGCCGCCTGCGGCGGCGCGCTGAGTTTATGGAAGCTTGCTGGTGATGATGTTGATCGTTCAGATATTGCTGCAGACATGCAGCGAAAGCTTGGCAGACGAGGCGTGGTGGCGACAGAGGATGAGGTCCTTGCCGCCCTTAAGAACCTGTTCGAGGGCAGCACGAGAGACCTATCGTCATCAAAACAGCCCTCGAGACCTGAGTCAGAGCTTTTGTCCTTTCGGCGCAGCGAGTTCAACGTTCTTCGTAACGAAGTCAACGACCCTGAAGGGATCCCGAACCTACGAGTCATTCCCACAGGGATTTCAGAGGAACTACAACCTTGGATCTCGAGGGTGAATCTGGTCGAGAGACTCCGGGAGACCAGAGCGTTCTACGGTTTCGACCGCATCGAACAGGCACAGAACCCTCTTGAGGATCTGCCTGAGAAGGCCCTGACGCAGCTATTCCGTGACCCACCCACTCAGCCTCAGGACAGTTGGCTTCCCGCGGTTGAGACCTTTGGTGAAGGCATCTACCTCGAACTGGACGAGAATCGCCTCACAGACTGGCAGACTGAACAGGCTGCTTGGATTGAGGACAGAATCGACGACGCATTTCTCGTTCGTCTCGCGGGTGTTTTCCATACCAATCCCCCACTTGACCCGGCAACCCGCAGCTGGGCATCTCGGTACCTGCTAGTCCACAGCTTCACACATATCCTGATCAACCAGCTGGTGTTTGAGTGCGGCTATAGTAGCGCCTCCCTACGGGAGCGTCTCTTCGTGTCGGCGGACGAGAAGGCACCAATGGCAGGGACATTGATCTACACGGCGGCGGGCGACTCAGAAGGCACATTGGGTGGGCTGGTGCGATTGGGACGCCCCGATCGACTGGGGCCGGTGGTTCGCCGCGCTCTGAGTAGAGCCTCATGGTGCTCTGCTGATCCGGTATGCTCTGAGAACCTTGGTGGACAGGGCTCTCGCTTGGCTAACCTCGCTGCCTGTCACGCGTGCACACTCCTTCCGGAAACTTCGTGTGAAACGGTGAATCAGGGATTGGATAGAGCAATGGTCGTTGGGACACCAACCGAGAGATCCGGAGGAATCATGGCCGCGTTACTAGAACAAGTCTATATCTTCGACTAGATTCCAAGGGTGCGACTTGCACGAACTAGCCAAGACAGGAACCTGCACCGAAGCACATGTCGTGTCTTCCCTTGAAGAAAAGCACCTGAGATCTCCCGGTAGCTCCGTCCTTCCCGCCTCAATGGCCGGATGCCCGACTGCTGTTCGGTGGTGATTCGTGGTCTGCCGATGGGAGCGCCGGAGCGGGTCCCCAGAGCCTTCACTTTCTCCATTCCGGCAGATGGTGGCATACCCTTTAGAGTCACGTTGTCGATAGAGAAGGATGCTCACGCTCATCGGCGTGTCAGGCGATTTCGCTAACGCGCTGAACTTCCTATCAGAAGTGCTGGCTCAATTCCGGTCATGCGGTGCCATCCGAAGACCTGTGTTGCTCCCAATGGAGCTTCATCCAGTCGGTTGTTCCACGACCTATGGGGAAGGCAAGGGGTTGTCCTTGGAGATGTTGATAGGTTGGATACCCGTTCAGGTCGTGGTGAACGTCAATCGTAATTGAAGGATCAACGCACAGTAATCCGAGATCGAAAAGACGATGGATGTCTCGTCTGATCATGAGACCCCCGTGATTATGGTGACGACCTTCATCTGCGTACGAATACAGGTGGGCGGCGTCCAGAGTCTGTGAGGGCTGCGGCCCTGAGAAGGCGCACACGTCACCAAACAACCTTCGCAGTCTGCGTCGGAATGCCGCTTGGCCGCGGCGAACTCGAAGCCGCGCTCTCTTGAATCCGTGTTGGACATCTATCTGCGTGTCTTCCAACATGTCCACGTCAGCCTTGCATCCAACATCTGAGAGCCGTGTTCTGAACGCGCTCCAGTCTATCTCCCGGATGCTGTGCATCGACTTGGGATGCTTGCAGGTAGATCTGAGCTCGTCGGCATCAAGCCGGCCTGGCATGTCGCACCATGCATTTGAGTGCTCACTCCGATAGCCATGTACGTCAATCACTTCCACCTTGGGAGTCTCAAACTCAGCCCGGCAGTCACGACGATGACAGCGATATTTCGGCTTGCTCTGGCGACGCACCTTTATGTTCGTCCGATTGCAGGAAGGGCACCGATGCCTGTTCTTTCGTGTGTCCATCTCCGAGATACTTTGAATCACTGAGGCACCCAGCATTGCATGCTTGTCCCACAGGACGATGAAATCTCCCTTCAATGGACCGCCATGGTTAGCCACCGTATCGTCCCAGCTGTAGTATCGGGCGGCGTCGTCGTCGTAGCCCTCATTCCCACCGTGCTGCCTGTCATCCAGTGTGGTTAGCATGAGCCACGCTCTGGTCATGTCTCGCTCTCCGGGTCATTAGCAGAGTGATAGGGCTACATGCTGCCGATGTCACACGATCCTGCGCGTAGCCTAAGATTACTCGAGAGACACTACGAAAAGACACTACATTGTCACAGTTTATTTATCACGTGATCCCCAACTACCGCGTGGCTCTAAAGCTGAAGGTGCTGGCCCAGATCCGGGTGGAGGTGGGGCAGGATGAGGTTGTGGAGCAGCAACCTGAGCCTGTCGGGGTCGATGTGCCTCCCAGGGCACAGACCTACGAGGAATGGCTCAGGCAGAACCGCCTGGCGGCGTCAGGCTACAGATGGATCTGACCTTGGCTTCCCGCCACTGACCCAGAAGTTTCAGCGCATGCTGAATGCCCTTGCGCGTCAGCCTCGTGAAGTCGGCCCCACAATCTGCGGTTCCATGGAAATCCTGTCTTTGACAAGGAATCCCGCTTCCGTCACGAAAGTCTCGCATAAGTCAGGCGAGGCTACACGGAAAAGCAACAATTTCTTCAATTTGCACGTTTGTTCAATTGCGGAGTTCCGAGGGAATGCTATACTCAATCACAGCCGCAGACTCGTATGTCGCTCAACGGACTCGCGAGTTACTCAGGTGTCGCCGGCGTGAGGCAAGTAACACGCCGCCGCGTGACGCACTGCGCAAGAGGACACAAAAAGACCCAGCTCCCGCACCACAGTCAGTCTGCCTCAATCCTAATCCTCGCGGGACGCGATTCTTGCCCCAATTGCCCCTACCTAACGGGGGAGAAGTCCGTCTTGCGGGGTTTTTGTTTGTGGGAGGTCAAGTATGTCTGTCTTACGCAGGAGCACTTCTTCTTGGTACAGTACAGAGCATCCTCAATGGGGAAGGAAACTACTGGAGGCACTGCCGCCTGGAGAAACGAAGCAGGCACTCCTTCGCTGTCACCGCGGTGGAACGTGCAAGAATTATCGCTTGTGCAAGCTCTGTGCAGAGAACAGAGCGAATGAAGAGATAGGGGCACTCCTGCCCGCCCTTGACCGGAGACAGCTCGTCCGAGGTTACCAGCTCCAGGCCCTAACACTAACCAGGGCCACCCCCTCAGATGTCCGATGTGATGCGATGCGGTACATCTCATTACTCAAGGACACCTTTGGCATCCTTGCAAGGGAACTCAAGCGGGGGTTTCTCCAAGCACCGGGTTTTGGGGCGAGTGTCTTCGCACACCTTTCTGACAATGTCCACCTGCACATGGTCTACTGGGGACCGCCAGTTACAGACTTAAGTCGTTGTTGGTATGAGGCGACGAAAGACTCAACCAATACCCGTCGGCAATCCCTATCTACGAGACGCGACATCAGTTCGTGGGTAGCCTATTGCCGCAGGATTCCGGCAGGAATCAACCCAGAGGCCCTTGTGAGCCGTACGCAAGCCATGGGTCGTATGAAAACTAAACGGAGTTCCGGTTTTCTCTGGAGGCTCCAATGACTGCCTACAGGCAGGCCAGTATTGCTGACACAGTCCGCAGTTGGAAGGGCGAAAAAAACAACACTAACGACACCCACGGCGAAGCGTCTATCCTTCCGCGCTGCAGCGAGTTTGGTCGGAATAGCCAATCCGCTCACTGCCAGGGTAGGCAGTTCGTTAATCGCCCTACAACAGTTCTGCCACTGACGCTGTTTAGGACCCGTATGGCGAAGAGTCATTCACACTCCCTGCCTGTAGTGGACAGCGAGATGTGCTTGTGAAGGCCGCTGAGAGCACATCAGGCTCAGTCGGTACAGATCAACCGTTGACTTCTACTAATCGCAAGGGGCCGTCGCACCGTCGCCTGCTTACCTATGATGAAGCCGGTGAGTATCTGGCAGTGGGGCGGACGATGTATGACCTGGTCGCCAGGGGGTGACTTGCCAACGGCCAGGATTTCGCGGCTGGACAACTGCGGCCTCTTGCCTGCAAGGCGCGTTCCGCTGGCCTTGGACTTCAGTGCGTTCCGGTACGACATCACCGAGGATGATGGCCGGTTGGCAAGAGGCATTCATGAACGCCAGATGCGGAAACTATCCGGCATGTCGCCAGGTCTGGGTCGTTATCTGAGTCGGAAACTTGGCAGGACTGATTGGAGCGGTGCTATACGGCCTGGTTCACGCCTCGACGACGTTCGAGAGCCGCACCTGGCGCGGTGTCCGCAGTATGGGTACCTACGCCGGGTCGAACGGTAGTCTCTTGACGATTGCTGATACCAAGTAGCGATTCGATGCAAACCACGTTCGAGGATTACGCCAGCGAAGAAAGCGATGCCATCGCCAACGGCGATAGGCTCGTAGCGCCCGAGATGTTGAGGGATCGATGGGGGATCAGCCAGAAGGAGTTACTGAAGATCGTCAACGGCATTCACCGGTCCGGTGTACACCTTCCTGCGCTGCGATTCGGCTCCAAGACGATGAGGTTTCGACTCGCAGACGTGGTGAGAGTCGAATACGAGATATATGGCAGGGATTTCGGTCGATGATGGTTACATAGATGGATACACATCTGTAACATACTGTAAATACTGATAGAAACACCTGCCTTACAAGCAGGGGGTCGCTGGTTCGAGCCCAGCATCGCCCACCACTATGAAGGC
>Ga0315338_1002927_pt1 | contig 15795 bp, 9 predicted proteins | sample ASW8metaG_FD_204518 | JGI IMG/M metagenome (GOLD analysis project Ga0315338, IMG submission 204518) | Ammonia-oxidizing marine archaeal communities from Monterey Bay, California, United States - ASW #8 | ecosystem: Environmental > Aquatic > Marine > Coastal | place: USA: California | collected... | reverse complement strand
CCTCGTCTGGAAACGCGTGTGCAACGGTTGCATGACGAGTATCAGGACCTAGAACAGCGAGTTGGTTCCTTGCTGTCGCAATTATAAAACAACAGTACAGTGGAAGAGAATCATGTTGAGAACGTGAGACAACGTATTGGATGTCTGATCACGGAACTTCACAGAACGCAGTCAAAAGAGACTGAGCTACTGTACGAGGCTTTCCTAGTTGACATTGGCCAAGGTGATTGATTATCGCCATTCAGAAAGGCTTGCCATGACTCCTAGTGCGAAAAATAGAAACAATGCTGACGGTAGAAGAGCTAAGCGACTTAGCTCTACTGACGGGCACGAGCTCGTGATGAACGCTCGCAAATCTCGTGGTGTTCAAGGTCGAGCCGTGCTCAACAGAGTCAGGAAGGCACGGCCAACGGATTCTGGTGCTTCTCGCCGAACTAAGCACGTGACTAGCAAAGGTGCGAGGCGTTCTCCTGCTGCTACTCCGGTGATTCAGAGAGATTCCACGAACGTCGATACAAGCTCAGTTTTCACGCTTCCTAAACTTTTCCTTCTTAGTGGTTACCTCGTAGGGACTGCAGTGGTTATCATGTGCGCGATGGATTTGGCATTGGCCGTGCCCTTTTCGAGAGCAAACACCCTGTTTGACGTGGGATTCCTCTTTTCTGGAATAGCGCTCTTGTATTTGAGTTGGAATGCGCGTGATGCGTGTCACTAGCCCTCGGTAGCATGACTTTTTGTGTTCGTCACTTGGTCTTGTTCGGGAATAACCAAGTCACCGTTCTCATCATAACTCATCCGAACAGGGCCGGAAGTGAGTCCCCCTGAAGCATCGAATGCCCCTCGATTGCCTTGTAGCAGATTTAGCACCTGCGTTCCGTTCCGTTCAATCAGGTCAGCGACCTTTCGAAGTGACGATGCAGCCAGTTGCGGAGAAGTCTTGCGGCGAATTGTCAGCCAGAGAAGTGAGTCTCCGTCCATCGGCACCATCTCAAAGTGGACATGGTCCCCATCGGCGTCTACTTCAGGATATAAGACAGTGCAGTCAGCATCGCGAGAATCAGGAATTCGTTTGACCGACGTATCGTCTGGCCGTTGGAGGAAGAGCTCCAGGCCAAGGTGTTGTGCTTCACCGCGTTGCTTAGGATGGCTTGGGGCTTCATGGGATTCGCTCATAAGTACTCCACAGAAGTGCGCAGTGTGTTTTCGCGGTCACAGTAAATTCCAAACGTATTCAGAGACTAGGTTAAGAAGATGTTGGAAGAGTGGCCTACTTGCCTCAAACCACGGGTTCGTTTCAATTACATCCACAAGAGCAAATCCAATACCATTCAACCTCAAGGCAGAATCGAGTCGTTCTAAAGCCCTGTCAGTAGCGAGCATGTCAATAACAGGACAATTTGTCGCCCTGCAAATATGAATTCGTCGGACAGTTTGACTGACAGGCAGGTTGACCGGCGGCAGTGCTCACATCCGGCAGTCGAAAACTACTCATTAACTACAGTTGGTGAGCACGCCCGGCGTGCGTTACCGCGCCTCGCATGCACGACAGAATGGGCGATGGAGCGCACTATGCAGCGGCAAGCGGCCTGCCGTCGCTTTCGGACGGAGGGCAAAAAATAGGCAGCTGTCGGCAGTGTCCAGAACTGCCTAAATGACTAAGGTCTAACCGACATTGTGCACGAATGAATGCCCAATAACTGCAGTCGATGAACACGCCCGACGGGCGAAACGACTTCTGGCTTCGTGCGCGAGATGACGCCCACCTCTGCGGCTCAAGGCGATTGATTCGTGACGGCGGTTGCATCAGCCAGCGCGGCTAAGGATTTCGGCAAACTGCAGGCGGTGGACTCTTGCTGGGTAGACCTCTGAGGTTAGGCAGGATCGCGAACTCGCACGAGATTGTCCAACTTCGGCGAGCTGGCGTCGAGGCTAACTGCAGTCGGTGTTGGTGACTTCTGCGGCTACGGGAATGCCGCCTTTTGCAGCGGTGTTATCGAATGTTGGCCACCGCTGCAGCTAACGAAGTTGCGCGGGCAGGCGACCTGCAACGTGCCTCCACAGCAAACAAGACGTTGAAATCGGCATTTTCTTTCTGGACGACTGTCACTTAAGGTGCTTGTCGAAGAATCGGAATATTTCTTTCTGTGCGTCCTGAGATTCCGGCGCATCGACTGGGGCCCCTGAGATGTAGTCAGCGTGCGACTGCCCTTCGTAGACGTGTAGATCGGCCTCTACGTCAGCCTTCCGCAGCGCGCGGTGCATTCGTACTGTGTCGCTGAGGAGTAGGTCACGAGTGCCCGAAATCAGAATTGTCGGCGGGAAGCCTCTGACATCACCACGCGCTGGAGACATCAGAGGATCAGAGAAGTCCTTCGATGGAACGTAGGCCTCAAAGCAGGCTCGCAGGAATCCATCGTAGCGTCCAAGCGGATCAAGTCCCTGTAACGTGAACCACGTGTCGCCGATCTTTTCAAGATCAGTGGTCGGCGTACCCGCGAACAAGGCGCCCGGAAGCGGCAATTCGAGTTGCTTGAGCTTTTGCGTCGTCGCCAGTGTGAGGTTGCCACCAGCAGAAGTCCCAAACAGCGCTATAGTTGATGCGTCTTGCTTCTTGATGACAGCCTTCCATACAGCCACGGCGTCTTCAATTGCTGCGGGAAAAGGATGGACGGGGGGCCGACGGTAGTCGATCGAAAGCACTTGTGACTGGCAAGCATCTGCTACCCAAAGTGCCTCGGTCAAACATCCTTCGCCTCCATTGAATACGAACGCTCCTCCATGGAGATGAACGAACCAGCGGTCCTTGAAGCGTTCGCCAATCTTCTTGGGTGTGACTAGAAAGCACGGGACTCCCGCGACCTCAATCGATTTCCAAGTCACCTCCAGTTTCTTCGCCAAGTCACGCGCCGCCGTGGCGTTGTTTGCGTCCCAAGTCCTCTGCATCTCGAGCCAGGCCTTACGCGTTTCCGGCACCGGTAACGCCGGTGGAATCTGCCTGGTCGAAATCAGCACACGCAACTCCTTGGAGACCCCTGCAGGCGCCGGTACGGCGCGTTTGTCCAACTTTATCCCATCAGTTTTTTCCTGAGCCAAGGCGAAGTGCGACGAGCCGCCGCTAGCGAGGATGGCAAAAGTGACGAGTGCAAAGTGAAAACGCATGGCAGGTTGTCCTTCTTCGGTTTATTGGTGTGTACACACTTTCGCATGACGCCGCGTCGTTCGGTCGGGTATTCGATTCGCTGAATCAACTGGTGTGTCGAACCGATCGCGAGATTCTTCCGAAAATACTGAACTTCAGCTATCCAGTTATCGGGAGTCCGATTTCTCACGGCCGCAGTCGCCGTGATTGTTTGGTGACTGCTCCAATCTCTGGCCATTTGTCAATTGTCCCAAGGTGTTGCGCTTCTCTCTTCCTCTTCCCCCGTATCGTTCCAGCCGTCTTCCCGCCTGCCGCGAATGTGAACATCCCGCTGAGGAAAGGCGATCTCAATGCCAGCCGCTGCGAATCTCTTATCGATCTCGGTATGCAGCTCGGTGATCGTACCGATACGGTTGTTCATATCGGGCAAGTAGGCCCGCAGCTGCAGGTTGAGTGAGCTGTCGGCGAATTGCTCGAAGCTGGCAATTGGGGCCGGATCGTCGAGGACCTTCGGGTGATCGGCTGCAACATCGAGCAGGATTTGCCTGGCCTGTTCCGTATCCGAACCATAGGCCACACCCACCGGAATAACGATACGGTTTAACGGCTCGCTGAGTGTCCAGTTCAGAATAGTACCAGTAACCAGATTCTTGTTCGGTACGACAAAGTCCTGGCGATCCCAATTGGTAATGGTTGTGGCCCGCATGTTGATGTTCGTGACCGTTCCCGTCGTGCCTTCGAGTGTGACAACATCGCCGACTCGTATGGGGCGTTCGAACAGAATAATCAAGCCGCAGACAAAGTTCGCAACGACCTCCTGCAAACCAAAACCGAGCCCCACACTGAGGGCAGCCGCCATCCACCCCAGTTTCGCCCAGTCCAAACTGAGTATGTTGGACACGGCAATGAGTCCAAGTCCAATGACGGCATACTGGCAAAGTGTGTAAATCGCATTTCTGGTGCCAGCCTCGATACTGCTCGCTTTCAACACGGTCAATTCAAGTAGGCCAGGCAAATTGCGAACAGCGACAACCGTGACAGTACCCGTGACAATGGACTTGAAAAGTGTCAACAGGCTTAAGCCTCCGGTGAGCGGAACAGGTATTGCATCCAGCAAGGTGGTAAGTGGAATCACTGCAGACCAGTAACTGTAGGTAGCAAGAAAGACCGCCAAGTTGAAAAATAGGCGGAGAAAGGAAATGGTCTGATCACCGGCAGCTTCGATATCCAATCCCAACTCTTCCTGTTCATCGAACTGCAACAGCTCAGCTGTCGCGTGCTCAGGGCGTTCCTCAGCCGCCGCGGCCAGCCGCGCCCGGCGTTCTTTAAGTGCTTCTGCGAGTGCTAACCTGCGCCAGCGAATTTCGAAGTGACGCGCCGTCATGTCATACAAGATTTGTCCGACCGCAATGATTCCGGCCGTCGCGCAAAAACCGAGACTGAGCACCACCGCCGTTGTGAGATATCCGATGCAGGCGACGGCGATCAGAACCAACGGCGTCCCAATCAGCAGTGGCAGCCGAATGTGAAGCCAGAGTGCCGAAAGGCGGGAACTTGAATCGGCTTCCTGAAATTTGGCACCATCTTTTTGGCGATTGACCGTCCACCTCAGCACGAGCATGGCCCAGGCGTGAGCCAGAATGAAAGCCGTTCGACCAACGCTGTCACGATATTGCGATGCTTCCCCAAACGAGGTGCTGCCCGCCAACACCATCATCGGTACATACACTGCACAGAACAACTTTACGGCACGCGTTACACTCGCCACATGTTCCTCGTCCCAGCCGAAATGAACGGTGCCCAACCCGCTGGGCCGACAGGCCTCGGACACGAAAGTCGCCACCATGACGATGCTGGTGAGATGCTTGAAGCCGTCAGCCATCCCCACCATCCACTCGCTGGGACTTCGTGCATTGCCAAGGATCCACGCGGTGAGCCCAAACAAGATCGGAATCGGTGCCGCGAGCAGCGAAGTCCATAACAGTGCTTTAGCAGTCCACAAGTAGCGGTCGGTCGAGATCCTGCGAATCGGCCCAGCAGTCGCTTCCAGAGCGTCGATCAGGCGCGGGCGAAGCATCAGCAAAATGACGGCCAAGAGCCCTGCAGCCAGCGTAGCTATCGGTCGAGACTCGAACGCGTTTCCAGCTTCTATCCAATGTTCAGGCCTCAGCAGCCACGTTAGCCCAGCAGGTATGCCGGTGAGCGTCTTGAGGCCAATGGGAGGACAGCTGCGTATCTCGAAGCCGAATAATCTCTCCGTGACATAAGTCTGAACTTCGTCACAAACGTCGAAGTATCGTTGCTTTTGTGTCTGCAATTCGGCTAGCGCTTGCGTCAGATTGGCGCTTTCGACTTGATATTTCTCCAGGATTTCGCGACGCGCGCTCACGAGTTGTTGAACCGCCTCCGACGTGTGACTGGCAAAGTGGTTTTCGATCTGCGAGTGTCCGCGGCGCTTCTTCTTGACCGAGAACCAATCAAGCCTCGCACGTTCGACCGATATGGGCACTTGCTGGGCAAGTGAACCCAGTCGAGCGCGACGTGCTAGCTCGATCAACACCTGAGCGAGTTCTTGTCCTCCGCTGCCCAGGTTCAACTCGTTGCGAACGATTCGATACTCAGCCGTAACTTCTTCGAGTCGCTCCTGAACTTCTCGTCGGGCCGGAGAGACCTGTTTCAGGCTTTTGACCACGTTCCCGAACTGTTCCGCTAAGAGCCTGACTTCAGTCGCAAGTTCCTGAACCGCGCTGTCGCCAGGTAGGTCCTCCGACGCTCGTTGAGCAAGCGAATTGACGCGGCTTACGTCGCTTGCGAGAACCTGGTTCAATCTCGTCGCCAAGCTTTCCAGACTTGCCTTCGCGTTCGCGACTTGTAGGGTCCGTAGATCGCGGCGCGATCGCAGATCTTCCTCACGCACGGACTGGCTGAGTTGCTCCAGTCGCAGCATCTCGACCTCATTCGCCAGCCGCGTGTACTCGGCCTGTATTTGCATACGCTCAGCTCGTGCAACTGCGGACGCATCGTCTTGAATAGGCCCCCATTGCTTGCGGATGCCCGATAACTCGCGTTGAGCTTCCGGGAGACGTGTCCCGATCTCGACGGGACGCCCTTCGGTCTTGACCAGTTCATCAGTGACACGCGTCAACTCGTCGCTCAACTCCTGAAGGGCAACATGCTGCGCCTCGACCTCCCTTCGGACTTCCGCGGAACCTCCTGTCACATCGATTTTGGTGGCCTCTTTGAGCGACGAAAGTTGGTCGAGTTGCTGACGGTTCTTAGCAGTCCTTTTCGGAGCGGTCTCTGGGGATGCCTGGAATGCCGCGGCTTTTGCAGCAAAGTCCAGCGCCTGCTGCAATACATCAGAGATCTGCCTGTACTTCGTTCGTAGATTCGCCTTCTGCTCCTCTTCGATTCCGGCATCCGCTTCGACTGCCGCCAATGCGGCCTCAAGCTCTGTGGTTGTCAGCTTGGGCGGCGATTCGCTGCTGACCGAAGTCACTTGATCTGTGGCCTGCGTTTGCTCTTGTCCCAGCGTCACCCATGGCAGAGTCAGAGTCACTGCCAAAGTGAGAAGAGGTGTCCAAGCTGGTCTTGGGCGATCACTCATAGCTGAGCATCGAATACGCACAGGGCATGCCTTCCGCATCTCATCTTTAGTGGAAACCGTCTAAAAGCGACACGTGCCGATTCCTGCGATTGTCTCGGTTCTCTGCTCACAGCCGCCGCCAAGCGGTGCCGTCCAGCTTTCTTACAGTATGGCACACCACAACCACATAGTCGAGCCTGGACCCATGTGTTCGAGTCTACCTGCGTAAGAGCAGGCCGTGGGCATCAGAGACGAGTCGAGTCCTAGAAAACGTTCGTTACTTGCGACACGTCACCGCATCCTGGGAATAAGCAATAATCTATGCCGGGCTGTCCCAAATTGGCATATCGTCAATCAAAGTCCCGGGAACTCGTGGGAGCTGGGAGCCGATGTTATTGGAACATCAAACAGGCCCTTTGCACACACATGCTCCGCGCAGCGGTGGAAAAGACCTTGAATAAGAACCGCCTTCTTTAGCTGTAGGCGGTTTGACACCCTTCGGTGGCTTGGCGGGATTTCTTCGGCGGGGAGGTTGCATCATTCTCAGCAGCTAAGGATTTCGTTGAACTGCAAGAGGTGTGGTCACCGAGGGGACACCGCTGCAGATTTGCCTAACGCCGAATCCGCGTCGAGTTGTCCAACTTCCGCGCCGTAGAGAAACTCCAAACTGCGGTCGGTCGAAGTGACCGATGCAAGTTTGTGCTAATTCCACGAAGCGAAATAGTCATTGGAAATTATGTTTACTTCGTAAACAGGTTCACCACAGTAATATGTGCCGTTACTTGTTAAAGTTGCGGTGTCTTATGTTTATGCTTGTCCACCCTATGACGTTTCAACCTATAATTTACCGCCAGTTTGTAGATCTGTTTTTTTACAACGGCCAAATCTATTGCAAGTGAATAACGCTTTATGGCACTCACATCGCATGTTGTGAGTTAAGACTGATAAAAGCGCCATCTAATCAATGACCAAGATGGACGAGCGACTACAAGAGTTCGCAACTTGTCTTTTTGGCCACGCATTACCTCTAGAAGCAACATGGCACGCATACAGAGCCGAGAACATATGTGTTCAGCTAATAAAGTGTACGCACCAAAAAGTTACATGTAGATTTCGTCAACGATAAAGTAGTAGCGTGCCTTTTATTTCCGCTTAGCATCGCTGAGTTGCGCGAGACATTTCGCTTGTCTTGACATGGCGGTTACACATCTTCTTAAGGTCTGATTTCACATATAGGATTGACTAGGCTGGTCTAGTTCGTCGCTTTGCGGTTTACTCTCATAATAGTTGTAATCATGAAAAGCATTAATTAATGAAAGCATAAAAAAATCACCTACTATTAGACGTGGCAGCTAAAAAATTCTCCCACATGCAAAAATATTAGCTGTTCTTATAAACGCAACCCAGTGGCCTAGATTTATGTATGCCCAGACATATCAAACTCTATGGGAAGTGCGAACAGTGTCAGATAATCAAAAAGTAGATGAACTTATCGAGGACATCGAAAAAAACCTGGAAGATGATGGCATTTTACATCGACAGCAGAAATCGACAACAAATAGAAGTGATTATTGTTATAGCCAGCGACTATTTGCAAGTCCTTCGACAGAAGACACACCTTATCCTTCGACACATGTAAAACCACTTCCCCATCAACCTAAAGGACGTTTGCTGACAACACTAGTAATCCTAAGTGTTCTGACGATTGGTGGATTTCAAATCTGGAGCAGTTTTTTTCGTTACAGTGCTTATGGAGTTTTCGTTGCACATGTTGTGGATGTTGCTACTCCCATGAGTGGAATCGTCCTCAGTACACATGTCCGAGAGGGAGAAAATATCCAGCAGGGTCAATTGATTGTCACAATACACGATCTGGTTCTACAGCATCGTTTAGAAAGCATTAGTGACAAGTTGAGAGAGTCACAAGCAGATCTCTCAGCAGAAATGGCGAAACTACAATGGCAAGTTCAGATTCAAATGCTTGAAAAAGCTGAGTATTCAGCTGAATACCTTGAAGCCTCAGCCCGATTTGAGCAAGAAATTGCCACACAGAAGAACGCCAATAATGGCCTAGCACGAGCACACAAAGCGCACGCTCAGGAGGCGATTACTCAAGAGGAGTTCGATCGAATCTTTCACTTCCAGGAAGGCCAAACAGAGAAAGTTTCGAAACTTCGTGAGGCACTAAATTTATGGAAAAAACGTACCGATCTTGTCAGCATATCTGGGGATCGTTTTATAGAACAGATTGACCCAATTCTAGCTCGAATTTATTCACTCCAGGGCGAACTCCGACGAGTCCGGGAATCCTTAAAGCAAGGCGAAATACGATCGCCCGTAAACGGTCGCATCTCACAATGGCATGTACGACCTGGTGAGTACGCTAGTAAATCAAATCCTTTGTTTTCCGTTGTCGAAGACGGCTCCATTCATGTGAAGCTTCACCTGCCGCAGCATTCTATTAATCGATTTGCTGTCGGAGATGACGTCAACTTAGAAGTCAGTTTTTTGTCCAAGCAAATGTCTTTTACAGTCGACCGACTTGGCGATGATTTGGAGACTCCGCCACAGCAAATTGAGCGGTTTTACTCACCCGACGAGAAGCTACAACCCATTTACTTAAGCTTGAAGGATGTCTCCTTAAGAAACATCCGTATCCCGCTAGGATCGCAAGTACGTTTGGCATCGGAATGGTTCTCGGATTAGCGGGTTTTGACTTTGGCCTCAGGGAGACTTACATCATGACAAACAATCAGCAAGTCTTGGTAGCAGAAGATGATCCAGTCTGCCAACGGTTTCTTGAGAGTTCACTGACAAAATGGGGCTTTTCTGTGAGAACCACGTCCGATGGAGAAGAAACGTACCGATGCTTGATGGCGGATGATAATCCACAACTGGCAATTGTCGATTGGAACATGCCTAAACTGAACGGAATAGACGTTTGTCAGGCAGTTCGAGAACGACGTTCGATGTCCGATGTGTTCATTCTCGTTCTGACCGCGCGAAAAGAATCCAATGATCTGGCGGCAGCCTTGGAAGCGGGAGCGAACGACTACATGACGAAACCGTTTGATGGCACTGAGCTTAAGGCCCGATTAACGGTGGGACAACGCTTAATCGGTTCAAGAAGCACGTCAGCTGGATCCCCTGCTATGGCTGGCATGACCGCATCACTAGACCAAAACGGATACATAGCACCTATTTTTGATCCACAAAAGTTGAAATTTGGTTGCGGTTTGCCGGCCAATCTCTTACGTGCTTGGGAATCAGATGGAACGTTGCAAAAAGTCCTACTGGATCGTATTCAGGTTTGCCCGCAATGTCGCTGCCTGCCCACGTTTCGATTCGGATGTTCGACGTGTGGCTCAGGGTGCGTGACAAACGAGAGGATGATTCATCATTTCGCGTGTGCTCATGTTGCTGATGCACACGATTTCGATGAAGACGGTGAAATCGTGTGCCCTAAATGTCGGGTGCGAAAACTCGTTGTTGGAGCCGACTTCGAACATCTAACTGGTCCATATCGCTGTTTAGAATGCGATTGGACCGCTGTTGAACTTGAACATGTGGCGCACTGCCTGAGTTGCGGTTTCCGATTCCCTGCAAACCAAGCTGTCATAGAGAATTTGATGGGGTTTCAATACCAGGGAGTGGATTATGCAAAAGCAATCAACTCAGCTGGTACAGGGTTACAACTCCCAGAGAGGGTAAGCACTGCTAACTAGCAAGGATACCTGCGTCTTGATTCAAAGGATCAGCTAATAATCGGTGCAATACAATGTTAGTACAATGGTATTATTGGATTTCTGAGATTCGCACAACCGAACTCATCGGTATGATGGCAGGTTTCTTGCTAATCGACGGGCCACGCTACGCCTTATCTCGTGTTCTTGTTCTTTCTCACGACTTAGTCGTATCTTTCTGGAAATTGTTGAGCGGCACGCACTCTCGTGAGTTTATTCACTGCCCATCTGTTACGGTCATTATTGCAGGATACAACGAATCAGAAACTATCAGCGCCACTCTGAATTCCGTCTATGCTTCTTATCCGCGACTCGACATTGTAGTCGTCGACGACGGTTCAAAAGATGATATGGCTCTGATTGCGAGCGCCTTTGCAAGAGGGAAACCTAACGTTACGGTTCTGAGACGTTCGCAGCGTGGTGGCAAATCATCGGCGATGAATTACGCACTCCGCTTTTCAGCAGGTGAGATCGTTGTCTGCCTCGATGCGGACTCGTCTTTGGGTACCAACGCCCTTTGGGAAATAGTTCAACCTTTTCAGGACCCACAAGTAGGTATAGTTTCTGCAAGTATTCTACCCAGAAATCCCTGGGTAAACATTTGGACCTGGATGCAATCCTATGAGTACTTGCATACGATCGTGGTTGGCCGCGAGGTCGCTCAGAGATTTGGAATACTTTCCATTGCCTCTGGTGCCTTCGCAGCAATACGCAGGGAAGCCATGAAACCGACGGGTGCCTGGGATGTTGGTCCACCAGAGGACTTTGATCTGACATTGCGCATTCTGAGGAGTGGGTCAAAGATCAAATTCACGCGATACGCACAATGCTATACCGATATGCCTACGACTCTCTTGGGGTTAATCAAACAGCGAATGCGTTGGGACCAAGGAGCAGTTGTGCGCAATTTTCTTCGCAAACATTTTGAAATGCTGCAGCCCTGGAAACCTAACGGCTCCATGTCAAACTTTCTGATTGCAGTTGAGGGTCTTGTCATCAACTTGTGTTGCCCCCTTGCCCTGGCCGTGTACTGTGTCTGTCTGCTGAATAAGTATCCAAGTGACTTCACAAATGTCGCCATCACTATTTATGTTATTTCTGCTTTTTTTGAACTGCTGCAAGTAATAACGTTACTGTACTACTCCGATAACATCCGCCGCGACGCGGTAATCTGCTTGGTCTGGCCATTCATGCCGTTTTATCAACTGCTATTACTAGGTGTAAGACTAATGTCGAACCTACAAGAGTTAATATGGCGTGTATCGTACAAAGATAACTACGTACCAAAACATGTTCGCGAGGCAACCTGGAAATGGTAAATCATTCACCTAAATTCCGTGCCTAACAACTGCTACGCAGTCAAATCACTTTACCAATCAGTGAGTTCACCCAAATACTGACATCGGGGCCGCATGTGTCCTGCATGTTACCAAAAGGCAGCCTAAGTTTCGGGGGAAGGTATGCGAGCATACAGGGACTTTAACAATATAAGTCACGCATGACTTATATTCATGAAAGAACAAGAGGTAGTTTATGAGCCAATCGTCTACTAAAAAACGTATTAAGCAAAAGTGCACTTTGTCTCGGCGTCAGTTTATTGGGCGAAGCGCTGCTGCTGTAACTGGAACCGCGTGGCTCTCATCGCCACCGGCTGTCCATGCTTCTAGCCAAGTGTCATTGCGCGTCCTCGGCACAGACGTAACGCTTCAAGAAGACATTCGACGGAAGGCCGAACAAGATCTTGGTATCAGCATCTCATTTGAGCCGAAAGGTAGTGCGGGGGTACTTCAAAAGGCGTCGACTCGACCAGAAAGTTTTGACGTCTACGAACAATGGTCCAACAGCATGAACGTGCTCTGGCAAGCCAACGCGATACAGCCGATCGACAAAGGACGTATTTCGCGCTGGGATGAGATCAACTCACTTACTAAAACCGGTCGGCTGACACCAGGCATGTCGATTGGTGCGGGAGATGCTCCGCACAAGTTGCTCCATGTACAGGCCGACGGCAGTCTTGGCGCGAACAAGACCAATCACATTAGTTTCTTGCCCTATGTGCACAATGTCGACTCGTTTGGTTACAACACGTCGGTTATTCCACAGGGGAAAGCCTATGATACTGAAAGTTGGGGTTGGTTGCTCAACGATGAGTATCGAGGGCGCGTTGGTCTCGTGAATGAACCGACGATTGGCATCTTTGACGCCGCACTTGCTGCGAAAGCGCGCGGTTTGCTTTCATTTAAGGACATAGGGAACCTATCGAGGTCTGAAGTCGACAGCCTTTTTGAAGTGCTTGTGGATTACAAGCGACGCGGTCACTTTAATGGCATTTGGAGTTCTGTGCCACAGTCCGTCGATTTTATGAAGACTGGTCGGGTGGTGATTGAAAGCATGTTCTCCCCAGCCGTATCAACGCTTAATGGTATGGGTATCCCCGTCACATATGCTGCGCCGCGCGAAGGTTATCGTGGGTGGCACGGTGTACTTTGTTTGTCATCCAAGACGACGGGTTATGTTCGCGATGCTGCATACGACTATATGAATTGGTGGCTTGATGGGTGGGCCGGCGCGTACATGGCGAGACAGGGATACTATATCTCTGTCCCACATCGCACAAAGGAACACTTAAGCGAGCATGAATGGGACTACTGGTATGAAGGTAAAGTTGCGGCACGCGATCTCCCTGGGGCAGATGGGCGTACCGCTGTTCGTGAGGGAAGCATGCGAACGGGTGGCTCGTATTTCGAACGGCTCGGTAACGTGGCTGTGTGGAACACCGTGATGGATTCTTACGAGTACAGCCTCGTTCGTTGGTACGAGCTGTTGACTGCGTAGGCGGCCGACTCTAACGCGTGAGAACTGGTACTTTAATAATACATACCGCAACCGTTTACTGCCGACATTCGGCGACAACAACAAGAAAAAATGGCTATACCTAAAGTGGTGACGTATATGTCGAACCAATCTAAAGACCTGATGAGACGAGGGATGAGTGTCAGCACTAAAATTTCGCTGGGATTCACCATTGTCCTCGCGCTCCACGTCTCGATAGCAGTACTGGGGCACTATGGACTCAGCAAGGCTAAGAGCGATCTTGAGTCATACGACTCGCTCCACCATCAAGTGCAGAAATTTGACGAAATTGACCGAGTGGTGGGCGCTATGCAGAGGAATGTCCTCCTGTTCGCATTCACGGGATATCAGGGCCCTGAGGTGCGCGCCAGTGAACTTCAAGACGAACTTGATAAACTGCTCAGACAGTCGATTGAGCATGATACTATTGGAGGCAACCACGAGGCCATCAAAACAATGCAAACGCACTTAAAAGTCCATCGCGAGATTTTTGAAGCGGTTGTAATTGATCGGGCAAACCGTCGCAGACTTGTAAATGAAGTATTGATGCAGTTCGGTCGGGATTTTGACACGGGAATGCGAGTGCTTTCAAGCAACCGCATTTCGTCGGATATAGCTGTAGCTGTGGACGCCGCATTTAAGTCTGCACAGCTCGATACCATGCAATTCGTTAACGCGCCGGATTCGATGCATGTGCGCGATGCGAAAATTAGTCTTGCCAAGGCAATATCATTACTAAATAGTTTCAAAAATGGTGGCGACGACGAGGCAAATGAAGCCACCCGCAGGACGCTAGCAGCAGTGCAAGGCTACGAAGATGCGCTGATCCAAATGGTTCAAGCGACACGCGGGTATTTACATCTCGTAAATGTCGTATTGGCAGGAGAGTCGGAAGAGTTTCGTCGGCTTGCGAGTGAGATTAGAACACATCGGTCAAAATTTGTTGATGAGCTCGCTACAACTATGGCGAATGACAGCGTTCGATTTCAATTTGTCAGTAATGTATTCTCGATGACCACCATTGTACTGGGCGTACTAGCTGCATGGCTCATCAGACGCAACGTCGTACCACCATTGAATGCGATTACGAGTACGTTTGATGGGCTAACGAATGGAGAAAACTATGATACGATCCCAGCATTAGGTCGTCGCGATGAACTGGGACGTCTTGCAGCAGCAGCACAAGTTTTCAAGGATAGAGCAGCTGAAACAGAACGCCTACTGGAAATTGCCGAATCATCCCAAGCAGAGCTGAATGAACTTAACCAACAGCTGGAAAGGCAGACGGCACTAGAAAAAACCATGGCAGAACAAGCAAATTCTGCAACACTTGCAAAGAGCGAATTTCTCGCAAACATGAGTCACGAAATCCGTACACCCATGAACGGCATTATTGGAATGACCGATCTAGTACTAGACACGGAGTTGTCTCTTGAGCAGCGAGAGTACATTGAAACCGTGAAACACTCTGGTAAATTACTGCTGAATGTTCTTAACGACATCCTTGACTTCTCGAAGATCGAGGCAGGTAAACTTGATTTGGAAATGGAGACTTTCGAGCTACGGCAAACAGTAAACGAGACGTTGCGAACACTCAAACTCCGTGCCCAGCAGAAAAGGCTGGAGGTTTCATGGCATGTAGCTGAAAACGTTCCAGATCGCCTAATCGGAGACAGTCATCGCTTACGTCAGATCCTGGTCAATCTTGTAGGAAACGCGATAAAGTTCACCGCCGAAGGTGCGGTGCGCCTACAGGTGGTTCGAGAATCTGCCACCGGAGATGAGCTTGAAGTGCATTTCCAAATCTCTGATACCGGAGTTGGCATCTCGGAAGATCAGCAATCTACGATCTTCGAATCGTTTAGTCAGGCCGATACTTCAACAACTCGAACGTTTGGTGGAACAGGACTCGGTCTCGCAATATCCTCGCAACTCGTTGGATTGATGGGTGGGCGAATCTGGGTCGAAAGTGAAGAAGGCCAAGGCAGTGTTTTCCACTTCATTGCCCGATTCACGGTGGATAATGACGAAGATCCGCTTGTGGCTCTGAATATCGACTCCGTACCAACGCAGCCATCTACTCCTGCGAGCAACGTCAAGTCATTGCAGATACTGTTGGCCGAAGACCATTTGGTAAACCAGCGGTATGCGAGTCGGTTGCTTGAGAAACAGGAACATATCGTGACGATTGCCGAGAATGGCAGTGAGGCCGTCGACATATATCAGTCACAGCCGGTTGATTTGATACTGATGGATATTCAAATGCCGGGAATGGATGGCTTTGAGGCGACAACTGCGATACGGGCATACGAACAACAAACAGGAAAACATACACCTATCATCGCCATGACGGCGCATGCGATGAAAGGGGACCGTGAACGATGTCTAAATGGAGGAATGGATGGTTACGTCCCAAAACCAGTCTCGTATGACAGATTGCTGGGCATCATTGAGCACTTGTTCCCGAGTTTAGA
>Ga0315338_1002926_pt1 | contig 15798 bp, 21 predicted proteins | sample ASW8metaG_FD_204518 | JGI IMG/M metagenome (GOLD analysis project Ga0315338, IMG submission 204518) | Ammonia-oxidizing marine archaeal communities from Monterey Bay, California, United States - ASW #8 | ecosystem: Environmental > Aquatic > Marine > Coastal | place: USA: California | collected... | reverse complement strand
CAATTAACATATCTGACGCCGAAGGCTTTGGTTTGGGAACTCTTGAGTCATTGTCGTGTGGAACGCCAATTATTGTCAATATGACGGGCGGGCTCCAAGAACAGGTTACAGACGGTGAAAATTGGTTTGGTATAGGCATTGAGCCTGCGTCTAAGGCAATCATTGGCTCACAGGGTGTCCCATATATCTACGAAGATAGAATAAATAAGGACGATTTCATAAACGCTCTCACAAAGATGTACGAAATGTCCGAAGGCGAAAGAGAAGAACTCGGAGAACTCGGAATGAAACATGTCCGAGACAACTACAACTACAATGACTTCTGCGACAAATGGGTTGAAATCATCGATGGAATAGTCGAAAAACACGGCTCCTGGGAAACCAGAAAGAGTTACTCACCAATCTTATTCGAGGAAGTATAATGAAGACAATATTAGTAATAGGACCAGTAACCCGTAGAGCAGGATATGGAGAGCAAGCAAGGTTTGCCCTTCGCTCCCTGCGAGCACACGAAGACAGGTTTAACATTCTTATTCAAGATATCCCATGGGGACAATCTGGACAAGTATCAGAGGATAATGAAGAACAGAGATACATCAGAGAAACTATTGCAAAGACGCAGCAACACCTCCAGCAACAACTTCCAGTAGATATAACTCTCCAAGTTACTATCCCAAACGAGTTCAAGAAAATCGCACCAATAAACATCGGATACACGGCAGGTATTGAGGCAACTAAAGTATCTCCTCAATGGATTCAGCAAGCAGCGTTGATGGATAAGATAATTACAATCTCCAGCCACTCAAAGAATGTCTACGAGAAAACATCATACGAAGGCACTAATAATCAAACAGGAGAAAAAGTTATTATTAAAACTCAAGTTCCAATGGAAGTTGTAAACTATCCAGTCCGAAGCCTTGAGGTTGATGACTTGGGGCTTGAACTCAAGCATGACTTCAACTTTCTTGCCATTGCTCAACTTGGTCCAAGAAAGAATCTCGCCAATACTATCAAGTGGTTCGTTGAAGAGTTCCACGACGATGAAGTTGGACTTGTAGTAAAAACTAATCTAAGGAATTGTAGCACAACTGACGGGCAATACTGCCTACAATCTATGAAGAACATAACAAAAGATTTTCCAGACAAGAAATGTAGTGTTTATTTAGTTCACGGAGATTTATCTCTTGGGCAGATGAATTCTCTATATACTCATCCAAAGATGAAGAGTTTCGTAACTTTCACTCACGGTGAGGGATTTGGTATCCCCATCTTCGAAGCAGCATATCATGGTTTGCCCGTAGTAGCCCCAGCTTGGAGCGGACAAAATGACTTCCTCTACGCCCCTGTAAAAAGCGGGAAGCAGAAGAAAGCGAAGCTACGCCCCTTATTCGCAAAAGTTGACTACACCATGGGGCAAGTTCCAAGAGAAGCAGTCTGGGATGGTGTAATCCAACAAGATGCTGGATGGTGTTATCCAACCGAAGATGGGGCAAAGTCTGCCATGAGAGACGTTCATGACAATTATCCAAAGTACGTTGGAATGTCTCGCAAACTTAAAAATCATTTATTGGAGAACTTTACTGAAGAGAGTCAGTGCAAACAATTTGCTGACGCAGTGTGGGAAGGAGAGTTGGACATCGAGAATTGGTTATCAGATTTAGAGTTAGAGTTTCATGAATAAAATAGTTTTTATTGCAGACTTTTTTGCTAACGAGATCGCTGGCGGCGGAGAATTAAACAATCAAGAACTAATTGAAATACTTAGGGAGAGAGGCACGCACGTTCTAGAAGTAAAGAGCAATAAACTAACTCCAGAATTCATCTCAGAATGTTCCAAGAGGGTGAAGTTCATAGTTGCCAATTTCATCATGTTGTCGGAAGAAAGCAAGACAATGCTAAAAAACGATAGGGAATATATTATCTATGAACATGATCACAAGTATGTGAAGGGCAGAAACCCAGCAAACTATGACAATTTCATAGCACCTAAATCAGAGATAATAAATTTTAGTTTTTATAAGAATGCCAAAGCAGTGTTGTGTCAGAGTAAATTTCACGCTGGCATCGTAGAATCAAATCTAAAATTAGATAACATCATAAGCCTCGGCGGTAATTTATGGTCGGAAGATTCATTGGAAACAATGTTGAGTATGTCAAAGGTTGACAAGAAGCCAACATGTGCTATAATGAGTTCTACCAATTGGCATAAGAATACGGGCGATGCTATTAAGTTATGTAAGGCGAAGCAATGGGATTATGATATTATACCGCCTTGCGGCTATATGGAATTCCTATTAAGACTCGGAGAGAATGAGAAGTTCGTATTTTTACCAAAGACTCCTGAGACACTATCTCGCATAGCAGTTGAAGCACGCATGATGGGCTTGTCGGTTATCACAAATGATATGGTTGGGGCGACAAAAGAAGATTGGTTTTCATTTAAAGGGGCAGAATTAATTAAAATCATGGATAATAAAAGAAGAGAAATCCCCGACTTGGTAGAAAGGATGTTTGGATGAATAAAAATAGATTTATAATCGTTGTTCCTTTCTACAATGCTTCAAAATGGATAGGCAAGAGTATTAAAAGTATAATGTTGCAAAATTATGATAATTTTTCATGCATAATAGCAGATGACTATTCCACGGACAATTCTTATCAAAGGTGCAAAAAGATAGTCGAAGGAGATGATAGGTTTACCTTAATTAAGACTAAGAAGAACTTAGGTCCGCTCGGTAATGCATACGAGGCAGCAACAATTCACAATAAGGAACGCGATATAGAAAATATTATCGTAATTTTGGACGGAGACGACTTTTTCTCCAGTGAAAATACTCTTTCTATTTTAAACGAGCACTACAATCAGAATAAGTGTTGGATGACATACGGAAGTTACATAAACTTGTCTAATAGGCAAGTAGGTAAGTTCTCATCCAAAGTGCCTGAATTAGTCGTTAAAAACAATCTATACCGACAATCTCCTTGGCTAACTTCGCATCTTAGAAGTTATAAATTCGGATTGTTGAAAAATGTTCAAAAGAGTGATATAATAAATAAAGATGGCGAATACTATAAAGCCGCTGGAGATCTTGCGATAATGTTTCCACTGCTGGAAATGTCAGGAGAAAGGGCACATTTCATAAAAGATGTATTATATATTTGGAATGATTTAAACGAACTAAATGAGCACAAAGATAAAAGACAATTGCAGATCAGTTGCGAGCAACAAATACGTTCATTAGAAAAATATAAAAAGTTAGAGGAATTATAATGAAAATAGAAAAAAACAAAACTTATCTTATCACAGGAGCTACTGGATTTCTTGGAGAACATCTCGCTGAAAAAATAATCCACCATGGCGCAAAGGTAAGAGCTTTCAGTAGAAACGAGGGAAAGCTAATAATGATAAAGCAAAAGCATCCTGAAATCGAAATATTCACAGGAGATGTTTCTGATAAGTTTGAAATGAAGCAAGCTATGATGGGAGTAGACGCCGTATTTCATTTAGCTGCCTCAAAGCATGTTGGATTAGCTGAAACATATTCAAGAGAATGCACTAAAACAAATGTCATAGGAAGCTTGAATATTTTGGAAAACAGTCTTGAACAAGATTTAGATTTTGTAATAGGTATCAGCACAGACAAAGCGGCTCAAGTAAGTGGTGTTTATGGAGCAACAAAATTATTAATGGAGCGCCTGTTTTTACAATTTGAGAAAATAAATCCTTCCGTAGAATACAGGATAGTTAGATATGGAAACGTTTTATATTCCACTGGTTCAGTTTTGTGCAAATGGAAGGAACTTTTAGAAGAAGGTAACCAAGTAATTATTACTGACACAGAAGCAACAAGATTTTTTTGGACAAGAGAGCAGGCGGTTAGTTTAATTTTTTCTTGTCTGAGCGAAGCAGATTCTTCTTCTCCATGGGTTCCAAAAATGAAATCAATGAAAATGGGAGATCTGCTAAATGCAATGGCTAATAAATATTTGCAATCGGGCAAGGAATTGGATGTAAAAGTAATTGGACTACAGCCTGGTGAAAATATGCACGAAAAAATACTTGAAGAAGGTCCAGCGTCTAATGAAGTTGAACAATTTACTATTGATGAAATACAGGAACTTATATGAGCGACAATTTGAAGATACTTATTCCTTGTTGCGATGAGTCTTTGCCGATAATAAGAATTAACTCTTATTTGTTTAATAAGTTTTATCCAGAGGCAGAAGTTCATTACTTAGGGTTTTCAAGTCCGTCTTTCAATTTTTACAATGAAAACCATCACTTTCATAGTATTGCGCCCCAACAAGAGGGTGGTTCAAGTAAATGGACAAGATATATACATGACTTTTTATCTAATATCGACGACAAGCACATAATATTTATGATAGATGATTATTGGCTTTGTGATTTTCCAAATTTTGATATGCTAGAATTGGCGAAAAAAACTATAAGCGATAACGAAAAAGTTGGTAGATTTGATTTAACTTTTGACTCTCAAGTCGAAGGAAATTTACATAACGTAAAAGATGTTAGAAATAATCAAATATGCGTTAAGCATCCAAAAGCGCCCTATAGAGTTTCAACACAGCCAGCAATTTGGAATGTTGAATACCTATTAGAACTTATGGACAATGATTGGTCACCTTGGCAGTTTGAAATTATGGGCACAGAACTAGCTTCAAATAAATATATAAAGTCGAATCTCACTTTTTGTTTTTCCGACAAGGACATGGTTGATTATCCTTTAAGAACAGTTGCTAAAGGCGCAGTATCCAGATATAATCCTGAAAAATACAATGTCCTTGGCTTTAAATCTGAAACAATAAAAGAATTAGTTAATGAAGGTTTTTTTACTGAGGAAGAGCTTATATGGGGTCAATGGAATGGCATAGTTCCTTCTTTTTATGATCTTTATGGGTATAACTTTGATCCCAAAATGATGCCTTTGCACGCCGCATCGTTGACAAATTGGAAAGAATACGAGTCAATGTACAATAGTGATGTATTAGTTGTTAATCTGTTTGATTTTTCGTTTGCTCATACTGAGAAATTGTGGGGTTATATAGCTTCGAATGGAACTGATATTTGGGGCAAGCCTAAAAATATGCATTATATTAAGAGGCGAAGAGAATACAATGGTGTTTCTTTATTTGTTGATGACATGATTTTTGATAGCAATTTAATAAGTTCTGTAAAAAGCAAGTATAAAGTTGGATGGATAATAGAACCAAGGGATGTAAAAGAAGCTCCTTATCACGGCGTTGACAAAAACCATGAAATGTTTGATTTAATTATTACTTTTGATAAAGAGTTGATAGAAAAATACGATAATTGCAAACATTTAGTGTGGTGCGAATCTAGAGTGAGAGATGAGGAGTGGGGAAAATGGGACGAATCTAAAAAAAGCAAGTTGGTTTCAATGATTGCCTCTAATAAAACTATGACACCAGGACATAGATTTAGATTTGACATTGCAGAAGCATTACACAAGAAGCATAATTTTGATTTATGGGGAAACGCTTTTAACACTTTTGAAGAAAAGACAGAACCTCTGGGAGGATATTTTTTTTCAATAGTTGCAAACAATAGCTTACAAGATAATTTCTTTACAGAAGCTTTATGTGATTGCTTTGCCTTAAAGACAATACCTATTTTTAGAGGATGCGAAAATATTGGTAACTTTTTTAACGAAGATGGCATTATTACGTTCAATTCTATAGAAGAGTTAGACGCAATACTAGAGAACTTAACGATTGAAGATTATCATAAAAGAAAAGATGCAATAGAAGATAACTACCAAATTAGCAACAAATTTAGAAAGTCTGTTGATGAACAAATTAGCGAATTAATAAGCGAGAACCTTATCCTATGAAAAATAAAATATCTTTCGTCTTCCCAAGCAGGAAGCGCCCACAAAAAGCAATTAAAACTATAGAAAATCTTTTTAATAAATCAAAAATTCCAGAAAACATAGAAGTTGTGTTTGTTTTTGATAGCGACGATCAAGGCAGCGCGAATGAAATATTAGAAAGTCAAATCGCGAAAACAAATAACGTAAAACATGTTATGGTTGAAAGAGAAGAACAGAATTTTGGAGAACTTTACAATATTGGTTTTAATGAAACTACACATGATATAATTGGCATTATAGCAGATGATTTAGACATTCAAACTAACGATTGGGATTCAATGATACTTGAAAAGTGCAATATGTTTCCTGATGACATATATTTAATATCTCCCGATGACGGAATGAGAGCTATGGCGACTCATTTTTTCGTATCCAGAAAAGTGGTAGAAACAATGGGCTTTTTACAACCGCCATGGTTTGTAGCTGATTTTGGAGATATGTGGTACACAGAAGTATTTCAGAACATAGGCAGATTCATTTGCTCATATGATGTAAGATTTATTCACATGCACTATTCTTATGGAAAATCTGATAAAGATGAAACATACGAAGATGCCTCCAAAAGAAGAGAGGGTGTTTTAGATTTTAGAGATTCCGAACACCCATATAACAAATACGCACACATACGTCAAAAACAAATTCAAGATTTAAACAAAAGGATAATCAAGTGACTAAAAATAGAAAATATTTACCAACATTCTCAGAGCTTATAGATAGGCTATCAATTGCACAACTCAAAGAGGTTTTCATACCTGAACACAAAACGGAATATGCAGAGGAAATTTCTGACATTATTCACGATATTAACTTGATAATCGAAAATAATGATGCTATAATAACAGGAGAAACAATACGAGCTATTGTCGTTTTATCTCAAATGAATCTACACATTTGGCACAATGAGTCAAATTATAGAAAAGGCATTAAAGATGGCAATGACTTGGAATTAACGCACGGACTGAACGGCATTCGTAATACTTCAAAAAATAAAATTCAAGAAGTAGTCGGCGGCAGGAAAGATTATAAGATTGACTGCTTGGCGGCAGATTTTAAAGATTGGGAAATTAGCTGGAAAAATGATTGATGGCGTAAAAATATATCAACCTGATGCTTACGCAGATTATAGGGGAGATTTGTGGACTCTATGGAAATATGGCGATCATGGGTTAGAGTTTAATCATGATAAAGTTTCTACATCTCGTAAAAATGTCTTGCGTGGCATCCATGGGGATGCTAAATCATGGAAACTAGTTACTTGCTTACACGGCGATATTTACTTTGTAATGGTGGACAATCGCAAGCAATCAAAGACATATAAAATGTGGGACTGGACAATTTTAAATGCCCACAACAAAAAGCAAGTGTTGCTCCCACCAGGAGTTGGAAATGGATTCTTAGTTTTAAGTGAGAATTCTGTCTTTCATTACAAGTGGGCTTATGATGGAGAGTATCCAGACGTTGATGAACAATTTACAATAAAATGGAATGACTCTGCGTACAATATTGATTGGCCAATTTCAAATCCTATTTTACAACCAAGAGATAAATAATGAATTTAAAAATACCTTCAAAATTAGAAAAAGTCAGAGATGTCTCTTTGACGCCAAAAGAGTTAATTGATTTCGAATCAAAAGTCAGAGATAGCTATGAAGCAGGGAAAGTTAGAGGTCCAATTCATTTATCTAAAAACAATGAAGAGCAGTTGATCGAAATATTTCAATATATCAGCGAAGATGATTGGGTTTTTGTTCCGTGGAGAAACCACTATCATGCACTTTTGCATGGAGTAAATCCAGATAAATTATTTGATTGGATAACGGATGGAAGGAGTATGGGGACAAATAATGTAAATCCTAATTTCTATGCGTCATCGATTGTCGGAGGCATTATTCCTCTTGCAGTGGGGACTGCTATGGCGCTCAAAAGAAAAGAAACGAACCGAAGGGTGTGGTGTTTTGTGGGAGACATGACAATGGAAACTGGCGTGTATCACGAGGCATACAAATACGTTAAAAACTTTGACTTACCGCTGCAATGGATTATAGAAGATAACAATATGAGTGTTCATACTCCAACTAAGATGGCGTGGAATAAAAAACAAAATATACCAGATGATGTAATATACTATGAATACGAAATGGGATATCCTCATCATGGTACGGGAAAGTGGGTGAATTTTTAAAATGAAATATAAAGAAGAAATCATTAGAGCCATGAATTGGCTATCTGAAAAAGAAGACACTGTATTTTTAGGACAAGCATGTAAAGTAAGCGGACATTCTATTTCGAGTACCATCACGGAAGTGTCTCAAGAGAAAAGAATTGAACTTCCCGTGTTCGAGGAGATGCAAATGGGCATCTCTACTGGAATGGCTTTAGAAGGGTACGTGCCGATTACAATGTATCCTAGATTTGATTTTTTCATTTTGGCGATGAATCAATTGGTAAATCATTTAGATAAAATGCAAGAGATGTCTATGGGCGAGATGAAACCAAGAGTTATAATTCGGGTTTCCGTTGGGGCAAAAACTCCTATCGACGCTGGACCGCAGCATACACAAAACCACACAAACGCGCTTAAAGAAATGCTTACTAACGTAAACGTTGTAGAACTTTTAGAACCAGAGCAAGTCTTCTCCGCATTCAAGGAAGCATATGAGAGGGAAGACTGTCGAGCAACTTTAATTGTAGAACACGGAGAATATTATGCCACAAAATAAATTCAAATGGCCTCTTATCAACGACAATATCACCATGGAAGATAAAATAGCTATGTCTTCTTTTATCTCAAAGCCAGGAGTAAGGTTTACAAATGGCGATAAAGTGAGGCAGTTTGAGAGCGTTTGGTCGGATTGGGAAGGCGTTAAAAATACTACTTTTGTTAACTCTGGCGCAAGTGCAAATTATATTATGATGTCCGTAGTAAAGGAGCTAAAAGGAACAGGAGAGGTAATCGTACCACCGTTAGGGTGGGTGTCCGATATCGCACCCGTCGTAAACCTTGGGATGACGCCCGTTTTTGTCGATATCAATCCAGAAACTTTGTGCATTGGATACGATAATATTGTAAAAGCAGTATCCGAAGACACCGTGGCGATTATTATTGTTCACGCTTTAGGCTTTAATGGAATGGACGAAAGAATAGTTGACTTTGCAAGAGAAAACGATATTATACTCATTGAAGACTGTTGCGAAGCCCATGGCGCAACTTACAACGGGAAACGGGTAGGAAGTTTTGGAGATATGTCTAATTTTTCATTCTATTTTGGACACCATATTACTACTATTGAGGGTGGCGTAGTGTGCACTAATAACGACACGATGCATGAATATATTAGACTGTTTCGCTCGCACGGCATGACAAGAGAAACATCTCCAGAATTTCAGAAAGAATATCAAGAAAAATATCCTAATCTCAATCCACTTTTTACATTTGCAGTGCCTGGATATAATATGAGGAATGCAGAAATTAATGCCGTACTCGGCTTAGAACAAATGAGTAGATTGGATTATAATATTGAACGAAGAGTGCATAACATGAGTCTATGGAATTCGAGTCTTGATTCTGAATTTTATTATACGGATTATGAGTTGGAGGGCAATAGCAATTTTGCGTTACCTCTGGTTCTAAGAGAAAATGATAGAGATAGGTTTAAGAAAGTATGTGATATTTTAGAAGCCGAAAAGGTTGAATATAGGACTGGAACTGCTGGAGGCGGAAATCAGATAATGCAACCTTATCTCTTAGAAGGTAAATATGATTACAAAATTGTAGGAGACATGTCTTATGTAGATCACATCCACTACAACTCATTATATGTGGGCAACCACGTAGAATTAAATGACAAACAAATTAAACAACTATGCGAAAGGATTAACAATGTTTAAAAATAAGAAAGTGCTCGTCACTGGCGGACACGGAATGATTGGTAGAGAATTAGTCAACATGCTGGTTGATTTAGGTGCAATAGTGACAGTGGCTGATATTAGCAAAAATACGAACCTTATAGGTGTCACGTATAAACAAGTTGATTTGTGCTACTTTAAACAATGCATAGAGGTATGTATCGGTCAAGACATTATCTTTAATTTAGCAGGCATAAAAGGTTCTCCGAAAATGTGCGCAGAGCAGCCAGCAGATTTTATGGTGCCGATGTTGCAATTTAATACCAATATGATGGAAGCTGCTATGAGGGCTGGTGTTGAGTGGTATCTATATACTAGCTCCGTCGGCGTTTATAAACCAGCAGAAGTATTAAAAGAGGATGATGTTTGGACAACATTTCCATCTCCGAACGACAGGTTCGCTGGTTGGGCAAAGAGAATAGGCGAATTACAGGCAGAGGCATATTCGATTCAGACTGGAAAAAATAATATATCAATTGTCAGACCAGCGAATGTTTATGGAAACAATGATAACTTCAATCCAGAAAATGCAATGGTGATTCCATCTCTGATTAGAAAAGCTCACGATAATGAAGTTCTTGAGGTGTGGGGAGATGGATCTGCAATTCGAGATTTCATTCATGCCAAAGACGTTGCTTCTGGAATGTTACATGTAGTAGAAAACAAAATCACCAAGCCTGTTAACTTAGGAAGCGGAGACGGAGTGTCTATCAAGACTATTGCAGAGATTGTGGCAAAAAGATTTGGTAAAGATATCAAATGGTTAACCGATAAGCCAACAGGAGACGCAAGGAGAGTGTTCGATATGTCAAGAGCATATGATTACGGCTTCAATCAGTCTGTAAGTGTCGAACAAGGCATTAACGATACAATCGATTGGTTTTTAGAAAATAAGGAAATAATTGATAAGAGATACAATGCCTTTACAAAACAATAGAGTTCTGATCACTGGCACCAGCGGAGGGTTAGGAAAATATTTGTCAGATCAATTTAGTGGATGCCTCTCTTTAAACAGAAAGAATAAAGAAGAGGTTTTTAGTGAATGCTCGCAAATTGAACTTGTTGTCCACTGTGCCTTCAATTCAAGAAGGGATGCTGATAAATATCAATTATTGAAAGATAACGTGTTCTTGACGGATCAATTGTGTAGATTAAACTACAGCCATTCGCCCGCGAAGAAGTTTGTATATATTTCTTCCATCGACGTATACAGGCATGACAAGACGGATTACAACATAATGAAAGAGTATTCAGAATCTATCGTTAAGGACTTGTGTGATGATTATTTAATTTTAAGATGTCCAGCCCTTTTAGGAAGGGACATGAGAAAAAACAATTTTCTTAAAATAATTGAAGATAAAGAGCCAAAATTATCTCTAAGTGAAAAATCAAGCTTTAACTTTATTGCATATCGTGATATAATTAATGTTATAAAGTATGCATACGCCAACGACATTACGGGCACTTTTGATGTTGTTTCTGACGGCAATGTGAACTTAGAACAAGTTGCTAACATAATGTCCAAGGAATGTAGCTTTGGAAGCTTTGATTATGTGACGCCAGAAATTGATAGGAACAATATTGTTTCCACTTTCAAATTCATGAACAAGACATCTCTTGAAGTAGTAAAAAACTTCATAAAGGAAAAAAATGACTAAAAGACAAAAAATGCTAATCTGCGGAGCTACAGGCTTTATCGGCAGAAACTTGCTTGAAAAGTATATGAACGACGAAAGATATACTATCAGGGCGACATATCACAATAAACCTGCGATAGCAGACTATGATGTTGAGTGGGTTTATGCCGATCTAAATAACATAGACGATGTAAAGAAAGCCCTAAAGGATGTTGATATCGTATTGCAGTTTGCTGCAACAACTTCTGGCTCCAATGACATCATAAATCGTCCTCATATTCACGTAACTGACAATGCTGTAATAAATAGCCTAATCCTAAGAGAATGTTATGAACAGCATGTAAAGCATATAGTGTTTCCAAGTTGCACCGTCATGTATCAGCCTTCCAATGTCGCACAAAAAGAGACAGACTGGAATGCTCAAGACGAGATATATTCAACATATTTCGGCGTAGGGAATACTAAGGTATACATCGAAAAAATGTGCGAATTCTTCTCACGATTGGGAAGGACGAAACACACTGTTATGAGGCATTCAAACATGTATGGTCCTCACGATAAATATGACTTAGAGCGCTCTCATGTCTTTGGCGCTACCATTACAAAAGTTATGACAAACACGACTGGCGTTCTTAGTGTTTGGGGAACAGGCGAGGGAGCTAGAGACTTGTTACATGTCGATGACTTGGTTGAGTTCATTGATTGTGCAATAACTAAGCAGGAGAGTGAATATGAACTGTTCAACGTTGGATTAGGCAGCGCTGTGAAAATAGTGGATTTAATTAAAAAAATCATTTCCCATTCAGGCAAAGAGTTGCAGATAGAGCACGATTTGTCTAAACCAACCATTCCAACGTCTCTGTTCTTGGATTGTTCTAAAGCCAAGAGGCTATTCGATTGGGAGCCGAAAATTTCCATAGATGAAGGAATTGTAAAAACCATAGAGTGGTACAAAGAAAACTCAGTGAGCGCAGAAGATGAGTAAGAAAAGAGTTTTAATTACTGGTTTCACAGGGATGGTAGGCTCTCATTTAGCTGATTATCTGCTTGAAAACACCGATTGGGATATTTTTGGTTTATTGAGGTGGAATGATAGGACTGAGAACATTGAACATTTGATATCAATGATAAATAATAAAGAAAGAGTATTTCTTGAATATGGAGACATTAATGATATTAGCTCACTTCTACACGTATTTTCAAAGGTAAACCCAGATTATGTTTTCCACTTAGCTGCACAGAGCTATCCTAAAACAAGTTTTGACTCTCCCCTTGAGACGCTTGAGACTAATATTTTAGGCACTGCTAAAGTTTTGGATGCTATAAAAAAACTAGGACAAGATCCCATTATACATGTTTGCGCCTCGTCTGAAGTGTTCGGAAGAGTGCCAAAAGAATTCCTGCCAATCCACGAAGATGTTACGTTTCATCCAGCATCGCCATACGCGATATCAAAAGTTGGTACAGACTTGGTTGGGCGGTTTTATGCAGAAGCTTATGATATGACAGTTATGACAACGAGAATGTTTACGCATACTGGTCCAAGGCGCGGCGACGTTTTCGCCGAATCTACATTTGCAAAGCAAATAGCAATGATAGAGATTGGATTACAAGAACCTGTGATTCAGGTTGGTAATCTAGATTCGTTGAGAACTTGGGCAGATGTTCGTGATGCTGTTAGAGCATATTACATGCTTGTGACAAAAAATCCAACTGGTGGAGAGTATTATAATATTGGTGGAACTTATACGTGCAGCATAAGAGAAATGTTGAATCATTTAATCAGTTTATCTACTGTTGATAATATTGATATCGTAATAGATCCAGAGCGATTGCGCCCAATCGATGCAGATTTGCAAGTTCCCGATACTTCCAAATTTACAAACCATACTGGATGGAAGCCAGAGATTTCATTTGAAGAGACAATGTTAGATTTGTTGAATTACTGGCGAAATCAAGTATCAAGCGGAAATAATTTTATATTAAGGTGAAAAAGAGTGTCAGTTAATATTCTAGTTATTGGCGAAAGCTGTAGAGATATATTTAAATACGGAAAGTGTATTAGATTATGCCCAGAGGCACCAGTGCCAGTATTTGATTTTGTTCAACAAATTGAAAATGATGGAATGGCTCACAATGTTTACAATAATGTAAAAAGTCTCGGAGTTAGTGTCGATATAATCACCAATAACAATTGGAAATCTATAACAAAGACTCGATTTGTTGACATCTCTTCTAATCACATGTTTATGAGATATGATGAAGGCGACAAGAAATATGGAAAATGCGACATACATTCTATTGATTACGAAAAATATGATGCAATCGTAATTTCTGACTACAACAAGGGTTTTCTATCCGAAGAAGACATTTGCGCCATAGGAAGGCATCATCGGTGCGTGTTTTTGGATACAAAGAAGATGCTGGGATCGTGGTGTGAGGATATAGATTTTATAAAAATTAATGAATTTGAATATCAAAATAATAAAGAAAATATCGATAAAATATCTGATGGGAAAATTATTGTAACTCTTGGTTCCAAGGGTGCGCTTTATGAAAACGAGACATATCCTGTATCAAAAGTAGATATTAGAGATGTCGCAGGAGCGGGAGATTCTTTTGTTGCTGGGCTATCTGTAAAGTATATCGCATGTGGTGATATACGCGAATCGATTAGGTTCGCTAATGAGTGCGCAACCGTAGTTGTGCAAAAAAAAGGAGTTAGCGTTGTCAAATAGTGTAGTTTTTACTAATGGATGTTTTGATGTTGTCCACAGAGGTCATGTTGAGTTATTAAAATATTGCAAAGATATCGGAAGTCGCGTCATTGTTGGATTAAACAGTGATGAAAGCGTTAAAAGACTTAAGGGGAGTGAAAGACCATATTTTAACGAACAAGACAGAAAGCTATTATTAGAAACATTGAATTGCGTTGACGAAGTATACATATTCGATGAAGATACGCCATACAATCTTATATGTGAACTAAAGCCAGATATAATAGTCAAGGGTGGCGATTATGTTCCTTCTGAAGTTGTAGGAAATGATATTTCTGATGTTATAATTTTCAATTTTGTTAACGGATACTCTACAACTAAGATTTTGGATAAAATGAAATGACATATGTTTTTGATATAGATGGAACTCTTTGCACAACTTCAGGCGGAGATTATTTGAACGCACAGCCATTCCATGATAGAATAAAGATAGTAAACATTCTAGCTCAGAATAATAAAATTGTTCTTCATACTGCAAGAGGTATGGGCAGGCATCAAAATGATGCTCAGAAGGCAATTGAAGAGTTTTATGATTTAACAAAAAAACAGCTTGAGGATTGGGGTGTAGAATATCACCAATTGTTTTTGGGAAAACCCTCTGGCGATTACTATATAGACGATAAAGGCATTAGAGATGAAGAATTCTTTGACAATGAACTATGTCCCTAAAGGTTGGGGATTTGAGAAATGGATTGTAAACTGTGATGAGTATTGTGGGAAACTGCTTTATTTCGTCAAGGACAAGCGATGCTCTTGGCATTATCATGTCTTAAAAGATGAAGTATTTTATATCCAATCTGGAAAAATGTTGGTAAAATACTCCGATGATGATGACATTGAAAATGCAAAAGAACTGATATTAGAAAAGGGTGATAATTTCCACGTATATCGCGGACTGCGGCATCAGATGATAGCTTTGCAAGATACGGAATTGTTTGAGTTTTCAACTCAACATTTTGATAGCGATAGCTATAGAATACAAAAAGGGGATTGACTTTTCCCTCAATGTGATTAAGTTTGAAAATAACTTACTTACATGTTATAATAAACTTAGAAACAAACACAAAGGAGATTGCAACAATGCAACTAACTAACCAAGCACTCGGTGCCGTAATGATGGCGCTACAAAACTCACTTATGAATCAAACAGACATTGTTCCCGTATTACAAGGATTTGACTTCAAAAACACGGACGACGGACTTGTTGTGAACAATCCCCCCGTTGTCGAAGTCGATGAGAAAAACGAAGACAACGAAACGGACGCAACTTCTGTCTTTCAAGAATTTACAGAGTAGTGCCGAGATACATATACAAATGCCAGAGTTGCGAGATCGAATTTGAAGTCTCACACTCATTTGGTGAAACAGTAGACATTTGCGCTGGAAAAGATTGTAATAGTATAGAGGTAAAGAGAGTACCTCAGTTTATAAATCTAGCCAAGAAGCAAGAAGTTGAAGCGCAGGTTGGCTCAATCGTAAATCAACATATTGAAGAAGCGAAAGAAGAAGTCAAAACATACAAACAAGAAATGAAGAACTGGAAACCAGAGCAATGATTTATGCATT
>Ga0315338_1002925_pt1 | contig 15800 bp, 22 predicted proteins | sample ASW8metaG_FD_204518 | JGI IMG/M metagenome (GOLD analysis project Ga0315338, IMG submission 204518) | Ammonia-oxidizing marine archaeal communities from Monterey Bay, California, United States - ASW #8 | ecosystem: Environmental > Aquatic > Marine > Coastal | place: USA: California | collected... | reverse complement strand
CGAAAGATGGCTCAATTAAAGAAGTTGAAGAGGAACAAACATCTGAAGAAACTGTCGAAGAGGAAGTCGCTGAAGAGACTAGCGGCGATAGGGAATGGTATAATGATTCTCTTTTCGAATCCCTCAAAAAGAAGTGGACAAAATAGGTAAAATAAAGTATGGCTACTTGGTACGTGTCAAAAGCAGAAGGAGCGGATGCTAATGCTGGCACATCTACGTCTGCACCCAAGTCTACACCACAAGCGGCTCTAAACAGTTCGAGCGCTGGTGATACAATTGAGTTTATTGATAGTGAAACGTATTATGATGCATCCGGTTCGGGGCATACATATTATCTCGCAGATGCTCAAGAAAAAGCCAACATTACAATTAAAGCTGGTACAGACTCTGACGGCAATAAATACAAACCAACACTCTGTGGAAAGACAATAAATGAAAGTGGATCAATCGTTGCGGCTTATGCCGTTAAATATAATACTGGGTGGACTTTCGAAGGTATAGAATTTAGAGATTTTGGTAACTCTGGCCTGGTCTATAGCGACTCTGGGATTTCTAATCTTACAGTAAAGGATTGTTCGTTTCATCATATCACCCAAAGGGATGGCCATGGGTCGGCTGCAGCGGCAGATGCGGCAATTCTTCTTGGAATTCAAGGAGATCAAACTACCAATGTTATTGAACGCTGCTATTTTTATGAAATTGGGGCATATGCAGTTAGACAAACCGGGACAACCGGAGCGATGACTGTTCGCAATTGTTTGGTATATTCTTGGGGTGGAGAAGGCGGTGCTTCTGCAGGCAATTGGAGCGCGTTTCTTTCACAAAATACTGGTTCTGTTGTAGAGCATTGTACTATAGTAAATTTTGAGGGGAATCCAAATGGAACTACCCCCATCATTAATCTTGGGTCCGGGTCACTCGGTGGAATGGCACGATACAACATTATACATTCTTGTGTAAATGGAACAAACTCGTCAAAAATTTATGCTAATACTGCAAAATATAATATTGTTTTTGCTTGCGGTGGAGCGAATCTAGACGCCGAAATCACTGTTAGCGATGCTACAGGAAATCTTAGTCAAGATCCACTATTTGTGAACACAGGTAGTGCCGAAAGTACAACGTCTGAAGCCGGAACGCATCCAGACTTTACTTTTGCGGGTACAGACTCCCCCTGTTGGCAAGGAGCGGTGGACAGCACAACAACAGACGATATTTTAAATAACGGAAATAAAAGAGATTCTTATTCAGCAGGAAACATACCAGCCATTGGTTGCTATCAGTTTTATAGAGAATTCTCAGATTACGCCTTGTCAGATAATGTTCTAGAAAACGATTATATTATAAATACTTTAGCTAATATTTCAAAGGAATACAAAACAATAGTCAGTAAAACAGATACGGCTGCTCCGGCAGTGGCCCCTTTTTCCAAAGGTGTCAGAGGACCAGCACATTTAAGAGGTAGGTCAACAGCCTATGGGTGCACCCAATCTGGAGGTGATCCATCAAATGTTGGCAAAGAAGAAGAATAAACTTTTAAGGAGGGTTTAATTATGGCAAGTCCAAGAGCGAGAAGAATGAGAAGAGCGTTGCGTTTGAAAGCACTAAGGGGAACAACAACAGCACCAGTTGTAGCGCCTGTTGCTGAAGAGGCTCCTGCAGCAGAGGCCGAGGAAGAAGTGGTAGAAACTGCTAAAATTCCAAGAGGTCTTCGTGTTTCTAAGTCTGATGCGAAAAAGTCTACTAAGAAGACTAACAAAAAAACATCAGCTAAAGCAAGCGATACTGCATAATTACAGTAATTAAAGAGGAATATTATGCGCGATTTACTAAATAAAATAACGAAGAATTTTATATTGGGAGAGGGCAAGTCGCCCTCCCCCTCTCTTTTTACTTATATTCAATCCCTAAATGAAACTCTATCAAATATTAGGGCTCGTACACAAACAGATGCTAGACGCTTAAGTATGGCTAAAGAGCACCTAAAAGAGATAAAAAAGGGGGCAAAAAGACTTTATGAAGAGGTACAATTGCTCGAAGAGAGATTGAATATATTGGAAGAGAGTAAAAAGGATTAAAGAATGAAAGAACTTCTTCTGGAAGGCGGTGTTGCTGGTCACCTAGCACATCTTTATGACAATAGAAATTTATCCTTCAACAAGGTTGCTAAAATTTTATCTTTAGCATCTGGAGGTGAATTAATAGGAACTGAGAAAACAGATGGTTATAACATCTATCTTGGTTATAAAGATGGAAAAGCCAGATCCGCAAGGAATAAAACACATATGCGAGCAGGTGGCATCGATGCCGCGCAGTTAGCAGCTAGGGAATTCCAAGGAGGAGAGGAAGTCAAAAGAGCATATACAGAGTCTTTTGATGCATTCGAAGCAGCAGTTGAAAGTCTAAGTCAAGAAGAAAGAAATAGAATATTTGGAGAAAACGGAGAGATATTTTATAACTCTGAAATTATGGGACCGGGAGCATCCAATGTTCTTAATTATGATACAAATGTCATAACCATTCACCATGGTGGCCATAAAAGATATGATCCAGTTAATGATAAAGTGATCGATGTTGATGCATCAGAAAATTCTGCGGCATTAGATAGAGTTATTGATAAGTTTGAACAATCCATAACTGGCAAGAAATTCGATATTCAAAAGACGGCCTTTATGGAGTTGAAATCTTTAGACAATGATAGTCATCTTAAAGCAACGTTGGAAAGAATGAAATCTGCCGGGTTTAGTGGTGAAATGACTATCGAAGAGTATCTAGAACAGAAGATAGCCCCTGCTGTTAAAAAACAGTTTGGATATCTTCGTAGCGATTTAGAACAAGATATAGTTGATAAAATATTACGCAAGGAAGAATCGAAATCCTTAACTGTTATTTACAAGGGTCTTCCGAAAGAAGAAAAAATACAAATCAGAGATTTTATAAAAGAATCTGGTAAATTGGTGTCAAGAGCCATCTGGCCACTGGAGGACGCGATTCATGACTTCGCAGTAGAGATGCTCAGGGGCCTGGAGAGTGCTTATATCCTTGATAATCAAAAAGAAGTTGAAAGGTTAAAAAGCGAAATATCTACCGCCGTTAAAGCCATTCAGTCTTATTCTGGCCCCGGGGCAGAAGAGGCTAGTAATGTCTTGGTCAAGCAATTACAAAAAATCAAACATTTAGATAATATAAGCAGTGCTGCAGAGGGGTTTGTTTTTGAGTATGAGGGTCAACTGTATAAATTTACAGGAAATTTTGCCCCCGTTAATCAAATATTGGGACTCTTTAGATACGGAAGGGGTTCTGTTCCTGCTATTTCTCGTCAAGAAGACAGCCCCATTGAGGAACAGGAGGCTGAAGTGGTAGAAAATCGCACAGTTGCTGTGATTCCTGGGGCGTTTAAGCCTCCACATCGTGGCCATTTAGATATGGTTAAACATTATGCTAACTTAGCAGATGAAGTATTGGTTATGGTATCAAAGCTTTCGAGAAAAACCCCGGAGGGTAACGATATAACTGTCGATGATGCTATAAGAGTGTGGCAGATATATTTGGAGTCTGCTGGTCTTGGCAATGTTTTTGTAAATCCATCGCCTCATGCCTCACCCGTGCGAGCAGCCTACGAATTTGTTGAAAAAGACTCCGAATTCGGTGATCAAGTGATACTTGGAACAAGTACGAAAGGCGGAGACCAGTCAAGATTTGCTAAAAATGTCCAAAAATATGCAAAAAAAGGCGTAAAAGTGCTTGATCCTATGGAATATGCCTTCTCTCCGGTGGGAATAGAGCTTAGTGCACGCGATTTTCGGGCTGTTTTGGACTCTGGAGAGGATATTTCTCCATTTTTACCTGAAAATGTCGATCCAAATGCTGTATTATCAGTATTGAAGCCCTCTAGAGTCGATAAAGGGGCTATTTTTGAGATAATTGAGCAAATATTGGACGAAATAGAGCCAATTCAACAGAAATATAAAGAAAAACACGCTAAAAACCGCCTTACAACGAAGGGAAAGACGGTAAAAGAGCCACCATTTGATGAAAACCCGCCCTCTGAACGTTCGAAAAGTGCCCCTCCTATGGAGGAATCTGAGGAACTAGAGGAGATGTCAGCAATGGCTGCAGGTAGTATAGGGGTGGCATCGGGACCTTCAAAACCAAAAAAGAAACAAAAAAAATCAATGATTAGAGAAGAAGACGAGATTGTTGAGCAAATAATGAACTATTTACTACAAAATGGACCTTTGGGAGAATAAAAATGTTTATTGAAAGGGAAAAACTAGCCAAACAGATATCAGAAGAACAGCAATTGCGAGAATACGTTCGAAAAGCAATAAAAGTTGTCAAAAATAAAAGATCAGAGAAACGCGATGCAGCAATTCTGGAAGAACAGAAGCTGAGATCAGTTATTAGACAGTTAATTCAAGAAACAAAAGTTTCTGACACTGAGGAATCTCCTCATACATCAACTGGTATCAATGTGTTGGAGGATTTGTTGAAAAAGATCGTTCCTATCATAGAAACTGATTACAAAAAGCTAACGACTGAAAAATCCCAAAGAGATTCTTATAGAGCACACATTCTTCATGCTATCGAAAACTCTCTTGCACCTCCAAAAGCTATGGATGCAGCATCTGCAGAGGCTGGTGGGGATCCCGGCGAGGGAGATAAGTTTATTAATATTAGGGAAGAAGATGTTAATATTAAACTTGGAGATGATGAAGATCCTGAAGAATTTATCGATGTTAGGGGTGAAAAAGAAGCCGAAGAAGAAGTCGGAGACCCTGAGAAAGATGAATTCTCACTTTCAGGGCAAGATGAAACAGGTAGAGATATGGCTTTTGATACTTTTAAAAGAATTGAAGCTAGTATTCTAGATTCCTGGGAAGTTCTATACTCAGATGAAGATAAAGAGCTTTTCTTTGATTATCTTATCACTAATTTCAAACTTTACTTTGATAAATTCGAAGATGAACTGCAGCCAACACTACCTGAACCAACCACTCCAGAATATGAGAGAGAAAAAGGACAGGAAGAACTAGGTGAGCCTGTTGCAGAATTTTGATATCATTAAGTAATCAAATTAATTTCTTGACTTTCGAAAAAATATGTGCTACAATCTCTTCTTAGTTATTTCAAATAACTTAAATCATTACTTTTTCTTACTTTCTCTTTAATTTAAATTTTATTTAGTATAACATATTTTAATATGTCTTGGAAGAAAAAAAGTAAAAAAAACTTCTCTAATACAAAAAGAAAAGACTATAGTCTAGCTAGAAAGCTAAGAAGAGAGGGCAGAAGTTCATCTGAACTAGAGGTTGCAATTAATTCTCTGAGCCTAGAAGAAATAATAGGTCTCAAATTAGAAATGGCTTCTAAATCTGCAGGGGGTTTACTATATGGCTTGCCATTATGGTATTCTTTACCTTTAATTATAAAAGAAGCAATATTAATATATGCTATCTCAGCTTGTAAAACAAACATGGAAGCCGCAAGGTTTTTAGGAATTGATAAAGTATATCTCAGCGGTCTTTTAAAAAAATATGACATCGATCAGTATTTTGAAAAAAAGAATTTGACAAAAGAAGATGAATAGTTTATTATGAATATAAGATATTAAGAAACTAGATATTTATACAAGGTTAAGTAGCTACCAATTAGGTAGTTGGGTAAGAATGAAAAATAACAAAGGGATTAATACTTGAAACCTTCAATGCCTCTAACGAAGGGCCAGTTTTCTGGCAGTCGACGTGAGGATAGTATTGGCGATGATTCGAGAAATTCGCCCTTTCTTACCCAATTGCCTAATTATTAACATTACTAAAAAAGGTATTCAGCATGGCAAATAAAGAAAACAAAGTTACAGAACTCGAACAATCAATTGATGAAATTGCTACAAGAGTTGAACAACAAACAGAAATGATCCAACAAGCACTATTAATGCTCGCCAATGACAAGGTTCAAGAACTTCATAACAGAGTTAACAATATGCATGGTCGAATTAGCGATATGCGTGACGATATTCACGAAATTAAAGTAAAATTAGAAAATCTATAAATTTAATTGGTGCGAAATAGCTCAGTGGCAGAGTCGGTGGCCGTTAACCACTTGTTCGTAGGTTCGAATCCTGTCCCGCAGCTTATGGTATATAAGTATGAAAAATATCTTAACTTCTTGGTTTAAATTCAGATCTGGCCGAATTGATGAGGCTGGCTTTCCAAGAATCGTTAGAATGTTACAAGCTTCAGTTCCTAACGTGAAGACTATTGCATTTTTGACAGCAGAAAACCCCAACGGCGAACCGTTAGAGAAATCTCAAAACGTAGAAAGAAACAAAAACCTTTCCAGACGATTGAGGGAGTTAAATTATGGGTTTGTTAAGATTCGTGGTAAATTTGGAACACCAGAGAACTCTTTTATGGTACCAAATATGTCCAGAAAAGATGTTGTCGAACTAGGAAAAGCTTTCGAACAAGAATCAGTAATCTGGGGTTCCCGCGAAGATGATAAGATGATGTTCGAATATATAGAAGGCGATAGAACAGTACAAAAAAGAGATATAGTGTTGTTTGGAAAAGATGTAGAAACTAGGGATGATTTATATTCCCAGGAAAAACAATCGTCAGGACGCAAGTTTTTTATCCCGTTCTTTGATGAAGACTATGCTATTGAAGAAGTTTCAAATGATCCAATTCCTCGCGATCTTGTCGAGGACAATGAATATAATTTAAATATTTTAAAAGAAGTCGAAGAGAGATGCTATAAACTCAGCGTAGAAGGTAAAACTACAAAATATTATTGGCATCACAGAGGAATACTAAACGTGCTGGTTGACAGCATAAGAAAGAACATTAATGAGTAATTGGTTTACTGGATCCGGCGAACAAACTACTTTTGACGATATTCTCTATAACATTAGAGAGCACACCTATTTTAATGGTACAACCTATATTGGAACAGATTCTTTCTTTAAAAGAGAGGGATGTGTATTTTCTACTGCAATATGCCTCCACGGGGCTGATGATCAATCAGGTGGAAAATATTTTATATGCCGAACCGTATTATCAAAAAAAGAATTTCCAAATTTGGCAACTAGAATGTTGAAAGAGGTTGAAAAAACCCTTGAACATGCTCATAAGATAATAGAAGAGCATCCAAAAGCCATTATGGAATTACATTTAGATGTAAGCAGTACAGAGAAGAATGAAGGAACAAGTCATTTAGCCAATATGTTGGTCGGATATGTAAAAGGATCCGGCTTTGACTGTAAAATAAAACCAGAAGCTTTCGCAGCAGCAACAATTGCGGATAAACATACAAAATGAAATATGCTAAACTAAGATTTGAAAAATTTGATGTTAGAATAGAAAAAGCAGAAGCTCTTTGTAGAGACGAGGCAAATCGTCTATATATGGAGAAAGATGTTGATTTTGAATTTTATCACTATGATGCAGAAGTAAGAACCCTATATGTGTTGGAGCATGAAAATACTACAAACCCTGTCGAACATAAGCATTTGAAAAAATTGGAACAAATGATAAAAAAAGAAGTCGACGAGCGATGGTATATTGGCATAATCTGGAGAGATCCAGAGCTTTTCCAGGGCCGTTAATTTTAATATGAACAAGAAAAATAAAAAATGGAGCATCTCTAAGAAAGACCCAAGCTTTATGGATATTAATCCAGATAGGGCCAGTCTGAAAAAGGTTATGTACTGGAGAGTTATAACTTTCTTTATTTCTACTTTGGTAGCTTTTTATTATTTGGGAGAACTAACTTCATCAATTGAGATGACTATAATTGAAGCCCTAATATTAACCTTTTTTCACTATATTTTTGAAGAGTTATGGGATTCTAAAATAAGAAATAGGGCCAATAATGATCAAAAATGAAGAAGAGTTTACCTATTACATGAGCAGAAGGTTGCTCGGATTGACTCTAATTGTTTTTGCATTTAATTCGTATTTTGAATTTCTTATGATCCCGATGCCAGAAAGAAAAGGCTTTATATTTATAATGGCTTTGGAAAAAACAGGTTATATGTTTCCAATGATAAGTCTATTCCAGCTTGTTTTTGGGCTAATGTTGTTTTTTGGAAAATATGTTGTATTATCAACAATCATCTTAGCTCCAATAATTTTTAATATATTGGTTTTCCATATTTTTTTAGCCCCATCTGGCATTACATTCGCTCTTTTGTTAACAGCATTAGAATTAAATTTATTATGGGAACACAGAACAGCTTTATGCAACTTGTTCTTTAATGAGTGAGAACTTAAATTTGTTGCTATTTATAAGCAACCAATGGTAATATAAGGAGAATTAAAATGTTTGACGAAAACGAAGAGGGTGGAATCGGACTCACAGATCTAAACATCCCTACTCTAGATATTGAAAATCTAGATATAGACGCTATTGAGGCTGAAAAAGTCGAAACCGTAGAGGATGAATCTGGCGGAGCATTAACATATGCGATTATTGGTTCTGGTCAAGGCGGAGGAAGAATCGCCAAAGCTTTTTATGATTTGGGATATAAGAAATGTATTGCATTCAATACAGCAAAATCAGATTTAAGTCTCTTGGATATGCCAGAAGATCACAAGTTTTATGTTGATTTCTTCGGCGGCCAAGGTGCTGGCAAAGATCAAGAAAAAGGCCGCAAAGCATATGAATCCAGAAACCAAGAGATTTTTAATAAAATGCGCCAAGTGTTTGGAACGAACATTGATAGAATTCTTGTTTGCGTTGGCGTTGCAGGTGGAACAGGAGGAGGTTCTGTACAAACCCTAATCGACGCAGCTAAAAGATATTTCACATATGTAGGAAAAGATGACGCAAATGAAAGAGTTGGTGTCGTCGCTTCTCTTCCAACCACTGGGGAAGCAGCATCGCCAACGGTGGCTAAAAACGCATATAATCGTATGACAGAACTTTGCGTTCAAGCTTCCAATGGAGAATTTGCCCCATTCGTCATCATTGATAATGACAAGATTAAAAAGCTTTATCCACAACTTACGGTAAAGCAGTTCTGGCCAACTCTTAACAATACGGTAGCAGGGCTTTTCCATATTTTTAATCTTTTGGCAACGAAGAACTCAAATTATACAGCTTTTGATCCAGCGGACTATGATACTATTATGAAGTCTAAAGGGTGTATGATCTTTGGTGTAACAAATGTCAAAAATGTTGAGGATGAAACATCCGTTTCTCTTGCATTAAAAAATAATTTAGAAAAAACTTTGCTAGCAGGTGGATTTGACTTGACAACAGCCGAAGGTGCTGCTAGTATTGTTGTTGGAGGTACAAAGTTGTATGAAGAAGTTCCTGGGCTTATGGACTCCATTGAATATGGTTTTGATACTCTTGCTACTCTTACTGGCGGTGCCATTATTCATAGAGGAATCTACGAGGATTCTAGCAAGGAAAACCTTGTCGCTTATACTATTGTTGGTGGATTAGATATACCACAGAAAAGGCTTGATGAGCTTAAAAAGTTTTTAAGAATTCGTTAAGACATTTATAAGGAAAAAAACAAATGAAAAAGGTATTAGCTTTAGTGTTTATTGTTGCGTTTTCTATGACAAGCGTTACATTTGCAAACGCTCCAGAAGAAGATAAGGTTTATAAAGAAACAGTAAAAGTGTGGAAAAAGTGCAAGACTTGCCATGGCAATATAAACACTGGAGAAGCTACCAAAGTTGGAAAGAAATTAGGTGCTCCTGAAAACATATTTTCCAATTTGACCAAACAAGAAATAGAAGATCTTAAAAAATTCATTACAAATGGACAAGGCAAAATGCCAGCTTTTAATAAGAAGTTGAGCGAAGATCAAATTGAATTAATTTCAAAGTTTATTATATTTGTTAACAACCTAGCAAAAGTTAACAAGGATAAACCTGCAAATTCAGATGATATCAAACCAATCCTTTTCATTGACTATATGAACAATAAGAATCTTTAATAATTAGCCTCCGTAGCTCAGTTGGAAGAGCAGTTGATTTGTAATCATCAGGTCGCGGGTTCGAATCCCTTCGGAGGCTCCATATTCATTAAACAAACAGGAGCTAAAATGAATATTCTTGATAAATTATCAGATACCCCTTATAATTCCAATACATTGGCTACACTATCTTACGAAGATGGTTGCGATGTATTTCATTTTATGGACGACCATATTGAAGAAGCTGTAAATGAAACAAGTACAGTTTCTGCTCTTGCAGAATTGGCCACATCGGTACCGTCTGTATCTATGGAGGGTTCTGAATATAGCCTCATAGAAGAGTTAAAAACAGAGACATTTCTAGATACTAGTGTTGATGAAAAAGAACTTTTAAAGAGTGCTATTAAAGAAAAAATAAAAGAAACGTTTTTTGAACATGATTGGGTAACTTGCTCCACCGAACATTATGATTATAAGCGCGGTTTCACAACGGTGGGAACAACCGTTATGGTTAGCCTCGAAGATCTTAAAGACTTGTCAGAAGATGATTTAAGAGGTTGGAGAATTGAAGTATCAACAGAGTACGGAACAGTTATTTTAGATTAATAATTTGCTCCCGTAGCTCAGTTGGATAGAGCAACGGCCTTCTAAGCCGTGGGTCGCACGTTCGAATCGTGCCGGGAGTGCCACATACAGGAGAAAGCTTTGACCAGAAAGAGAACTCACAAATACTGGAAAAATTATATATGTTACCCTCCAGAAATAGTGATAAAGGTTGATGACACGACATATAATCATATATCGCTCAAGATATATGTAGGAAATGTTATCGCATATACAAAAACGGTCAAAGTATTAACATCAGAATTGGAGCAAAAAACTCTAGACACCATGGTTAATAGAATCTGCGAAATAGTCACTAGACTCACCCCTCGCTTATCTAGTGTAAATTCTCCACAATTAGAAAAAGTAATAACAAATCTTAAACAGGTCTCCAATGGCGGAGGTCTGAGAATTTGGGAAAGAAAGAATTTAACAACATAATTTCATTTGCGTATAATTATATGAACAAGTAACAGGATGGTTGTATGAGTAATTTTGATTTGGAATGGTTAGCAGCAGGTTCAGATAACGAAAAGAAGGAAAGTGTAAAAGACTCCTCTCCTTCAAGTTTCGAAAATATTAAAAATATTTCTTCCGATCATGATGATTCGAAGGATCGTATTGAAGCATATAATAATAAATTATATTTTTACGCCGAAGTATCTAGGACAAACAATCTTACGTTAAATAAGAAGTTGGTAGAAATGGGCGTAAAATATGGGAATGTGACCAATGGCCTAGATTTGCAAAACCCTATACCTATTGAACTTCATATCAATTCATACGGCGGAAGCGTCTTCGCAGGCTTCTCCTCTGTAGATTATATCGAAAGATCTAAACTCCCAGTGATCTCTGTTATTGACGGTTGCGCTGCATCTGCAGCAACTATTATGAGTGTCGTCGCAGGTCATAGACAAATCAATAAAAACGCCTTTATGTTAATTCATCAACTCTCATCTGGTATGTGGGGAAATTTTGAGCAGTTGAAAGATGATTTTAAAAATACCGAAATGTTGATGAATAGAATTAGAGAAATTTATGAAGAACACACCAAGATTCCAAAAGCAAAGTTAAACAAAATATTAAAACACGACCTTTGGTGGGATGCACAAACTTGTCTTAAATATGGCTTAGTGGATGAGATTATCTAATATGAGTATTTGGACAAAAAATCTATTCTATGCTGTTGGAATCATATTGGCTTTTCTACTTTTCCCCCTCGCAGCATATGCGAATAATATATAGTCGTTTAGTAGACATAACACTATTTATATATGAGCGATTCGTCGCTCTTACATGTAAGAACAGAAAATAAATTAATTTAGGAGGATAAAAAGACATGTCAAAAGTACAAGAAAATGCACCTGCCACGTTTACGAACACGGTGGATATTCAAAATACACTCACTTATCGTAACAAAACAGAAACACTTAGCTCGGTAGGCTCATACGCTACGCCAACAAAAACTTGTGTTGCTGCTGATTCTGGTAAAGTGTTTTTCGTCGATATGAGTACGGTTAATATTGTATTGCAAGTACCAAGCACAGCCGTAGCAGGTTGGAATTGCAAAGTCATCATGGCTACTGCTAGTGATAACGAAGGTACAAAGGATTTCGCCCTTACAACGGGATCTGACTCAGTAGATTTCGGTGGTCACATTCGACAGGGTGGTAACTCTGTAATTGAAATCACGTCTAATACTAGCTGTATTGCTTTCGATTCAAACGATGGTGCTGTAACTGTTGGAGACTATCTCGATGTATATTGTGATGGAACCGACTATTACGTAATAGGTACCACGGTCACTGCTGCAACTATTGATATTGCAGATGCTGCCGATGGTCACACACTACCGTAGTAAACATTAATAAAATGTTTTATAATAACCCTCTTCTTTTTGAAGGGGGTTTTTTTTATATTATTTATTGAGAGTTGGGCCGTGTTTTTTAATATTTGAAAAGATGAAAATTCTTAACTGTTCTGAGGTTGGAGATATAGATACAAAAGGAAAGTATCTATTAACGGAATGGATCATTCCAATAAGGCGACCCTTTGCATTGAAAATTGGAGAACCTGAGCTTCCACCTGTTGCGGGAATAGTATACATGGCAACACCATCCCACTTTCGCTCTCCCATATAATATCCTTCTAGAAGAGGCGCGGCACTATCATAATAGATTCCTGCAGGAGCAGCAACGTTATAGGCCCTATCTCCCTTTTCTGGATCTTTAAAAGATATTCTAACAGCAGGCTTGTCTAGATCTGGAACCCACAAAAGGCAAGTATCTATACCTTGATTAACTTCGACAATCTCTGCATGCCATCTTTTATAGTCAGAATCTAGAATTTCAATAACAATATCAATATCTTTGATTAAATCGATCTTGGGAATGATGTCTGGGGCAGTGTCACAAACGTGACCGGCAGTTAATACGTATCCCCCTTGGGAATTTAGCTTAACAACCACCCCAGATCCAGTAATCTTTCCAGCGTCAACTCTACAATTTTCTCCCTCGCACAGATCTATACGAATAGTTTTTTCAATCTTTGCAAAGGAATCAATGGTATGTTTAGGAAATTCAGGACTATTGACGGTCGCGCATCCACCGCCACAACCGGCCAGGAATAGAGATGCCAATAACAGGCCGAATTTTAGAATATGTTTGTGCATTAATATAATTAGGATACATTATAAAAATATTGACTTTAAACTAAAAAAGAGAACTAATTAAGTTACAAGGAAAAAGTTTTAATACGACCTATGGCTAAGAAAATATACGTTTTTGATACTAGTGTTTGTTTAACAGATTTCAATTCTATTAACTCATATGAGGATAATGATATTGTTCTTCCTTTGAAAGTTTTGGACGAGATTGACGATCAAAAAAAACGACAAGATGGTGTAGGCACAAACGCTAGAAGCATCATTAGGCTTCTAGATTCTTATCGCGCTAGCGGAAGCTTATACGAAGGTGTTTTGATCGGAGAAGACAAAGGGTCAGTTTACGTAAGAAATTATGATCCATCATTGTTGCCAAAAGACTTAGACCACACTTGCCCAGATAATCAAATAATCGCCACAGCACTAACAGAAAGAAAAAACTCCCCAGACAATGAAGTTATTATGGTTTCTCGCGATATTAATATGCGAGTTAAATGCGATGCTCTTGGATTAGCTTGTGAAGATTATAGTGAAAACCAAGTTGTCAAAACAAAAGAAGAGCTATATACAGGATTCGCGGAATATTTAGTAGATGATCAAATTGTCGATAGCTTTTATACAGGGGAGGAAGTTTATGTTGAAGATGACTCAACACAGTTTTATCCAAATCAGTTCATTATGCTTATTTCAAATTCGAATGAAAAGAAAACAGCATTAGCAAAATTTACCAGCTATAAAATCCCATTATCCAAAGTGAAAGACAACAGAAACATATGGTCACTTAGGCCAAAGAACAAAGAGCAAAATTTTGCATTTGAAATATTAATGGATCCTAAAATTCCAATTATTTCGCTAATTGGAAAAGCAGGCTGCGGAAAGACGCTGTTGGCAGTTGCAGCGGGTCTTCAACAAGTCATGGACGACACAGTATACAAAAAGCTAATAGTTTCCAGGCCAATCCAGCCGATGGGTAATGATATTGGATTCTTGCCAGGGACACTTGAAGAAAAGATGGACCCTTGGTTAGCACCAATTCAAGATAATTTAGAGTTTCTATTGGGTAACGACAAAATGACCCTCTTGGAACACGTTGAAAGAGGCCTTATTGAGATTGAAGCCCTTACATATATTAGGGGCAGATCTATATCAAATGCTTATATAGTTATCGACGAAGCTCAGAACTTGACAAGTCACGAGGTTAAAACCATTCTGACCCGCGTTGGTGAAAATACAAAAATTATTTTAACAGGAGATATTGAACAAATCGACAATGTTTATATCGATGGAACAACAAACGGACTAGCCTATGCCGTTGAAAAACTAAAAGAATACGACCTATCCGGGCACATATCTTTGCGTAAAGGTGAGAGAAGCAAAGTTGCCACCCTCGCAGCAAATATTTTATAAAAAACGCTTGATTTTACTTCAAAAAGATGTTATATTGGTCCATATGGACCTCTGGCGCAATGGTTAGCGCATCCGGCTCATAACCGGCAGGTTCTCGGTTCGAGTCCGAGGGGGTCCACCAAGGAGATACATTATGACAGAACAAAATTTACAAGCACCTAATTTTCTTACCACTTCTTTGTCTTACTGGAATACGCAGAAGCAAGAAGCTTTGACAATATTAAGTTTATATTTAGGAAATCCCCTGGCCGTTGCTGATCATCCCGATCATATGGCCGTGATTAAAGAATGGACATTGAAGTTGGCTGAAGCTGATGATGCAATCGAAGTGCTTAAAAAATATTTTCAACAAACATCGGCATCTGGAGGAAACTAAAAATGCAATCGAAATCCGAAGCACTGCCGGTACAAACGCAAACTTTTCGCCTTGTTAGTGGAGAAGTTGGCGATTTCAGCCCCTGTGCATATTGGCTCTTTAAGGTCCGCCCAGGCACAATGGACGATTTTATCGTATCTGAAACAATATTGAATGATATATACGGCATCGACGGAGCAGAAAAAGTCCTGGGTCACAAGTTAGAAACAATTGTAGATCTAGGGGCACATATCGGCGGATTTTCTCGCTTTGCAACAATCGCACACCCAGAAGCACAAATATATGCATATGAGGCGTATAAAGAGAACTACGATCTTCTCAAAATCAATACGGACCCGGTTCAAAATATTCAAATAAACAATATCATCGTATGCGGATCCACGCCGCCAACTGGATTTATCAAGGATGAACAGGAAAAGGACACAGATCTCGGAGGCCCCGTCATAAACACTGGGGGCGGAAAGGTTGTTTTTGATGAAGGCGGCAAAGCGCCACTAAATTCAACAACCCTCAAAGAGATCATGGAAACAAACAATCTTCCCAACATTGATTTTCTTAAAATGGACATTGAAGGTTCAGAGTTTGAGGTCTTGAAATGTGCAAAAGAAGACGGCTCGCTAAGTAAAGTAAAGTATTTGGCTTGTGAGCTTCACGTCAATCCCTTCCGAGGAAGGCACTTCAAATCATTTGTGGATTGTTTGGAAGACTTTTCACACGTTGAAATTGTGCATGATAAAAAGAAAAATCATAGAATGGTATTTGCTAAACAATAGGAGATAATTATGAGTAGTGATATCGAGAACCCCGTATTGAAACAA
>Ga0315338_1002924_pt1 | contig 15810 bp, 14 predicted proteins | sample ASW8metaG_FD_204518 | JGI IMG/M metagenome (GOLD analysis project Ga0315338, IMG submission 204518) | Ammonia-oxidizing marine archaeal communities from Monterey Bay, California, United States - ASW #8 | ecosystem: Environmental > Aquatic > Marine > Coastal | place: USA: California | collected... | reverse complement strand
TATTGCCGCGCCTAGGCAGCTTTGATGTTCCAGGTTTGGAGAATGTAGTCGTGGGCTTTCTGATAGAGCTCCTGAACCTCCTTGAGGTATGGCTCCCAATCTGCCGCGCTTCCTTGCCGGCCCATCTCCTCGAGCTCTTCACACGGATTGGACATGATCATTGCGCCGAGAGAGCGACAGCTGCCCTTCAGGGTGTGAGCGGCCATCTCGAGGGCCTTCATGTCGTTGGATGCGAGGGCCGTTTCGAGAGACTCGATCAGACCTGGAGCCGAGTTGATAAACTCCTGCATAAGTTCGGCCTCGAACTCGGCGTCCCCGCCCGTCATTTCCGTGAGATGCTCACGGTCAATGGGGGTGCTCTTTTCGCTGTCCATCCGTCCTCCTAAAAGTGCCAGGTCAAGTTCCGCTTCAGGCGAATGAAGAGAAGCAGACGCCCCTGCGTAGGGCTTCAATCGTCCCATTCCCGCCAGTTCTTGAGGGCCACCCCTAACCGGGGGGATGATTGTTCCGGCGTGGCCCCGGGTGATTGCCTTTGGGTGGTCTGTAAGTGTATATTTTGTAACGATTTAAATGCCGATATCCTCGGCGCCTGACATCGCCGGAATTCGCGATTGAAAGGGCTGTTTTCCGCCTAGAAATCGGACCGACGGGGGAGGTCGGTGAAATTGGGCACGGTCTTTTCCGTGATTGGAAGGGCCAGCCGAAGCCCGACGCGTTAGAATCGGACCCCTAAATGATGGTCTCGACCGAGAATCCTGGAGGGGAAAAATGAAGCACGTTTCTGTCCTGGGCCTGGCCCTGACACTGTTTGGAATCGGGGCCTCGAGCCTGATTGGTTGTGGACAAGCGGAGAATGCTGCCAGAGAAATCCCATTGATGTCCGCTGAAGAAGAGAAGGTAGCCCTCCATCGTGCCGACCCGGCCGGTGCCTACGGGCAGGCTCTCGTCGCCGAGGCTGTTGTCTCGATTTCCGATCTGGTCACCAATCCGGCAGCTCACGAAGGCGAGACGGTTCGGATCAAGGGTGTCGTCGAAGAGGTTTGTCCCATGCGTGGCTGTTGGTTGGATATTGCCGACTCGTCCGGTAAGACAATGCGTGTGAAAGTAACGGATGGACAGATCGTCTTTCCTGTTTCGGCGAAAGGGCACGAAGCTGCCGTCGAAGGTACTCTGCTCAAGGTGGAGTATGACGCGGAGCAAGCGATGGCTTACCGCGCCCATCAGGCGGAAGAGTTGGGGCAGGCCTTCGATCCGAATACGGCTGAGCAGGGTCCAATGGTTATCTGGCAGCTCGACGGGAAGGGTGCCGTAATCGGAGACTAGACTCGGCCGCCCTCCACAGGTTCTGACCCGTCTCACGTTGGGTAGATTGTGGTGTCAGTCTGCTTCTAAGTCGAGGTGCCTGGCCTTGGGCACCTCTTGACGAATCTCTGCTTCGAGCCCATCAATTATCCCGCCGAGTTCTTCCACGACATCGTCGGCAAACTCGACGGCAAACTTTCGGAAGTCATCGTAGTCCCGGATCTGTTTGTAGGCTTCCTGCAACTGCGGCTCGAGTCGGTGGGCGATGTTGCGCCCATCGAAGCGGACCTCCGCGCGAATGCGATAGGTGTCGTTGTCGATGACCTGAGAGCGGAGGTCGGAGACGTGCTGAATCGACGGGCTCTTCTTGAGAACGTCCATCACCTTGCCTCGTTCCTCGGCCGGGATCGAACTTCCGACGAGGAGGGAGCGGTTCCTTACGATCAGGAAGATCGCGACGAATCCCAAAAGTACTCCAATGGTCAGTGACCCGACGCCATCCCAGAACAGCTGGCCTGTCGTCTGCTGGAGAAGTATCGCCGCGAGAGCGATGAGTACGCCCAGGCAGGCGGCCGCATCTTCTAGCACGACCGCGGCTATGCTCGGGTCGGACTCCTTGCGGAGGTACCTGAAAAATGGACGGTTCCCTGCGTCGGCGCGTACGCCCTTCACAGCGATGATCAAGACGTAGAGCTCGATAAAGAAGGACCCGATGAGAACGCCCACGGCCCACCGCACGTCCGAAAGTTCATGAGGATGAAGAAGTGACTCGATTCCGTGGTAGACGGTTACTCCGCAGCCGAGGAAGAAAATCCCCACCGCACTCATGAGAGCCCAGACGTAACGCTCCGCACCGTAGCCATAGGGAAAGGCGCGATCTGCCTTGCGGCTTGAGCGTCGAATTCCTATGAGGAGGAGGATCTGATTGAGGAGATCCGCGGCAGTGTGGATCCCTTCGGAGAGCATTGCGCCCGATCCGGTCACGAAAAAGGCACCAAACTTAGCGATGGCGACGAGTGTGTTGCCGAAGATGGCGGCGACGACGGCACGTTGCGATGATCCAGCCATGGCGGGACCTTACATCATTCCCAGCTCTAGTTTGGCAGATTCCGACATTAATTCCGGGGTCCACGGCGGGTCCCAGACCAGCTCGACCTTGCCCGACTTGACGCCTTCGCTTTGGGCGACCTTTTCCTCGACCTCGCCCGGCAAAGAACCGGCGACCGGGCACGCCGGGGAGGTCAGAGTCATTTGGATACTGGCGTTGCCCTCTTCGTCGATCTCAATTTCGTAGATCAAACCGAGCTCGTAGACGTCCACGGGGATTTCGGGATCGTAGACGGTCTTGATCGACTCGACGATTCGAGCGTGTAACGTCTCCTGAAACAAAGAAACCTCATCGGGCGTCTCCGCGCCATCTGCTTCCGCAGCCTCTCCGAGGCTCGCTTCGGCACCGTCCTCGCTCGGGTCGGTGCCAAACGGACCCGTCTTTCGCGGGACTGGCTTCTCGAGGGTTCGGTCCTCGTCAACAGAGGGCATTTCCGACGAATCGTGGTTTTCGTTCACCATCAGTTCCGTTCACTCCGTGGTTGCATCGTTTTCGTTTCCACTCAAAGCAGATTCCAGAGTGCGCCACGGGAGCGTCGCGCATTTGACTCGAACCGGAAAGTCCTTCACACCATCGAAGACGGCAAGTTTTCCTAGTTTTTCGAGATCTGGTTCGCTGTCGTCATTGGTCAACATCGCGACAAACTCCTCGATCAGTTCGGCCGCCTCGGCTCGCGTCTTTCCCCGGAGTGTCTCGGTCAGGAGGGAGGCCGAAGCGGTCGAAATGGCACAGCCGATTCCCTGAAAGGAAATGTCCGCGACGCGGTCGTCTTCGAAGCGAAGAAAGAGGACGAGCTTGTCACCGCAGAGCGGGTTGTAACCGACCGACTCAGCGTCGGGGTTCTCGAGGACACGGAAGTTTCTGGGGCTCTTTCCGTGATCGAGGACCAATTCCTGATAGAGCTCTCTGAGATCAGACATCTAAGCGAAAAACTCCCGTGCGTCTTCGATCGATTGCACAAAACGGTCTACGTCATTTCTATCGTTGTAGAGACCCAGGGAAGCGCGAATCGTCGCGGGTATCCCAAAGCGTTCCATGACCGGCTGGGCACAATGATGTCCTACCCGTACGGCCACGCCTTCTTGATCTACGAACGTTCCGAAGTCGTGAGGGTGAATACCTTCGAGTGTGAAGGAGAGAATACTCGCCTTCTCCTTCGCCGTTCCATAGAGCCGGACGCCCTCGATTCGTTGGACTCTCTCGGTAGCGTGCTCGAGCAGATTGTTTTCGTAGGCCGCGATCGCTTCGAGCCCGATACTTTCGAGGTAGTCGATAGCCGCGCCAAAACCCACGACTCCGGCGATGTTCGGAGTTCCCGCCTCGAATTTGTGCGGAACGTGATTGTAGGTCGTCTTTTCGAAACTGACCGACGCAATCATGTCGCCGCCACCCTGGTAGGGAGGCATTTCTTCAAGCAGTTGATGGCGGCCGTAGAGGGCGCCGATACCGGTCGGTCCGTACATCTTGTGAGCGGAAACTGTGTAGAAATCGCATCCAATAGCCTGCACGTCCACCCGGGAGTGGGCGGTACCCTGTGCTCCGTCGATGAGAACGGCAGCTCCGACCGACTTGGCCAGCGCGGTCATCTCCTGAACGGGGAGGATGGTGCCGAGGGCGTTGGAAATATGGGCAAACGTGACGAGACGGGTTCTCTCGCTCAGGAGTGCGCGGTACGCCTCCAAGTCGATTTGACCGCTCTCATCGATGGGGATGACCCGGAGAACAGCGCCCGTGTTTTCGCAGAGCATCTGCCAGGGAACGATGTTGGAGTGATGCTCGAGATGGCTGACGAGAACTTCATCTCCCGCCGCAAGATGCTGGCGGCCATAGGTAGAAGCGACCAGGTTGATGGCTTCGGTGGCCCCGCGAACGAAAACGATCTCTTCGGGCCTGCTCGCGCCGATAAAGTTGGCGAGAGAGCGGCGCACGCCTTCGTACTTCTCAGTTGCGAGCTGACTCAGATGGTGAACCCCGCGATGGATGTTCGCGTTCTCGCGAAAGTAGTAGCGGGCCACCGCTTCGATGACTTGCTGCGGTTTTTGTGTCGTCGCCGCATTGTCGAGGTAGGAGAGAGGCTTGTCTCGAACCTCTTGACGAAGAATCGGAAAGTCTCGTCGGATCCTTTCGATGTCGACGATCCCCTCTGCGGCATCCGCGGTCGGGGTCCCGTCAACCGACCGGTTGCTTCCGGAGAGGGCTCCCGTTGTGACGTCGCTGGACGATCGAGTGTCGGAGCGTGTCATGAGAGAAAGACCGCGTTGCTGAGTAGGTCGGTCGCGAGCAGTTTCGCCGGCTCGTACTTCATTCTCTCGATGATGTCGTGAGCAAATGCATGGACGAGAATCTTCCTTGCCTCGCTCTTGCTCAATCCACGGGAGCGGAGGTAGAACATGGCGTCGCGGTCGAGTTGGCCGATGGTGGCGCCGTGGGTGCACTTCACGTCATCAGCAAAAATCTCGAGCTGTGGCTTCGTGTTCATAAGCGCCTTGGACGAGAGAATGAGACCCTTATTCTCCTGGACTCCGTCAGTCTTCTGCGCGTCTTCGTGAACAAAAACTTTCCCGTTGAATACGCCCTGGGCTTCGTCGTCGAGAACAGATTTGTAAAACTCGCGACTGAAGCAGTGTGGGACGGCGTGGATGACCGAAGTGTGATCGTCCATCAGTTGCTCACCGTTCGCAACATTGAGGCCATTGAGGACGCAACCCGAACCGGAGCCGCCCAGGTAAACGCGAAGGTCGTTCCGGATCAGTTTTCCGCCTCGCGAAACGTTGTTCGTGATGAGATGGGCATCTCGCCCGACCATGGCAAAGGTCGCCGCGATGTGGGTGACAGCATCGTTCTCCCGAACGAACCGATAGTGGTCGAGGTTCGCGTTGTTCGCGAGAACGAGCTCCGTCATCGGATTTGTAAAAAACGGAGCATCCCCCAAGCTTACGTAGTCTTCGAGGACTCGAGCTTCCGCGTTTTCGTCCAGGACGATCAGATTCCGGGGATGGCTCGTATTGATGTCACTATCTGCGCTGGAAACGTGAATGAGATGGATCGGGCGGGCTGAAACCTGGCCCGCTGGTACGTGAATGAAACCGCCGTCCTGGTGGAGCGCGGTGTTGAGCAAAGCAAAGATGAACCCTTCGGTTGCCCCAGCACTGCCGAGGAGGGAGGCAACAGCGTCACTTCGTTCGGCGATCGCCCGACTCAAGGGTTCAGCTACGAGGCCCGACCCAATCTCATCAGAGTCGAGGCTCGAGTGCTCCGCCGAGAAAACTCCGTCGACGAAGACCATTCGAAGCGGACTCGCGGTGTTTTTGTCGGATGCCTCCAGAACTCCAGCGATGACAGCCCGCACCGCACCCGATCGGTTCGATGGATCTTTCGGATCGGCCCCAGCATACTTTGGCGCCCAATTCTTCAAAGCGCGAAGATCGGTGTACTTCCACTCTTCGTGACGTGGAGTGGGCACTCCCGTCTCTTCGAAAGCGTCGAGCGCTTTGCGACGGAAGAGCGATGTCGTGGCGGTCTCCTGTCCGGACGACTCGACTTCGACGAAGCGCTGGGCAAAGACCGACGGAGTTTCCTTAACCTGAGGCATGAACGATGCGTCTCCTTAACACGTGATCCGAAAAACGAGTCCTATGGCCTCGAAACTACTTCCCTGCGACCGCGGCTTCTTCGAGCCAGGAGTACCCCTTTTTCTCGAGCTCGAGAGCGAGGTCCTTGCCTCCGGACTTGACGATCCGTCCTTTGTAGAGAACGTGGACAAAGTCGGGGACGATGTAGTCGAGAAGACGCTGATAGTGCGTCACTACGATAGTGCAACGGTCAGGCGAACGAAGGGCGTTCACACCCTTGGCGACATCCTGCAGCGCATCGATGTCGAGTCCAGAATCCGTCTCATCGAGAACTGCCAGCTTGGGTTCGAGGACCGCCATCTGAAAAATCTCGTTCCGTTTCTTCTCACCACCCGAGAAACCATCGTTGACGGGGCGATTGAGAAGAGAGTCGTCGAGATGGAGCACCTTCAGCTTCTCGCGGACCAATTTGAGAAAGTCGACCGCATCGAGAGGGTCTTCACCTCGCGCCTTGCGGAGGGCATTGACCGCTGCCTTGAGAAAGTAGGTGTTGTTGACGCCGGGCAATTCGACCGGGTACTGAAACGCCAGGAAGAGACCCGCTTGGGCCCGTTCTTCCGGTTCGAGCTCGAGCAGGTCCTGGCCGAGAAACTCGACGGAACCATCGAGGACCTCGAACTCGGATCGGCCGGCCAGGACATGCGCCAAAGTGCTCTTTCCCGAGCCGTTCGGTCCCATGATCGCGTGCACTTCGCCCGCTTTCGCTTCCAGGTCGATCCCGTTGAGGATCTTGTTTCCGTCCGCCTCCACTTGGAGGTTCTTGATCTTGAGCATTGCTCCCTCTCGTCCTCTTCTCTTTCCGCCGTCTAGCCGACGCTGTTTTCCAGGCTGATCTCGAGCAGTTTTTGCGCTTCGACCGCAAACTCCATCGGGAGCTCGCGGAACACTTCCTTACAGAAACCATTCACGATGAGGTTGACCGCGTCTTCCTCGGAAAGTCCCCGTTGCTTGCAATAGAAAATCTGGTCTTCGCCGATCTTGGAGGTGGTCGCCTCGTGCTCGAGCTGCGCCGACGGGTTCTTTACCTCGATGTAGGGAAAGGTGTGTGCACCACAACGGTCACCCATGAGCATGGAGTCGCACTGCGAGTAGTTTCGCGCATTCTCGGCTCCAGGCATGATCTTGACGAGACCACGATAGCTGTTCTGCGAGACGCCCGCGGAGATGCCCTTCGAGATGATCGTCGACGTGGTGTTCTTGCCGATGTGGATCATCTTCGTACCCGTGTCCGCGACCTGGTGATTGTTGGTCACGGCAACGGAGTAGAACTCGCCGACGGAGTTGTCACCTTGCAGAATGCAGCTCGGATACTTCCAGGTGATGGCTGAGCCAGTCTCGACCTGGGTCCAACTGATTTTCGAGTTGCGACCGCGACAGGCTCCACGCTTCGTTACGAAGTTGTAGATTCCACCGACGCCGTCCTTGTCACCCGGGTACCAGTTCTGGACCGTGGAGTACTTGATCTTGGCGTCATCGAGGGCGATCAGTTCGACGACCGCAGCGTGGAGCTGGTTCTCATCCCGCATCGGAGCGGTACAACCCTCCAGGTAGCTAACCTGCGAACCTTCGTCGGCAATGATGAGTGTCCGCTCGAACTGTCCCGTTTGGGCTGCGTTGATCCGAAAGTACGTGCTCAGCTCCATGGGGCAGCGCACACCTTTCGGGATGTAGACGAACGAACCGTCACTAAAAACAGCCGAGTTGAGGGCAGCAAAGAAGTTGTCTGCTGCCGGCACGACCGAGCCGAGGTATTTCTTGACCAGTTCGGGGTGGTCCTTGACGGCTTCGGAAAAGCTGCAAAAGATCACGCCGATCTCGCCCAACTTTTCTTTGTAGGTCGTGGCAACCGAGACACTGTCGAAGACTGCGTCTACGGCCACGCCGGTTAGGCGCTTCTGCTCCTTCAGGGAGATTCCGAGCCGCTTGAAGGTGTCGAGGAGCTCGGGATCGACCTCATCCAGACTCTCGAGTTTGGGTTTTTCTTTCGGTGCCGAGTAGTAGTGGAGGTCCTGGTAGTCGACCGGACCGTAGGAGAAGTTCGGCCACTTTGGTTCGGTCATCTTTTGCCACTGGCGAAACGCTTTCAGCCGCCACTCGAGCAACCACTCCGGCTCGCCCTTGATGGCAGAGATCTTCCGAATGATGTCATCGTTGAGGCCCTTCGGAAACGTCTCCGTCTCGATGTCCGTGGTGAAGCCGTACTTGTACTCAGTTTCCGTGAGTTGCTTCAGATGTTCTGTGTCTGTCGAAGACAAGCTAGTTCTCCTTAGTTGCCGACCGAGCCGGCGCTGTCCAACTCAAACGAAGCGAGAGCCTGAGTGTGGGCGAAAACCCACTCCTCCATAGAGCGTTCACTGTGGGTGATCAGATCAGCGATCGAAGTACGCGAGAAAACGTGATCGAACATCATCTGTAGTCCGGACCAGACCGAACGAATCGAACAGCCTTTCGAATGGACGCAGGCTGCGTGGTCTCCGGAGAATCTTTGACACGTCGCGTTCTCGTAGATCTTGCCTCCGAGTACGGTCAGAGCTTGGGCGAGGCTGATTTCTTCGGCCGGCCGGCCGAGCCGATAGCCGCCGTAGCGACCGCGAACACTGTTGACGAGATCGGCGCGGACGAGAATCCCCATCAGTTTTCCAACGTACTCCGTCGAGATTCCCTCTGCCTCCGCAATCTGATGCACGCTGAGAGCCCGGCCCACGGTCGGGTCGGTACCTTGTTCGGACCGCGCCAGGGTTACGAGACAGCGCAGACCAAACTCCTCTTGAGAGGACAGCTTCATATAGTTTCCCTCTGGTGCCGGTCAGAGAACAGCGAGACCTAAGTGATCAGAGTACACCCAACAATCTCAAGTTGTCCATAAATAGATACGAAATAGTATGGTTTTATTAACACGTTGAAAACGTTGAGGTTACAGCTCTTGTTGTACATAAGGTGGGCTTATTCACCGCCAATCCTAGGGCAGGTGTCCTTATGGAGTTGACTGTAGAGCGGGGGGTGGGAGCTCGACCACCGGGGGCGCGGCCTCGTTCTGGCATTCCCTACTCCATTGCGCTACTGTTGCTCGGTCTGCCAAAAAATGAGAATTCCAGAAAAAGAGTGTACGAAGGGAGAAGGGATGTCAGCCAGCTATGGGAACGGGTCACACCTGTTCACCAGTGAATCAGTGTCGATCGGCCATCCGGACAAGGTCGCGGACCAGATCTCCGACGCGATTCTCGACAGTCTGCTGGCGTCGGATCCTCGGGCACGTTGTGCCTGTGAGACGCTTGTAACGACCGGTCTCGTGGTTGTGGCCGGAGAAATCTCCGTCAACCCGAAGAAGATTGCCGCGGTGCGCGCATTGGGTGATGTCGAGACAACCGTTCGCGAAACCATCCGCTCGATCGGTTATACAGACCCCGCGATGAAGTTCGACGCCGAAAGTGCCGCCGTCATTCGTACGATTCACTCGCAGTCCGAGAACATTGCACGCGGCGTCGACAGTGATGGTGCCGGTGACCAAGGTCTCATGTTCGGATTTGCTTGTCGCGAAACGACAAATCTTATGCCGTTGACGATTGACCTCGCCCACAAACTGATGAAGCGACACACGCAAGTGCGGGAGAAGGGCATCATCAAGGGGCTGCGACCCGATGCCAAGAGTCAGGTCACGATCGAGTACGATGGAGAGAAGCCCGTTCGTGTGCACACCGTCGTTCTTTCCACTCAACACACCCCGGAATGGACTGGAGCCCGCAAACAAGCGAAGCTCAAGGATGAGGTGATCAAGCACATCATCGAGCCAGTGATGCCCAAGGGACTTTTCAATCGTAAGACCGCCATTGTGCACATGAACCCGACTGGCGAGTTCGAGATTGGCGGCCCTCACGGAGACGCTGGTCTGACCGGCCGTAAGATCATCGTCGACACCTACGGTGGACGAGGGTGTCACGGTGGTGGGGCCTTCAGTGGAAAAGATCCGACGAAGGTCGACCGTTCCGCGGCCTACATGGGACGGTACATCGCCAAAAACATCATCGCTTCTGGACTGGCTGATCGCTGTGAAGTGCAGCTGAGCTACGCGATTGGTGTGGCCGAGCCGCTTTCGCTTCTTGTCGATACATCCGAGACCGGGAAAGTCTCTGACATGGATCTGGCTGAGATCGTGCGGGCGGCATTCCCTCTTACGCCGAAAGGAATCATTCGGCATCTCGGTTTGCTTCGACCTATCTATCGCCGCACGGCGATGTACGGTCACTTTGGCCACGAGCCACAGAAGGACGGCGGGTTCAGCTGGGAGAAGGTCGACGTCGCACGCAAATTGAAGAAACTGGCCAAGATCAAGTAGCGCGCGCGAAGGGCGCAACTAGAGCAATGGCTCTGGCGATTTTTGCGAGGCGGCCTCAAATGAGGGCGCCTCGTTTTTTGTAACGTGTTTGTAAGGTGCAAATGAGCCGAAACGTCACAAGTCAGAGGGTCAATTCCCGTCAGAGCAAAGCAACGAGTGGGCCACCCGGCTGGGTGATCATTGTCAGCGCGCTCTTTCTGTTTCTGATCTGGTCCAATACGTTCATCGGGATTGGCTACCTCCTCGGGGCAGAGCACGCCGACGCTCGTTTCGACTGGAAGTCGCTGACGACGGCGCGTTTCGCACCTGTCTTTCCGATCTGTTTGGCCTACTGCGTCGTTCCGCGGCGCTGGTCGAGAACTGTTGCCGTTGTGCGAGGTCACTGGAGACGTCTGGTTCTCTCCGGTTTTCTTTGTGTGCCTGGATACAACGTTGCACTCTACTTTGGGCAACAACATGGCGTCCCGGCGCCGATCGCGTCGGTCACGACGACACTCGCGCCGGTCTTTATTCTCGTCCTTTCGATTCTGTTCCTGGCCGAGCGACTGACCGCGCGTCGCGCGATTGGGTTTGGTCTTTGCGTGGTCGGGATGGGCGTGATCAGTTTTGCCCGGCGGGACGGAGCGGGGACGATGTATCCACTCGTTGTGGCGACGACAGCGCTCGCGCCTCTGTCCTGGTCTGTTTTCTCAGTGCTGACCAAGCCGATGATGCGAACCGTAGAACCAATTCACTGGACGTTTCTTGCCATCACCTTTGGGAGCATTCCGGGGATGATCGCACTACCCTGGATTGGCGGCCCCGAATTGGCCGCTCTCGATGGCACGGGTTGGTTTTGGATTCTCTATCTGGCGGTTCTTGCCACGGTAATCGGATTTGCCATGTGGAGTTGGTTGTTGCGGTACCTGCCGGCATCAACTGTTGGATTGACGGTGTTTCTCAATCCACCCCTCACCACTGTTTCGAAGGTGTTACTGGCAGCGGCACTTCCGGCTACGTTTGCCTTTCAAGTTACGCCGATGGAAGGTGTGGGAGGAGCGATCGTATTGCTTGGGCTGGCGATCGGCGTTTTGCAGGCTCCAGCCAATCGGTAGTCGAGGCCAGGCAACGGGGCCGGCGAGTCTGGCCGGCAGCGGCCGACGTGGTCGATCTAGAAGAGGATCAGACTGAGGCCGACCGCGACCGCGATCTGAATGGCGAAGCCGAGCCCACCCGCGAAGATGGCTGAGGCCGCCCCGACTCTCATGTCGCGGAGGCGTAGGTTCATGCCCAAACCGGCCATGGCAACGAGGAGAAACCAACGGGCGGCCAGCCGGAGAAACTCCGTGACCGGCGCGTTCGGGAAGAAGCCCGCGAGTACCGCGAATCCGATGAATCCGATGAGATAGGGCGGGGGAGCAAATCGGCTGAGGCTCGAGCCTGCCGGTGAGTGGGGTGTGTCTCCTTTTGCGCGAAAGGAGAGAACCATGAGGAGGGGGACGAGCATGAGGATCCGGCACATTTTCACCAGGACCGCTTGCTCGCCAACCGCTTCCCCGATTGTGTAACCTGCGGCCACGACCTGCCCGACGGCTTGCAGGCTTCCTCCCAGCACCGTCGCCGAGACGGAGTCGGAAGCACCGAATCGCGCAAGCAATGCGGGAAGAACGAACATGCCGGCAGTTCCCCAGATATTGATCACCCCGATGGAAATCGCCTTGTCCCGATCTGAGGAACGAAGGACAGACGCCGAAGCCACGATCGCCGAGACTCCGCAAATCGCGTTTCCGATTCCCACGAGCACGCAGAGTGAGGGCGGGAGCTTGAGGAGACGTCCGAGAATGATCGCAAGAGTTATCGCCGTGACGACCACACTGATTACGAAGAGAACAACGGGGCCACCACCTGCCGCGAGCGCTTGTGGGGAGAGAGACGTCCCGAGCAGGGCAATGGCGATAGCGAGGACTGTCTTTTCGGTGAACTTGACACCAGAACGCAAAGGAGCGAGTTCGAACCCAACGTTGGCGACGAGGAGCCCAAGCAGCAAGGCGAGCATGTTGCGCCCGAGAAACGGAATACTCGGCGAGAGCCCGTAGGCGATCGCTGCAACGATGATGGTTGCGAAGAGGCCGGGTAGGTCTCTGCCTTTTGGAATCAACTCGGCCTCCGTTTGCTCGATCTGCTGCAGGCTAGCTTAGTCGAAGATGCGGAGGACAGGAATCGCCGAACTCGACTCGTTCGCCGGGAGCACGTGATAGGCTCGGAGGCCCATGCCTGACTTCAAAGAGCAGAACAGTCCGCCGCTCGTTCGGATCGTCCATCAGGACGACAGAATCGTCGTTGTCGAGAAGCCGAGTGGGCTTGTCGTCCACCGTGGTTGGGTTCGCAGCGAGGAAGCACTTCTTCAGATCGTCCGCGATCGAGTCGGGGCCTACGTTCACCCCATTCATCGACTCGATCGATCGGCCTCCGGGCTGGTGGTTTTTGCGCTCGATACAGATACGGCCCGAGACTTGTCGCAGGCGTTTGCTGAAGGGCGAGTTTCGAAGACCTATCTCGCGATCACGAGGGGACATCCCCCGAAGAACCTCGTCGTTGATCATCCTGTTCCAAAAGGGCCGAAGGCCCCAAGGATCGATGCGGTGACCGAGATTCGCTGCGTGGAGACCTTCGGAAGATATGCGCTTGTCCAGGCCGTCCCGCGAACTGGACGATTCCATCAGATCCGGAGGCACCTCAAACACATCTCCTGCCCGATTATCGGAGATGTGAACTATGGCAAGGGGGAGCACAATCGGATCTTCCGCGAGCAGCATGGGTTGTTTCGATTGGCACTGCACTCGATTCAACTCGAGTTCACCCATCCCGCCGATGGCAGTTGGATTCGTCTCGAGTCGGAGTTACCGTCTGATATTCGCGCCGCCGCGGCAAGTTGTCGTCACACCTATGGCAAAATGGGGTGATTGGCCCGCGTCGGTGCTCGTTTCTCGGGTCGATCGCCCGGGAGCCCGCCGGAGCTGCTCGCGAAAACTCAGCGAATGACCATCACTCGTGACGTGAGCATTTCTTCCCGCCCTTCGTCGCTTCTGCACCAGACCCGGACGAAATAGAGGCCCGAGGAGTATCGGCCGGGAAGAGAGATCGTACTGGCACCCGCCGCAGCGGTCCGGCTCGGCGCGGAAGCGACGGATCGACCTCGGATGTCGAAGACTGTGATGCGGACGCTCGCTGCACGGGGGAGAGCAAGATGGGCGCGAATCTCAGAAGAGAGAGCGGTCGCCCGCACCGAGGCTACATCAGGGAGGTCAACCTCTGAATCGTCCTCGTACGGGTCATCCGAATCCCCCGAATCCCCCGAGTCGTCCGAGTCGTCCGAATCGTCCGGGTCGGTTTGATCGTCGGTTCCGCTATCGTCGCCGCCGTCGCCGCTTGCTTCGTCTGCTTGATCTGACTCAGTCTCTCTACCATCTTTTGTGCCCGCGGGTCCTTCCACCGCGTCTTCCGCCGGGATGGGTACAACCTCTGCGACGAGTTCGATGACGTGAAGGCCGTCCCGTTCGGTCACCTCGGTCGAGAACCGGAAGGCGGCTGTCTTCGATTCGTTGGTGATCTCGTCGAACTCACCGACGACAGCCCGCGCGCCAAGGATCGTCCACCGCTCTCCATCTACGATCTCGTGATCCGGGACGACGGTAACGGCCATCTTTCCACCAAGTCGCATCACTCCCTCACTCATGACCGCGAATTCCTGTTCCTGCGGGTCGAGGAGCGTCAGAGCGAGAACGCCGTCGTCTCTCTGTTCGTAGCTGGCACCGCTTCCGCCCATTAGGTAGACACTGGACCCTGCGCCGATTTCGAGTCCGCCGTCGACGAGGAAGCTTCCCTCGAAGACTTCGTGGCGGCCGCTCCCCAGTTTGAGGTGTCCGGTGTGCGAGATGCTGGAGAGCGATTCGAGAGGATAGCCGCCGCCGGGGCGAATCAACGTGGCAACCGGTCCGTCTATCTCCAGACGTGCGGCTAACGTCGAAAGGTCAGACGGGAGAATAAGGACGCCAGTGGAATCGACCGACCACGTTCCAGTCAATCCACCTGCGCCGAGTTCACGAACGTCGACCGTGGTTCGATGGGTCGCTTCGACTCGCCCGCGGTTCCAGAGGGGGCCGAAAACAATGAGTTCCTCCCCGGAATCTCCCACGATAAGACCGTCGTTGATCAACTCGACATGAATCTCTCCCCAACCCCGAATCGTGTGAGCAGGACCATTGGTGAGTATGCCCCCAACGATCTGGGCGTCACCGGAACTCCCGGCGGTGAGGAGGCGAATCTCACCTGCGCCGTCGAATTGAACGTCCCCGACGATTTCGAGACGCGCATCAAAGATGCGGCAGTCTCGATTGATTTCGATCTGGTGGTGATTCTCGATCCGCCCTTCAGCCCGGAGGGTTATGCCGGAGAGGATACCGACGTCACCGTCGAGGACGAGGTCGGCCACGGTGGCGATGCTCTCGTTCGCAAGCACGATTCCTCCTCGGGCACCGAGGTGGCCCCCTTCGATTCGGCTGCCGCTGCCGAGCTCAACCACACCGCCGCTGGGTAAGATCGCGGAGGAGTCCGCTTGAAAAATCTGGGAACGGTTGATCAGTCGTCCACCATTCGTCGCTCGAAGAATGCTCTCGTTTCTCAGTACTTCGACTGATACATCCAGGTCCACGTTGGGAAGATCAGACTGGACCAGACCCCGGTTCACGAGTGTCGATGCGACGACACGGCCGGTACCACGAATCGTCTGGTCAGCCTCGACCGTGATCGTCACTCCTTCTGTCCCGAAGATCCGAGCATCGTCGAGGTCGCTGAGGGCACGGAGCACCACCTCTCCGGTTCCACCCAGACTCGTGTCCGTATCGATTTGGAGAGTGGAGTTGAAGACTGCAAAATCATTCACAGCGATGACTCCGTCGTTTTCGATAGCGCCGGTCAGGGCCAATGTTTGGCCCGCGCTCACGTTGACGGCGGCGTCCAGGATCAGGTCCTCGAAGACCGGAGTGGAAGCGATGATGTTCACCATACCGAGGTCGTCCGAGAAGATCCGTCCGCCCACGACTCGAGAGAGCGAAGAGAACTCGATGACGCCACCGCGGGCGGCGATCAAGCCACCTCCGACTTGGTCGATCTCTGAGTCGATTCTGAGAACGCTACCTCCGACCGCCTCGATGTCTGAGTTGTTGATGATGTTCTTGAGCTGAATATGAAGCGGGTGCACCCCATTGGCCTTGACCAGGCCTTCGTTGGTGAGGAGAGCGTCGATAGCCCCAGATCCGTCGATGGTGTGGCCAGCCTCGTTCGTAACCTGCGCCGTATCGATTGTGCGGAGAGCCGCATCGTTGATATCTGTGCCGGACCGGAGGCTGATCGTGCCGGAACCGGAAAGGGAGAGGTTGCTATCAACGAAGAGATTC